>Ga0310124_10000120_pt1 | contig 50021 bp, 44 predicted proteins | sample CB11b_AW_Bot5_MG_FD_203507 | JGI IMG/M metagenome (GOLD analysis project Ga0310124, IMG submission 203507) | Marine microbial communities from Western Arctic Ocean, Canada - CB11b_AW_Bot5 | ecosystem: Environmental > Aquatic > Marine > Oceanic | place: Canada: Western Arctic Ocean | collected... | reverse complement strand
CTGAAGCGCATACAGCAAGTTGCTCAGAAAGCTCAATCTCCAGATATGCCTGCGTGGTGGGAGAACATTTCAGATTGGGTTGATGAAATAAATAACGAATACCAGAATGACATTGAAGTCTTAAAGAGTTGGTTAAATCAAAGGTAGAAGAATAATGAAAAAATTAGCATTCGCCGCATGTGTCGTGGCATTAGCGGGTTGTTCTGCACCACAAGTAGAATGGCAGCAAGATAACCAAGTAGAAATATCTGCAGCGACAGTCACAATGAAAAGCAACCTGTGGCACAACAAGATGCCTACGATTGGAGAGGCTCAAGATAAGACTCTGCACGGTTCTATCTACCTAGAGTCTGACTCACAACTACCAGCAACGCTTGCGGTTGAGAGTGTGACGGTTAAACAGGGTGCGGATACCTTGTTGGTAACAGCTGACGATCTTGATTTAAGAACACACAGTGAAACTCAGTGGGAAGTCGCTTTTGTATGGCAGCTAGAGATCGACAGTGACAAGCCTGTTGATGTTGCGATTGAACTCAAAGACGGCGAAACCGTGAAGTGGCTGGTTGAGAAAGACGTTAAGGTTGATACGGTTTACTAAGATCTTAGCGATCAATGAACAATAAAAAAGGGAGAATGCGTTGGCATTCTCCCTTTTTAATCACTATTGATTACGCTTCGACTGTTAGAAGTACTATTGGTTTATAAGTACTATCAGTTTATAAGTACTAACGGTTTAGAAGTGCTATCGGTTTAGAACAGCTAACCGATGACAAGAACTAAACGGCCAGAAGCGCGAATCGAATTAGTCTTCTAGGTCACCACAAAAGCGGTAACCTTCACCGTGAATCGTTGCGATGATTTCTGGCGTACCAGAAACAGACTCAAAGTGTTTACGAATACGACGGATTGTTACGTCTACAGTACGATCGTGTGGCTTAAGCTCACGGCCAGTCATCTTCTTAAGAAGGTCTGCACGTGTTTGGATCTTACCTGGGTTCTCACAGAAGTGAAGTAGAGCGCGGAACTCTGAACGAGGTAGCTTGTAGCCTTCGCCATCTGGGCTAACCAGAGAACGACTGTTGATGTCTAGTACCCAACCATTGAACTCGTACTTCTCAACGCTACGCTTTTCTTCTTGAACAGAGCTTGTGCTCATTGAACGGTTCAGAAGGTTGCGTGCACGGATAGTCAGTTCACGAGGGTTGAAAGGCTTAGTGATGTAGTCATCAGCGCCGATCTCTAGGCCAAGGATCTTATCAACTTCATTATCACGACCCGTTAAGAACATAAGCGCTACATTTGCTTGCTCACGTAGTTCACGCGCAAGTAGTAGGCCATTCTTACCAGGAAGGTTGATGTCCATAATTACAAGGTTAACTTGGTTGTCAGATAGCACTTGGTGCATCTCTTCACCGTCGCTAGCCTCAAAAACAGCATATCCCTCTGCTTCAAAAATACTCTTTAGAGTGTTACGAGTTACTTGCTCATCTTCAACGATAAGAATCTGCGGGGTTTGCATTTGGCGGTACCTAAATTTGTGACGAAACTGTGCTAATAGAATAAATTCTAGGCAAAAACATAACATACAGGTAATGTATTTTTGATGATAACTTAAAGTTTTCAAAAAAACACTTACTTCCAGCTATCTGCCTTCCTTGAAGTATTGCCCAATAACGTAGATCCAGTACGCCTTTCAATCATTCTGTTAGTGATTGCAGTGGATTCTATAATGTTAACAGCATGCTAACAACGCGAGAATGTTAATTCCATTCACTTTGTTGATTTACATCAATTGCCGTATCGCAACAAACTTTAATAGTATGGCTACAACTTAACCAATGTTATGGTGATTATTTAGCAGCAAAACTAGAATGATTATTCGAGATAGTTCTCACATCTCGCTTGCTAAAGACCAGATTTTGAACCAAGGAAGCTGAAAGCTGTCCTTAGAGTCTAGTAGATAAATATGCGCAATCAACTCTAATTCAATAATAAATTGAGCATAGAACAATGAAAACAAAGGATTAATTCTAACAACATATAAAAGCATAGAGGCACACCCGCATTAGACGGCAACGCCTTACTCACGGAGGATATATGCACGATATAACACCTGATTTGTGTGACGAGTTTGAAAGCAAAGTCACCCAACTGAACATGCCATTGCAGAACTTCGGTCAACGTGGCGCGTTCTGGGGAAAAATTGTAACAGTTCGTTGTTATCACGATAATTCCAAGGTTCGCGAGGTTTTAGAGACTGACGGCGGTGGCAAAGTGCTCGTCGTAGACGGTAATGGTTCGTGTCAGAAAGCACTGCTTGGTGATCAATTGGCGATTCTAGCTATAGAAAACGGTTGGGAAGGCGTCATTGTGAATGGTGCGGTTCGTGATGTAGCGATGATGGCGCAGATGGATCTTGGTATTCAAGCGCTTGGGGCATCACCATTTAAAACCGAGAAGCACGGTGTTGGGCAAGTTAATGTCACGCTCACGGTACACAATCAACTGATTCAGCCTGGTGACTATATATATGCTGATTGGAATGGTGTGTTAATTTCAACGGAATTGTTGATTGAATCTTAACGGGCTTAACAATCAAGAAGTGAGATAGATTAGAAACGAAATCCTAATCCCACTTCAACACCTTGCTGCCACTCTTCATAATCAAGGGTGGCATGCAAATCTAGATTGTCGGTCAGTTGTACTCGGCTTGAAACCTCAGCGGCGACCGACTTTTCACTGTCCTCGGTTTCATCTTTATAAGTGTGCAGAGAACTGTTGAAAGAGACTCTCTCTGAGAATTGATAGCTGACACCACTCAAGAATCCACTCTCATATTTTAGTGAATCACTATTAATACGTGTACCGACATAAAGATCTACATCGGCAAACAGACTGTAAGAATAGCCACTATCGACTTTCCAAGTGTCAAAGCTTTCACTTGATGCATTTTGTGTGGAGATAAAAAACTTATGGGCAGAACGATCGATTTGACTGGGTAGCAAAGGCAAATTGTTTAACAGAGGTAGGCTGTTCGCTGAACAAACAACAGGCATAGCAAAGGCTAAAAGAATAAGTAATCTCTTCACTTCCCACTCCTGATGTCATTATTATTGTTCTTCGAACGTTATCGTTCAATTAAAGCACAAGATCTGTACGTTCGCTGCACAATCGATATAGCATTTTGTTATGGCTATATATGCAATGGGTTAACTTTGTTGTTCTGATATCAAACCCAACCTTTGAATTGTAGGCTTATAGCCGCCGTTTTATCCCTGAAATGGCGGTTTGCTCTGAAAAATGGTGTGAATGTAAAAAAAACGCAACTTTTCATTGACGTGTAGTAGTAAAAATTGATACACGTAGAGTAAAGCACAAGCAGAGAATTTGATATGCAGCACGTAAGCCACCTAGTAATGACCACCACCATTATTATTACCGACATTCACATTGTTGGGGCAGGCTGCTAAGTAACGGATTTTAAAAAAAAGGCCTGTATCCAACAAGATACAGGCCTTTTTTTGTACCATTTTTATGACTTATGGAGAAAGGGATGCGCGTTTTAAAGTTTGGAGGTTCATCATTAGCTGATGCAGATCGTTTTTTACGAGCAGCAGATATCATCGCTAATAATGCCCAGCAAGAAGAGCTAGCCGTTGTACTATCGGCTCCAGGAAAAACAACCAATAAGCTGGTTGCTGTTATTGAAGCAGCACTAAAAAATGGTGAAGCAGACGTACAGATCACCGAGATCGAATCATCATTCGCTGCATTGTTTGCAGAGATTCAAGCTGTATTGCCGTCAGTCGATGGCTCTGCATTTCAAGAGCAGGTCGATACTTCTCTTGCTCAACTTAAGCAGTTCGTGAATGGTATTAACCTACTGGGTATGTGCCCAAATCACGTAAATGCTCGCATCATCAGTAAAGGTGAGCGAATTTCAATCCAGTTGATGAAAGCGGTACTTGAAGCGAAAGGCCAGCCAGCAAGCCTGATTGACCCAGTTCAATACCTATACGCTAAAGGTGACCACCTTGAAGCGATGGTCGATGTGGATGTTTCAACTCAGAACTTCCGTCAATCACCGCTTCCACAAGGTCACGTGAACATCATGCCGGGCTTTACGGCTGGTAATGAAAAAGGTGAGTTAGTAACGCTTGGTCGCAATGGCTCTGATTATTCAGCAGCGGTTCTAGCGGCATGTCTACGCGCTGATTGTTGTGAGATCTGGACAGATGTCGATGGTGTTTACAACTGTGACCCGCGTTTAGTGGATGATGCTCGTCTTCTTAAATCGCTAAGCTATCAAGAAGCGATGGAGCTTTCTTACTTCGGCGCTTCGGTTCTACATCCGAAGACTATCGCTCCTATCGCGCAATTCCATATTCCTTGTCTAATCAAAAACAGCTTCAACCCACAGGGTGCAGGTACTTTGATCGGCCAAGACACTGGCGAAGATAACCTAGCAATCAAAGGCATCACTACGCTAAGTGACCTAACGATGGTTAACGTATCAGGCCCAGGTATGAAGGGCATGGTAGGCATGGCGAGTCGTGTATTCGGCGCGATGTCTTCTGCAGGCGTTTCTATCGTCCTTATTACTCAATCCTCTTCTGAGTACAGCATCAGCTTCTGTATTGAATCGGCTGACAAAGTGAAAGCGGAGCAAGTGCTATCAGATGCGTTTGAACTTGAGCTGAAAGATGGCCTATTAGAGCCTGTTGAGTTCATGGACGATGTCGCGATTGTTACGCTAGTGGGTGACGGTATGCGCACTTCACGTGGCGTGGCGTCTCAATTCTTCTCTTCTTTAGCTGAAGTGAACGTCAACATCGTTGCTATCGCGCAAGGTTCTTCTGAACGCGCGATCTCTGCGGTTATCCCTGAAGACAAAATCTCTGAAGCGATCAAAGCGTGTCACGAGAACCTATTTAACTCTAAGCACTTCCTTGACGTATTCGTTGTTGGTGTTGGTGGTGTTGGTGGTGAGCTTGTTGACCAGATCCAACGTCAACAAGGCAAACTGGCTGAAAAAGGCATCGTGATTCGCGTATGTGGTTTAGCAAACAGCAAAGGCTTATTGCTAGATAGCGATGGTCTACCGCTAGAGCAGTGGCGTGATCGCATGTCGAGCGCGACAGAAGAGTTTAGCTTAGCGCGCTTAAATGCACTTGTTCAACGTAACCACATTATCAATCCAGTATTGGTTGACTGTACGTCTAGCGAAGGCATTGCGGCGCAATACGCTGATTTCCTAGCGGCTGGTTTCCACGTGGTAACACCAAATAAGAAAGCAAATACAGCGAGCATGGCTTACTACCATCAACTTCGTGAAGTTGCACGTAACTCACGTCGTAAGTTGATGTACGAGACAACAGTAGGCGCAGGTCTACCGGTCATCGAAAACCTACAGAACTTAATTTCTGCGGGTGATGAGCTTGAGAAGTTCAACGGCATTCTTTCTGGTTCACTGTCGTACATCTTCGGTAAGCTTGATGAAGGTATGACACTGAGCCAAGCAACCAATATTGCAAAAGATAACGGCTTTACTGAACCGGATCCTCGTGATGATCTGTCTGGTATGGACGTTGCGCGTAAGCTGCTTATTCTTGCTCGTGAAGCGGGTATGGCACTTGAGCTTGAAGATGTTGAAGTTGACCAAGCATTGCCACCGGGTTTTGATGATTCAGGCACGGTTGAAGAGTTTATGGCTCGCTTGCCAGAAGCGGATGCTTACTTCCAAGAACAGTCAGCGATCGCAGCAAAAGAAGGCAAAGTACTTCGTTATGTTGGTGAAATCGCCGATGGTAAGTGTAAAGTTCGTATCGCAGCTGTTGATGGTGACGACCCAATGTTCAAGATTAAAGATGGCGAGAACGCATTAGCATTCTACAGCCGTTACTACCAACCGATCCCTCTAGTATTGCGTGGTTACGGTGCGGGTACTGAAGTTACAGCAGCAGGCGTATTCTCTGATGTGATGCGTACTCTTGGTTGGAAATTAGGAGTTTAGGAATGAGTTCAAGTGATATGGATGTTGTTGTTTATGCGCCTGCATCAATCGGCAATGTCAGTGTAGGGTTTGATGTGCTGGGGGCCGCTGTGTCTCCAGTGGATGGCACGCTGCTCGGTGACCGAGTTATGGTTAAAGCAGGTGATGAATCATTCTCACTAAAAACAGCAGGCAGTTTTGTTTCTAAGTTGCCAACTGAAACCAAAGAAAACATTGTCTACGACTGCTGGGTTGTGTTCTCTCGAGAGCTTGATAAAAAAGGCGTTGCGGTTAAGCCTTTGGAAATGACACTAGAAAAGAACATGCCTATTGGTTCTGGTTTAGGTTCAAGTGCCTGTTCAATTGTCGCGGCACTGGACGCTTTAAACCGTTTTCATGGTCAGCCACTGAATGAAACTGAATTGCTTGCTCTGATGGGTGAAATGGAAGGTAAAATTTCAGGCGGTATCCACTACGATAACGTTGCACCCTGTTACCTTGGTGGTGTGCAATTAATGCTGGAAGAGCTAGGTATCATTAGTCAAGAAGTACCGTGTTTTGATGACTGGTACTGGGTAATGGCGTATCCGGGCATTAAGGTTTCAACGGCCGAAGCGCGAGAGATTCTACCTTCTCAATATCGTCGCCAGGATGTCATTGCTCATGGTCGCCATTTAGCGGGTTTCATCCATGCTTGCCACTCTGGTCAGCCAGAGCTAGCCGCTAAGATGATCAAAGACGTGATTGCTGAACCATATCGTGAGAAACTGCTTCCAGGGTTTGCTGATGCGCGTAAATACGCAACCTCAGCTGGAGCGCTTGCTACTGGGATCTCCGGTAGTGGCCCAACTCTATTTAGCATTTGCAAAGAACAAGATGTCGCCGAGCGTGTTGCACGCTGGTTAGAACAAAATTATGTACAAAACGAAGAAGGATTCGTCCACGTTTGTCGCTTAGATAAGCAAGGTTCGATCGTTACAGGAAGTGAGTTATGAAGCTGTACAACATCAAAGAAAATGACGAGCAAGTCTCTTTTGGCCAAGCCGTTCGTCAAGGTCTAGGCCGCAATCAAGGTCTATTTTTCCCATCTGAACTACCAAAGTTTGATGACATCGATGCGCTGCTAGCAGAGGACTTTGTCCCTCGTAGTTCAAAGATTCTCTCTGCTTTAATCGGCGATGAGCTACCAAAAGAACAGGTTGCTCAATTGGTAGATGCGGCGTTCCAGTTCCCTGCACCTATCAAGCAAGTAAAAGATGGTGTTTACGCACTTGAGCTTTTCCACGGCCCAACACTCGCGTTTAAAGATTTTGGTGGCCGCTTTATGGCTCAATCTTTAGCCGCGGTTTCAGATGGTGGTCAAATCACTATTTTAACGGCAACATCAGGTGATACTGGTGCGGCGGTTGCGCACGCTTTCTACGGTATGGAAGACATCAATGTTGTGATCCTTTACCCGAAAGGCAAGATCAGCCCACTGCAAGAGAAGCTGTTTTGTACGCTAGGTAAGAACATCCACACTGTGGCGATCGATGGCGACTTTGATGCGTGTCAGGCGCTAGTGAAAGATGCATTTGACGATGCTGAGCTGCGTAAAGAGATCGGTCTTAACTCGGCAAACTCTATCAACATCAGCCGTTTAATGGCTCAGATCTGTTACTACTTTGAGGCGGCTTCTCAGCTGACTAAAGAGCAACGTGAAGACCTAGTTATTTCTGTACCAAGTGGTAACTTTGGTAACCTTACAGCAGGTCTACTCGCTAAAGCACTAGGCCTACCTGTGAAGCGTTTCATTGCTGCAACCAACGAAAATGACACGGTTCCTCGTTACCTAGAAACAGGTCAATGGGATCCAAAGCCAACGGTAGCAACAACGTCAAACGCGATGGACGTAAGCCAACCAAACAACTGGCCACGTATCGAAGAGCTTTGCCAACTGAAAGGTTGGGGACTGGATACTTTGGGTAAAGGTAAAGTATCTGACGAGCAGAGTGCTGAATCAGTACGTGACCTAAAAGCACAGGGTTACCTATGTGAGCCTCATGGTGCGATTGCTTACCGTCTATTGGAAGAGCAACTGCAAGAGAACGAAACTGGTCTGTTCTTGTGTACTGCACACCCAGCGAAATTCAAAGAAGTGGTTGATGATATTTTAGGTACGGATATTGAACTGCCAGGCCCGCTAGCAAAACACGCGGCGATGGAGTTGTTATCTGAAGATCTTGATAATGATTTTGAAGCGCTAAAAGTAGTGCTTCGTCGAGTTCAACCGTAACGTACATCTGTATTGTTGAACAAATAAAAACGGCGCTCAATGAGCGCCGTTTTTGTATTCTAATTCAAGCTCTAAAAATTATAGAGACTCAGTGAACGTACGTGCGATAACGTCACGTTGTTGTTCAGTCGTTAGAGAGTTGAAACGTACAGCGTAACCTGATACACGGATAGTTAGCTGTGGGTAGTTCTCTGGGTTAGCAACTGCATCTTCTAACGTTTCACGCTTAAGAACGTTAACGTTTAGGTGTTGACCGCCTTCGATGCGTGGTGCTGCTTCGATTGCAACTTCACGGCTTTCGTAGTCGCCTAGGTCTGCAGCTGAGATAACTTGGTCAGCTTCGAAACCTGCAGTAGCAACAACACAACGAGCTTCATTCTTTTCGTTGTCTAGTAGCCAGATTGAGTTTAGTAGGTCATCGTTTGCTGCTTTAGTAATTTGAATACCTTGGATCATAACTATCTCCTAGTCCACTGAATGTGGTTTGATTATGGTGTTAACTTTCGATTTTTGTTGAGCTGGGTAATATATACCTAATATCTGTAAGGTTAACATTGATTTAAGTCAAAAAACAACCAAAAACCATATTTTTACAAAGGTGATTATATTGAGGTAAATCAATAAAACCTTTGAAAACAAAGTAATTACAAAATATTTTAAAGTATAAAAAATATTTAACAGTCATATTTGTTGTAAGTTTACTACATTTGTTGTGTTTTTATTGAACTACAAACGATACGACCCTTTATTTATTAAGCATTCTGAAAGTGTAAAGTGATTTAATGACAAACAATAATTCATCCTCAAAACCTCAAACCAATATTAAGTTTATTGGTGCTCATGTGTCTGCTGCTGGTGGTGTTGATCAGGCGCCAATGCGCGCAAGAGAGATCGGTGCCAATGCTTTTGCGCTGTTTACCAAAAACCAAAGACAGTGGGCAGCAAAGCCGCTGGAAGCGAAAACTATTAGTGCGTTTAAAGCCAACTGTAAGATGTTGGGCTTTAGTGCTGAGAATATTCTTCCTCATGACTCCTACCTTATTAACCTAGGAGCACCAGAAGAAGAGAAGCTAGAGAAATCACGTGCGGCTTTTATTGATGAAATGGAGCGTTGTAACCAACTAGGACTCACGCTTTTGAATTTTCATCCTGGGAGTCATTTGAAGAAAATCTCAGAAAGCGAATGTTTGGCCAAGATCGCTGAGTCTATCAACTTGGCTCACCAAGCGGTGCCTGATGTAATTGCAGTGATTGAGAATACCTCAGGGCAGGGCACTAATCTGGGTTGGAAGTTTGAACATCTAGCCGAGATTATTGAGCACGTAGAAGATAAGTCACGTGTTGGTGTGTGTTTAGACACTTGCCATACGTTTACGGCCGGTTATGACTTACGAACAAAAGAAGCTTGTGAGCATACTTTTGCTGAGTTCGAGCGCATTGTGGGTATGCACTATCTAAGAGCAATGCACATCAATGATTCAAAAGCTGAGTTTGCGAGCCGAGTCGATCGACATCATTCTTTAGGAAAAGGCGAGATTGGCTGGGATTGTTTTGAGTATATTGCCTCGGATTCTCGCTTTAATGGTATTCCTCTTATCTTGGAAACCATTGATTCGACGATCTGGAAAGAGGAAATTCAACAACTTAGAATGTTCCATCGCTCAGCAACGGCAGTGAGCGAAGAAGCGTAATAATAGAGGGGGAAATTTATTTCCGTCTATTTCTAAAAATTGGCACCTTTCTTTCATAGTACTAAAGTGAATATGTAGTTCACGATGTCTTACAGGAGGTGCCTTTATGTATTCAATCACCCAAACTTCAACTGTTGCTGTCGCAAGTCGTTTACCAACACCAAACCGTCACGTGCATAGTCATGGCCACCATCGTACACAGCAGAAAAGTGGTTAATCGAGATAAACACAACTTGAACTGATTATTATGATTCATCAACAAGTGAACCCTACACATCATGTTTATTGATAGCTGTATGAGGTATAACTAGAGCCTTATTTAGGACAGTTAGCCGATACAGCTATTTTTTTGTCTGGTGAAAGCCCCTAGAAACCTTGATGATTGGGAAGTAAAACGATGAGCGCACCAAAGAGTTGGGAATCCATTATTAATGATGAACGTGACAAAGAGTACTTTCAGAGTGTTCTCGCGTTTGTTGAACAGCAACGTAATAGTGGGAAAACCATCTACCCTCCTCAAGAGCAAGTGTTCAGTGCTTTCAATATGACGCCTTTTGAGTCTGTACGCGTGGTTATCCTTGGGCAAGACCCTTATCACGGCGCTAAGCAAGCTCACGGCTTAGCATTCTCTGTGCTACCTGGCGTTAAAATTCCACCGTCTCTACGCAATATGTACAAAGAACTCGCACAAGATATAGACGGCTTTGAGATCCCGAGTCATGGCTACCTCGACACCTGGGCATCTCAAGGGGTATTAATGTTGAATACGGTACTAACCGTAGAAGAGGCAAAAGCACACTCACATGCCAAGTGTGGTTGGGAAACCTTTACCGATACCATCATTGCTGAGCTGAATCAGCGTTCTGAGCCGATCATCTTCTTACTGTGGGGCGCGCATGCCCAGAAGAAAGGCCAAGCCATTGATGCAGACAAACATCATGTGTTGGTTGCACCTCATCCATCACCATTATCAGCACGCCGTGGCTTCTTTGGTTGTCAGCATTTCTCAACAACTAATAAGCTGCTTTCTTCAATGGATCAACAACCTATAGATTGGCGATTATCAACAGAGTTGTAGGTTGGTGGTTTTCTGAGCAGGGTCAAATCATAAATGAGCATCTTCGTATACACTTATAAATAGTAGGTGTAATGGAGTGCAATACTATGATGATTGAAAGGATAAGACGAGAGCATGGCTATATGGCTCGCTTGCTCGCGATACTCAACAATAAGTTAGAGCATCTAAAACAAGAGCGAGAAATAAACTATAGCTTGATCGCAGAGGTGGTTCATTATCTCATGAACCACTCAGATAAGGTGCATCACCCGAAAGAAGACGTTATTTATCGTTACTACCTCAAGCAATATGGCAGCGATCAAATGATTGAAGACTTGGAGCTGGAGCATCAATTGCTTTCTGAGAAAACAGCGGACTTTTTAGGTGTGGTCGATATGATCCTCCAAGATGCGGTTGTTCCTCAGCAAGTCTTTATTGAGCAGCTTGAAGCCTTTGTTAAAGCTCAACGAAAGCACATGGAATATGAAGAGAAGCATGTGTTACCGATGATTGTGAAGGCATTCACGATCAAAGATTGGCAAGAAGTAGAGTCTCAATGGCTTCAACCGGAAGACGACCCTGTCTTTGGAGAGACAATTGCCGATCAGTACCGCCAACTCGCGGCTCGTGTTCGACAGAATGAGCAAGAGTGCGTTTAGCCCGTTGTCGTATTGAAACGCTGCTATTATTAGGCGCTCTCTATTAAGACGCTCGCTTTCAAATTGTGCTCTAAATCGAAGAGTGGTTTCATACAATAAAAAAGGCACCTGTATAGGTGCCTTTTGCTATCTGATTTCTTGTCGTGCAGATTAAAGCTTTATATCATCAAGGCTAAAATCGAGACCGAGATTCATCTCTCTGAGCTCTTTCTCAAGCTGTCTACGATCGTTGATTGCCTCGATTTCACGCCATTTACGCTTGAGTGGTTTAGAGCGAGTTTTTTGAGTTGCACGAGGCATTTCTAGTTCTGATAGTTCATCGAATTGAAAGCTATCCATAAGCCATATCTCCTTCCGTGGGAATCGTTCTTACGAACCATTAAATATCATATTTAGGTTCACAATAACCTTGATTTGTTTCTCATTTGTTTCAAATCTATGAAGGTTTTGTTCTGTTTTCTTATGCATGCTCACACATTGTGGGGATTTTTATGTACAAAAAACAAGCAAACAAACCTAAGTAAACGATTAAATTAGGGGTTATGGAATGTTAATTCATTGTGCGAATGGAATGGTATTTTTACTACACTGCATTTAAGTGCGTATTGCGCCGTGCGGTAGCGGGTTCTCATTGCCCTAGAAAAAAATACAGATCTTCACTATACCTTGTAAAACCTAGGCTGACGTCATCTTTATGGGATGTCGTTCTTGTTTTGGTGGTACCTTGGTTGTTGTTGATATTATGTCCCGATAATGTGACTTTTATTGGGCTGTATTGTTGAAAATTGTGTTAACAAAAGGTGTGTTATTAGTGAAATGTCATTTTAATATAAATGTATTTGCATATTGATTTTTAGGCCATCTCGCTGCATTATCCGCCCGTCAAAAAATACACTGATACGTAAAATGGATGCATGAAGCGACATTTACAATCTAGATCGCAACAAATAAATATAAATCTAATGCCGACACAACTATTGACACTGGCATAGGTGATCTAGAGGAAGGCTCGGAAGCAAGATCGGTGCTTAAACTCAATTACGAGGTTCACGTGACAGACTTAATCAATTTGATGAACGATCTCCTTTGGGGATCTATCTTAGTTTACTTACTCGTTGGTGTGGGTATCTACTTCACTGTACGACTAGGCTTCATTCAATTCCGCCATTTCGGCCACATGTTCTCTGTTCTTAGAAACAGCCGTAAAGCAGACAGTGCTGGTATCTCTTCTTTCCAAGCTCTTTGTACTAGTCTTGCTGCTCGTGTAGGTACAGGTAACATGGCAGGTGTTGCTGTGGCACTAACCGCCGGTGGCCCTGGTGCTATCTTCTGGATGTGGCTAATCGCCATGCTAGGTATGGCAACATCATTTGCTGAAAGCACACTAGCACAGCTATACAAAACGCGTGATAACGACGGTAACTACCGTGGCGGCCCTGCATACTACATGGAGAAAGGCCTAGGTATGCGTTGGATGGGGGTTCTATTCTCTATCTTCCTAATCATCGCATTTGGTCTAGTATTCAACGCGGTTCAAGCGAACGCGATTGCAAGTGCAATGAACACGGCGTTCGACTTTGAGCGTGGCTACGTTGGTGTTGGTATCGTAATTATCTCTGCATTCGTTATCTTCGGTGGTATCCGTAAGATTGCCCGCACTGCAGAAATCATTGTTCCAATCATGGCACTGGCTTACTTAGCTATCGCTATCTACGTCATGCTAATGAACATTGAGAAAGTGCCTGAAGTTCTGGCTCTTATCTTCAAGAGTGCATTCGGTCTGCAAGAAGCAGCAGCGGGTGGCCTAGGTTACGCGATCGCACAAGCGATGATTAACGGCATCAAACGTGGTTTGTTCTCGAACGAAGCGGGTATGGGTTCTGCGCCAAACGCAGCAGCTTCTGCTACGCCTTACCCACCACACCCAGCATCACAAGGTTATGTGCAAATGCTAGGCGTGTTCATGGACACAATTGTTATCTGTTCTGCAACAGTAGCAATCATCCTGATGTCTGGTGAGTATGTACCGCACGGTGAAGTAACGGGTATCGAACTAACGCAACGTGCACTAACGGCACAAGTAGGCGAATGGGGTGGCATCTTTGTAGCGGTAGCGATTTTCTTCTTCGCTTTCACTTCAATCATTGCAAACTACTCGTACGCTGAAACGAACCTTATCTTCCTTGAGCACAACAACAAGAAGGGCCTAGTGCTGTTCCGTATCGTTGTACTGGGTATGGTTATGTTCGGTTCTCTCGCGACACTGCCAACGGTATGGGCATTGGCTGACGTATCGATGGGCCTAATGGCGATTGTGAACTTGGTAGCGATCATCTTGCTATCGGGCATCGTGATTAAGCTAGCGAAAGACTACAACCGTCAATTAGACGCGGGTAAAGTACCCACGTTTGATGCGGATGATTTCCCAGAGCTTAAAGCTCAATTGGAAGATGGTATTTGGGTTAACAACAAGAAGAAGTAATCTTGTTGGAGTGATTCATCACTCATCCTAAAATCATTTGAAAGGCTAAGGTTTCGACCTTAGCCTTTTTCTTTGCCTGCGATTTCTATCTGTTTGCAGTTTTTCTTGGTGAGTGATTTTTGCTTTGTCTGCGATCTTTTCTTTGTTAACGATTTTTCTTTGTAAACGATTTTTCTTTGCAAGCGACTTATAGCTAGATCTGTCTATCAAAGTAATAGGAAGAGTCATAAAGACAAGTTGATGTTTTTTCTATACTCTAGCTGCATCCAGTTAGATAACCGATTAGGGTAAAGTTATGTTAGTTGTCGTTTCTCCAGCCAAGACATTAGATTACGAATCACCATTAGCGACTGAGCGCTTCAGCCAACCAGAGTTTGTTGAACATTCTTCAGAGCTTATTGAAGTGTGTCGTAAGCTGACACCTGCTGATGTATCAGCATTGATGAAGGTAAGCGATAAGATTGCTGGGCTGAACGTAGCGCGCTTTGAGCAATGGAGCGAGACCTTTACCCAAGAGAATGCTCGCCAAGCTATTTTGGCGTTCAAAGGTGACGTCTACACAGGCTTAGATGCTGAAACACTGTCGGATGATGATTTTGACTACGCACAGAATCACCTACGCATGCTTTCTGGCCTATATGGGTTATTGAAGCCATTGGATTTGATGCAGCCTTACCGCCTAGAGATGGGCACACGCTTAGCCAATGAGCGTGGCACTAACTTGTACCAGTTCTGGGGCAATATCATCACAGATAAGCTGAATGAAGCGTTGAATGCTCAAGGCGATAATGTGTTGATCAACCTAGCATCGAACGAATACTTTAAAGCGGTGAAGCCGAAGAACCTTGATGGTCAAATCATCACGCCAGTTTTTAAAGATTGTAAGAATGGCCAGTACAAGGTGATCAGCTTTTACGCCAAGAAAGCGCGTGGCATGATGGCTCGCTACATCATTGAGAACAAAATTGATTCCGTTGAAGCGCTGACCAAATTTGATACGGCGGGTTACTACTTCGTTGAAGAAGAGTCGAACGTGAAAGAGCTCGTCTTCAAGCGTGAAGAGCAAAACTAGTAGCTCTTGGTTAATGAGTTACTCTCGGTTTGAGTTTGAGTTTGAGTTTGAAATTAGAGGCCTAGTTATTTAGCCTGATAACAAGCCAGACAATAATAAACCAGACAAAGAAAAGCCCCATGCAGATAACTGCATGGGGCTTTTTATTGAATCATTGAAAGGCGGTTAGATTACTTGTTCTTAACGGCTTTCTTTTTCTTAGCGATTTTCTTTTTCTTAGCAATTTTTTGCTTCGCGACCGCTTTCTTGTCTTCTTTCTTCGGTTTCTTCTTCTTCGTTACCGCGGCTTTCTTATGCGTTGGGCGCATGCCTTCGATGAAGCGTTCTTTGATCGCATCTTCAGTGTAACGAGCCACACGTTCAATCATTAGCTGATCGTGCGCTTCAATGATAGAAACCGCGTTACCTTTTTTACCTGCACGAGCCGTACGGCCGATACGGTGAAGGTAGACATCTGCTGTACGCGGCATGTCGTAGTTAATAACGTGGCTCACATCAGGAAGATCGATACCACGAGCTGCGACGTCAGTTGCCAGCAGTACGTTGATAGAACCATCGCGGAAACGAGAAATCGCGTTGTTACGACGATCTTGAGGCATTTCACCTTGAATCCACACACATGGAATCTGTGCACTTTCTAGTTGAGCTCGTAGCTCACCTAGGCGATCACGCGTCTTCAAGAAGATGATGCTGCGTTCAGCTTGCTCTGTGATGATATGTTTTAGGATATTAAGCTTGTGCTTAGCTGAATCGGCGCGGTGATACCATTGAGTGATCTTCTTACGTTCACGCAGTGATGATTTAGCATCGATCTCTGCTGGGTTTTTCAGTAGATCTTCAGTGAAACCTTCAATGCCTTTACCTTCTAGTGTTGCTGAGAAAAGTAAAGTTTGTTTACGCCAGCGACACTCTGCAGACAGACGGTCAACAACAGGGCCAAAGCCCATGTCTAGCATACGGTCTGCTTCATCGAGAACCAGCCATTCAATCGCACGACAATCGAAACGCTCACCTTCAATGTATTCCATCAGACGACCGGGTGTTGCCACCACGATATCTTGGGTTGTACTTAAGATGTCAGCATGCTCTTGGTACATCACACCGCCCGTGATCGTAAAGATGTTCAGGCTGGTGTATTTAGCAAGCTCACGTGCTTGTTCGGTGATCTGCATTGCTAGTTCACGCGTTGGCGTTAGGATAAGCATACGTGCAGGGCCAGATTTCTTACGTGGGAAATCCAGTAGGTATTGCAATGCTGGCAATACAAATGATGCTGTTTTACCAGTACCTGTTGGCGCAGAAGCCAAAACGTCTCTTCCATCTAACGCTTGCGGGATTGCTTCAGCTTGTATCTGTGTTGGGCGTTCGTAGCCCATTTCGTCAATTGCTTTAAGCAGCTCTTGGTTTAGATCGAGTTCTGCAAAGGTTCTGATCACTGTTGTTTCTCCACAAGCAATAAATGTTTCTGCCTCAAAAAGCAGACGATAAAAAAGAGTAGTCGGACATTATAGAAGCATTAGTGATTAGGATCACATGGTATTTGCTACATCTTGAGATAAAAATCTTTAGTAAGGGCAATAAATGCCTCGCTATAACCGCCATCGTGATGGATCGTAAGCGATTCACGCTGCAAATCTTGCTCACAAACAGGATCTTTAGACAATTCAAACAGAACTCGAATTGCCGGTTTTCTGTCTGTTGTTTTCACATCAAGGCGCTTTGCTAGGTACCAACCACATTGTTGGGCAAGCTTGATGAAGCCTTCTCCCTCGGTCGTCGGCAGTATAAAACTGGCGGTGGCGGCATCCGTCGTTATCTCGAAACAACGCTGAGCAAGCTCAAGGTGATCCAAGCTGTTGGTGTGCCTCGCGGTGGCTCTTTGGCTTTGCTGTGCCTGCTCTCCAGAGTTGAAGTAGGGCGGATTACAAATTATTGCATCAAATCGTTGCGAGAAATCCGTGGTTAACACGCTGCCATGATGAAGTGAGATGCGATCTTGCCAAGGCGACTGCTCAATATTGACGGTTGCTGCATCAATGGCGTGCTGATCAATATCTATCGCAGAGATTGAAGCATCCTCAAAACGCTGCGCAGCCATCAAGGCCAACAGACCTGTTCCTGTTCCAATATCGAGTACACATGATCTTTGTGGCAGGCTTACCCACGCGCCAAGTAACACGCCATCGGTACTGACGGGCATGCCGCTTTGTCCTCCGTAAATAGAGAATTTTTTGAAATTGAAGCTTTTGGTTTCGGTTTTTTTGTCTTTCATGAATGTTCTGGATATCGATATATTTTAAGTGATTAGCTCTAATGTTAATTAATTGTATGGCTCAATGTTCTATTTGAGAATTCATTGTTGTTAATTATGGTTAGCTTATAATTATGGCAATATTTCCATATCCAGTGGAATCCACTGCTTTTGGTTCTCAAATGCAAATTTATATGGTGTTTTTTTGTGGTGACTTGCAGCTAGCCAAGTGTTTCGTCATCATGCGCGACTATTTTATAGATTGATTGGCAGCTTCTAGCTGTAACATTCACGTAAGCACAACATAAATTCATAAATATAATTAAGGATTATCTGTGAAACAGAGTCTAAAACTAACAGATATAATGGCATTGGGCTTTATGCTTTTTGCGTTTTTCTTAGGTGCGGGTAACATCATCTTCCCACCTCTTGCTGGCCAATTAGCTGGTGACCACTTTCTTCCAGCGATGTCTGGTTTCCTGCTGACCGCCGTTGGTCTGCCGTTAATCACTATCGTCGCAGTTGCAGTGGCTGGTGGCTCTTGGGGTCATCTAACCAAAGATCTTCCAAAGCGAGCTGCAACTATCATGGCTGTGCTGATCTTTATCATCATCGGTCCTGCATTCGCTGCGCCACGTACCGGCCTTGTTGCTTATGAGATGGCGGTGAAACCGTTCTTCATCGATGCCTCTCAAGCTCACCTCACTCTTTTTTCGATTGCATTTTTTGTGGTAGCGATGTTCTTCTCATGGTCGCAAGGTAAGCTTATCGACGTAATCGGTAAGGTACTGACACCTGCACTATTTGTTGGTTTGGTTGTACTAGCAGTTGCTGTGTTCGTTAACCCACAAGGCGACATTCTTGCGGCTCACGGTGAGTACATTACTCAGCCACTGACCAAAGGTTTCCTTGAAGGCTACAACACCATGGATACGTTTGCTTCGTTAATGTTTGGTATGCTGATCGTTGATGCGATTCGCAGCAAGGGCATTACTGATCGTGCAGCGACGACTAAGTACCTTATCAGCGCAGGTTGTATTGCCGCGGCTGGTCTAGCGTTTGTTTACATCTCTTTGTTCTTCTTGGGCGCAACAAGCGCAACAGTCGCAGCGGGTGCGGACAATGGCGGTGCTATCTTAAGCCTTTACGTTCAATCATTGTTTGGCCCATCAGGTCAGCTAGTGCTTTCAGTGATCGTATTACTGGCGTGTCTAACAACGGCGATTGGCCTTGTTTCAGCATGTTCTGATTACTTCAGCTCGCTAACGCCTTTGTCTTACAAGACTTGGGTAATCATCAACGGTGTAGCTTGTGCAACCGTAGCGAATGTTGGCCTTTCTCAACTGATTTCTCTGTCTGTTCCAGTACTGTTTGCATTGTATCCAGTCGCTATCGCTTTGGTCGCACTGACATTCTTGCGTAGCCGTTTCCCTAATCCAAAAGCCGCTTACCGTGTAGTTGTATTAGTGTCTCTACTGTTCGCTCTTATTGATGGCGCTAAAGTAGCGGGTGTAGATGTATCTGCACTTAAAATGCTGCCACTATTTGAGATCGGTATGGGTTGGTTACTTCCAACTGCTGCAGCAATCATCTGCATGTTCTTTGTTGGTAAAGCAACAGAACAAGAGATGGCTGAAGAGACCGTTTAATCTTCCGTTGAGATTAAATCGTTAGTCTGTATTCAATACAAAGTTGAATGGAAAAGGCCTCATTACTTCGCAGTAATGAGGCCTTTTTGTATTCTGTTGTTTCGGAGCGTTCGGTTCGGTTTAAACCTAGAACCTAGAACTTAAAGCTTTTCGCTGTACTCGACCAGTACTTGTTCAACCCAAGTTGCGATACGTTCGTCGCTGAGTTCGTACTGTGAATCTTCATCCAGAGCTAAACCAACAAATTGAGATTTGTCTTCTGTTAATGCTTTAGATGCTTCGAATTCGTAGCTGTCATCGTTTGGCCAGAAGCCGACAAACTCAGCTCCTGCGGTTTTCAGTTCATCATGCAATAGTCCCATCGCATCTAAGAACCACTCACCGTAGCCTTCTTGGTCGCCTAGGCCAAATAGAGCCACAACCTTGCCTTTCATTGGCGTTGTTGCGATGTCTTCCCACAACTCATTCCAGTCTTCTTGAATTTCACCGAAATCCCACGTTGAGATACCAAGCAGTAAAAGGTCGTAGTCCGCCATAAAAGAAAGAGGGGTTTCTTTCACGTTATGGATATCAACTAGGTCTTCACCAATAATGCCGCGAATTTTCTCTGCTGCCATTTCGGTATAGCAGGTGGTTGAGCCGTAAAATAATCCAATTTTCATAGCAAACGTTCGATTTTAATTTCAGATGGCGAATTCTAACCATAAATCGACTTCGATTGCAGCGATTATCCGCTCAAGTCGTAATTTTTATGGCATTCATATTTGCTCTGACATACTCTCAAAACAGTTTCCAATATTGTGAGTAACACTATGCAGTCGCCTCAAGGGCAGAGCGCAGACCACGGTCTCGTTGAGCAGTTTTTAGATGCTATGTGGATGGAGCGAGGGTTATCGGAGAATACGCTTGTCTCATATCGTACCGATTTGTCCAAGCTTCTAACGTGGATGGAAAAGAACAATTACCGCCTCGACTTTATTAGCCTTTCAGGGTTGCAGGATTATCAAGGCTGGTTAGCCGACGCCGATTTTAAGCAGACTTCCCGCGCTCGCATGTTGTCGGCGATTCGTCGCTTGTTCCAATACTTGCACCGCGAGAAAGTGAGAGGCGATGACCCGAGTGCATTGTTGATCAGCCCTAAGCTGCCACAGCGCTTGCCAAAAGATTTGAGTGAAGAGCAAGTTAATGCGCTGCTAGAGGCTCCTGATCCTAATGACCCTATTGAGCTTCGCGATAAAGCGATGCTTGAGTTATTATATGCAACTGGTCTTCGTGTTACCGAGTTAGTCAGTTTGACGATGGAAAATATCAGCCTAAGACAAGGCGTGGTGCGTGTTATTGGTAAAGGCGGTAAAGAGCGCTTGGTGCCAATGGGCGAAAATGCCGTGGACTGGATTGAGACTTTTATTGAACAAGGTCGACCACAACTGCTCGGCGAAAACAGTTCTGATGTGGTTTTTCCGAGTAAACGCGCCAAGCAAATGACCCGTCAGACGTTCTGGTATCGTATTAAGCATTACTCGGTTGTTGCTGGTATAGACACAGAGCTATTGTCACCACACGTGTTAAGACACGCTTTTGCGACTCATTTACTGAACTATGGCGCAGATCTCAGGGTCGTACAGATGTTGCTTGGGCATAGTGACTTATCGACAACCCAAATTTATACTCACGTGGCGACCGAAAGGCTGAAGCAAATTCACGCGCAGCATCACCCACGTGCTTAAATCCATTTATTTTTAAGGTGAACTTAATGAGCGTATTACGCCGTCTTCCTCTATTAGTGCTTCCTCTCATGATTACTGCATGTAATGCATCAGAAGCGAAAGTAGAACAAACATCAACAGCCGTAGAAGTTGCTCCAGCTCAAGCTATTGATACAGCAGCGTTAACTAAGCGTTTTGAAAAAATCGGTATCAAGGTAGAGAAGATCGTTCCTTCAGACATCGATGGCCTATTAGAAATTCAAACTAACAGTGGCATTATCTTTTCTTCTCCAGAGGGCGATCACTTTCTAGCCGGCACTCTTTACTCTCTGGATGATAACGGCAAATTCAGTGACGTTCTGGCTGAGCGTCAAGCTCCACTTAATGCTGAAAAGGTCGCGGCGATGTCGGATACAGTTATCGAATATAAAGCCGATAACGAAAAGTACATTGTGACGGTATTTACTGACATTACCTGTGGTTACTGTGTTCGTCTGCACAGCCAAATGCAAGGCTATAACGATCTAGGTATTACCGTTCGTTACATGGCTTACCCACGCCAAGGTGCAACAGGACAAGTTGCCGATCAAATGGCAGCAATCTGGGCTTCAGATGATCCAAAAACAGCCATGCACGATGCTAAAGTAAACCGTCAAATGCCAGCGTCTGGTAAAGACCTAGCAGAGCAGAAGCAGATCATCGCTAAACAATACCAACTAGGTCGTGAGCTTGGCATCAATGGCACACCTGCTATCGTGCTAGCAAGTGGTGAGTTGGTGAGTGGTTACTTACCGCCAGCACAACTTCTTCAACGTTTAGAGCAATAATATCGTTTCTGTATTGCCAATTTATCCCTCATGTTTTTGATTTAAGGAGTGGCCTGATTAATATCAGGCCCATTTTTATATGATAGAGATCCAACGCCGTCCTGAGGTCGACATTTCAGTCTTACCTGCTCACTTACCTGACTTGTTAAAGCGCATTTATGTGAGTCGCGGAATCGACAGTGCCGACCAACTAGAGACAGCAGCGAAAGGCTTGCACTCTTATCAAAAACTGGGCGGCGTTGATGCTGCGGTTGAATTGTTGTTCAAAGCCATTCAGCAGCAAAAACGCATCATCATTGTTGGTGACTTTGATGCCGATGGCGCAACCAGTTCGGCGTTGTCTGTGCTTGCTCTGCGTATGTTGGGCAGCTCTAACGTTGATTATCTAGTACCCAACCGTTTTGAAGATGGTTATGGCTTGAGCCCTGAGGTTGTCGAACAGGCGATCGAACTCGGTGCTGAAGTGATCATGACCGTGGACAATGGCGTCTCTTCGATTGACGGTGTCCGTTTCGCTAAAGAGAAAGGGCTAGACGTTCTGGTTACTGATCATCACTTACCGGGCAATGAACTGCCAATCGCCGATGCGATGGTCAATCCGAACCTAGAAAGCTGTGCATTTCCTTCAAAAGCGCTAGCGGGTGTTGGGGTTGCGTTTTATCTGATGATGGCGTTGTGTGTTCACATGCGTAAGTTGGGTTGGTTTGCTCAACACGGTATGACAGAGCCCAAGTTGATGGAACTGATTGACCTAGTGGCACTGGGTACTGTTGCGGATGTGGTTCCACTTGATGAAAATAACCGAATCTTGGTGCACCAAGGGCTACAACGCATTCGTGCGGGCAAAGCTCGTCCGGGTATTCAAGCCTTGATTGAAATTGCTAAGCGAGATGCTAAGCGATTAGTTGCCTCCGATTTTGGTTTTGCGCTTGGTCCACGTATCAATGCGGCTGGCCGATTGGATGACATGTCTTTTGGTGTTGAGCTGCTAATGAGTAACAACATCCATGCCGCGCGTCGAATGGCCAGCGAGTTAGATGGCTTGAACCAAACACGTAAAGAGATCGAAGAGGGCATGAAACAAGAAGCGATGGCTTTTTGTGAGCGCCTTGAATTTGGTAAAGACGATTTGCCTTCTGGTTTGGCGCTGTTTCAACGTGATTGGCACCAAGGCGTAATCGGTATTCTCGCTTCGCGTATCAAAGACAAATATCACCGCCCAGTGATCGCATTTGCTGATGGTGGTGAAGGCAGCATCAAGGGTTCATGTCGTTCGATTCCAGGTTTGCACATGCGCGATGCGCTAGACAGAATCGATACTCAAAACCCTGGCTTGATCTTGAAGTTTGGTGGTCACGCAATGGCGGCTGGCTTAACCATTATGGAAAAAGACTTCGAGCGATTCAGCAAGATGTTTGATGACGTTGTGCGTAAAGAACTCGGTGAGACGGCACTTAAGGGCATAATCTTGTCTGATGGTGAGCTGTTACCTGAAGAGTTCTCAATGCATACCGCTGAGACGTTGCGTTCAGGTGGTCCGTGGGGCCAAGCTTTCCCAGAACCCATCTTTGATGGTGAATTTAAAGTGCTGCATCAAAAACTGGTAGGTGAAAAACACCTTAAATTGATGCTAGAACCTCTATACAAAGGCCACCCAACCAACGTGATGATTGATGGTATTGCTTTCAATGTTGATTTACGTCGCTGGCCTGATGCGTCAGTGAAAACGGTTCATCTTGCATTTAAGCTGGATATCAACGAGTTTCGTGGCAACCAATCGTTGCAGTTGATGGTTGACCATATTGAAGCCAAATAGTTGAAGCCAAATAGCGTTATCGTTCACTGAATGATGTTCATCATTTAGCCCCAAATTCAACAAGCTCTGTTCAAAAACAGGGCTTGTTTTCTTTCTTTCCCTTACAAATTTCACGTGTTTTTTCTGTCTGTCAATTTTATATTCCATTAAGTTGTTGAATCTTGGCTTTCCGCTCTAAAAAATTCTGTATCTCCGTCACACTTTTGAGTACAATTCTTCGGTTAAATTCTACTCATAAATGATGAGCTAAAATGTTTGAAATCAATCCTATTAAAAACCGTCTGCAGGATGTGTCTGAACGCACAAATATCCTGAGGGGGTATCTTTGACTATGACGCTAGAAAAGAGCGTCTAGAAGAAGTAAACGCAGAATTAGAACAACCGGATGTATGGAACGAACCTGAGCGTGCTCAAGCGCTAGGTAAAGAACGTTCTGCATTGGAAGCAGTAGTAGAAACGATCGACCAACTTGACCAAGGTGTTGAGGATGTTGAGGGTCTATTAGAGCTTGCGGTTGAAGAAGAAGACCAAGAAACGTTTGACGAAATCGAACCAGAATTAGCAGAGCTAGAAGCTAAGCTAGAAAAACTGGAATTCCGTCGTATGTTTGCTGGCGATCACGACGCATCAGATTGCTACATCGATTTACAGTCAGGCTCGGGCGGTACAGAAGCTCAAGATTGGACTTCAATGATGTTGCGTATGTACTTACGTTGGGCTGATTCGAAAGGCTTCAAGACCGAAGTGATCGAAGTGTCTGATGGTGATGTTGCTGGCCTTAAAGGCGCAACGGTACGTATTTCTGGTGAATACGCTTATGGTTGGCTACGTACAGAGACAGGTGTTCACCGTCTAGTTCGTAAGTCACCATTTGATTCAAGTGGCCGTCGTCATACTTCATTTGCATCTGCGTTTATCTACCCAGAGATTGATGACAACATTACGATCGATATTAATCCTTCTGACTTACGTATTGACGTATACCGTGCCTCTGGTGCTGGTGGTCAACACGTAAACACCACGGAATCGGCGGTACGTATTACTCACGTTCCAACCAACACCGTGGTTCAATGTCAGAATGACCGTTCGCAGCATAAGAACAAAGACCAAGCGATGAAGCAGCTACGTGCTAAGCTTTTTGAACTTGAGATTCAAAAACAAAATGCTGAAAAACAAGCGAGCGAAGAAACGAAATCAGACATCGGTTGGGGCAGTCAAATCCGCTCTTACGTACTGGATGATTCTCGTATCAAAGATTTGCGCACCGGCATCGAAAATCGCAATACTCAAGCGGTTCTTGACGGTGACTTAGACAAGTTTATTGAAGCTAGCCTGAAATCAGGTCTGTAAGCTTTACCAACTCTTAAGCTTTACCAATAATATTGGTAAAAATGCCTATATTTTCAAAAATATAGCTGTCCAAATTATAAAAGCAAGGTACATCTCTAATGACTGATGCTGTTCAAAACGAAAACGCACAAGAAGCTTCTTCACCTGAAGAGAACAAACTAATCGCTGAACGCCGTAGCAAGCTGGATCACATCCGCTTGAACTGCAAAGCGAACGGTCACCCAAATGATTTCCGTCGCGAGCACCTAGCTGGCGATCTTCAAGCGGAATTCGGTGAGAAGACTAAGGAAGAGCTAGAAGAGCTTAACCACATCGTTGCGATCGCTGGTCGTGTTATGGCGAAGCGTGGTCCATTCCTTGCGATTCAAGAAACTTCTGGTCGTATCCAAGCATACGCAGCGAAAGACGTACAAAAAGTACTGAAAGAGAAGTACCAAGGCCTAGATATCGGTGACATCATCGGTGTTAAAGGTGCGCTTCACAAATCTGGTAAAGGTGACCTTTACGTGAACATGGAAGAGTTTGAACTGCTAACTAAAGCACTTCGTCCTCTACCAGAGAAGTTCCACGGTCTAACTGACCAAGAGATGCGTTACCGTCAGCGTTACGTTGACCTAATCGTGAACGAAGACTCTCGTAACACATTCATCGTGCGTTCTAAGCTTGTGTCTTCAATCCGTAACTTCATGAGCTCAAAAGGCTACCTAGAAGTTGAAACGCCAATGATGCACGTGATCCCAGGCGGTGCTACAGCACGTCCATTCATCACTCATCACAACGCATTAGACATCGACATGTACCTACGTGTTGCACCTGAGCTTTACCTTAAGCGTCTAGTGGTTGGTGGTTTTGACCGTGTATTCGAGATCAACCGTAACTTCCGTAACGAAGGTCTTTCTCCACGTCACAACCCAGAATTCACAATGATGGAATTCTACCAAGCGTACTCTGACTACAAAGATCTAATGGATCTAACGGAAGAGATGCTAAGCACAGCAGCGATGGACGTTCTTGGTTCTACTTCTATGCCTTACGGTGACGAAACAGTTGAGTTCGGTGGCACTTACGCTCGCATGAGCATGTTCGATGCAATCAAACACTACACACCTGAAAATGCAAACATCCAAGCTCTAACTGAAGACGATCTTCAGAACAGAGAGTTGATGGTTAAAATTGCAGAAGAAGTAGGTCTGTACGTTGAGAAATTCTGGACTTGTGGTCAGCTTCTTGAAGAGATCTTTGGTGAAACGGCTGAGCCTCAGCTAATTCAACCAACATTCATCACGGGTTACCCAGCGGACATCTCTCCACTGGCTCGTCGTAGCGACAGCAACCCATTCTTCACAGACCGCTTTGAGTTCTTCATCGGTGGCCGTGAAGTAGCGAATGGTTTCTCTGAGCTTAACGATGCACAAGACCAAGATGAGCGTTTTAAAGCGCAAGTTAACGCAAAAGACGCGGGTGATGACGAAGCGATGTACTACGATGCAGACTACATTACTGCACTAGAGCACGGCTTACCGCCAACTGCGGGTCAAGGTATTGGTATTGATCGTCTAGCGATGCTATTTACAAATACGCACACAATCCGTGACGTGATCTTGTTCCCGGCAATGCGTCCACAAGCGTAATATTCGCTTATGGGATGTAACAGCCCATCTAATTAAAAAAGCCACCTTCGGGTGGCTTTTTCTGTTTTTAGGCTGCAAAACCTAGCCTGTACCGCACTCTTGATTCGAAAAACCATTATTTCTGACATAGTCTTACTATTGAGACATAAAATCTAAGATAGTCTCACTACTATACGTCCTGCGCTGAATACGATCTCGTGGCATTTTGTCGAACGATGAAGCAGTGACTCGTATTAGCTTGATTTAAATAAAAATAGAATAAGGAAGAAGGATGGGAACTCAATTTAAGATGGATTCCTTACCAGGTTCTCTTATCGTCGTTGGTGGTGCGTACGAACCCTGGTTATCAGTGTTAGAGCAAGTGGGTTGGCAATGTACCCAGTGTGCAGATTTACGAAAAGCCGATGCCTTGATTGCTGACATTGGCCCATGCATTGGCATTGTGGATCTTAGTCATGATGAGTTTAGCCTTAACGGTATCGCTAATCTCGTGAGCAACAACAAGCAAGTAAGATGGCTCGCCTTTATTCGTGAATCGCAATTGAGCTCTGATACCATTTGCCAATTTATCGTGAACTTCTGTATCGACTTTTTCACGGCGCCAATCCCAGATGCCCAGTTATTGAGTACCATTGGTCACCAATTGGGTATGCTCAAGCTTGAGCAGAAAGTATGGCCAAACTACGGCATCAACAACAATATGGGTTTGCTTGGCGACTCTGTGGCTGTGAAGCGTTTGAGAGACCAAGTAAAGCGCATTGGGCCGACTGATGTCAGTATCCTGATTTACGGAGAGAGTGGATCAGGAAAAGAGACGGTTGCACGCTCAATTCATCAAAACTCTTCGCGAGCGCAAAAGCCATTTTTAACGGTCAATTGTCGTGCCTTATCTGAAATGAGAATAGAGGCCGAGGTATTTGGTATCTCTGCACAGCCCGCTGCAGCACCTTGTCTGTTGGAAGAAGCCGACGGCGGAACCATCTTACTCAATGATGTATTGGCGATGCCACGTAATCAGCAGTTGAACCTGCTGCGTTTCTTACAAGAAGGTAAAATTGAAACTGCGGATGGTCCTAAGCCTGTCGATGTGCGTATTCTGGCCGCGAACTCTTCTGATATCGAAAAGGCATTGATCGAGGGCGACTTCAATGAAGAGCTTTATCATTACATTAATGTTCTGCGTATTCACGTTCCGAGCTTGAAAGAGCGAGTGAGTGATATTTCAGTACTGGCTAATCATTTTCTACGCGAGTATTCAAAAGAGTTCAATGCTCAAGCGAAGAGCTTTTCAGACGATGCTATCCGCTCGATGAATCGTTATCACTGGCCGGGTAATGTGCGTGAGTTGATGAATCAAATTAAGCGTGTCGTGCTGATGTCGGATGCGGTGATCATTGACGATCAACAACTGGATTTACCAAAACAGAATGATGAGCGCCGCAGTCTCAAAAGTATCCGTGAGCGTTCAGAGCGAGATGCGTTGCTGATTGTTCTGGAATCTTATGGTGGTCAAGTATCGTTGGCCGCTAAGGAGCTTGGAGTTTCGCGTGCAACCATGTACCGATTGTTGAATAAACATAACCTGATTTCTGAAGGTGTTGTTTAGAGCTCTCTATTCATTGATTCTATCCAGTTAGTGTAAATCTAAGAGCCACGCATCATGCGTGGTTTTTTATATCCATTGCTACAACTTCTCGTTGACCGTTGACCGTTGACCGTTGACCGTTGACCGTTGATTGTTGACCGTTGATTGTTGATTGTTGATTGCTGACAGATTGATAGATTGAGCTATTGGAGGCTCGGCCTTTAAGAGAGATGTTCTGTGATTTTATATAATCATAGTGAATATGTTATATATAAAGTGATATGCAACTAATATTTTGGGTGAATCATTTGTTTTGAAATTGTTAATCAATTATCGGTTGAATAATATACTCACTTGGTTAGACTTTAACCGTGAAAGCAATGGTTTAACAAAGACTTATTTGCTTTTATTATCTCATTTCTTTTTGGATTTTTTAGTTAGTTTGGAGGCGCAAATGAAACATTTCGATTTTATACAGCATATTTGCGCGTCGTTTGATCCGTGTACTGACATGGTGACTGTTATGTCACAAACATCAGCCATGGCCGATCGAAACACCCAAGATAAACCTAACTAATAGATCCGTACCCTTATTTGGCTGCGGAAAAATAGCAGCTAAGTGAGAAGCCCTCATACTATCTAATACGCTATTTTTCCTCAGTTTATTTTACAACTGGAGAGTTATTATGCGTCACTCAGTATACTTAAAACTAGCAACAGTCCTTATCCGTGCAGACCTTCGTCGTGAAGAACGTGAATGGCAACGAAAAGTTCGTCGTAGTTCATACGACCTACCATGGAACAATACTCATTTATTGAGAGATATTGGCCTTGAAGCCGATGGTCGACCAATTGGTTTTTCTGAACCTGAAGTCGTTACGATTGAACGTCGAGTTCGTCATCTTCGTCGAGTCTTAAGCGCGCGAATACCGACGTAATCTTGTGGGGTGATAGCGCCTTTCACCCCTTAAGATAAATATCAGCGATAGTTGTGGCGTCGAAAGTGCAAGCTTTTGAACTAAAACTGGCCAAAAAAGAGAAGCACTTGCTTCTCTTTTTTGCTTTTTTAAGCCGTTATGTGTGCTTTTTTAAGTCGTTATCTAGTAAAGAAAAAGAGTTCTACTACGCTTTATAGAGCAAGGGAGGCTGGCTATGCAAAAGCATCAATTAGACATGTGGTTACATGGAGAGCACAAAGACTCTTATCAAACACCGAAGGTATACGTTATTGGCTGTTCCGATATCTCGGAATATCTATTAGCAGTGGAATATAAACACAAGCTAGAACCGGTAAAGCAAGACGGTGAGCCGCTTCACTTTGGATCCTTGGATCAAGTGAAAGAAGAGTTGCTCCGGCTCGGTTTTGAAAAGGCGTATCTTCGCTTACACAACGCCTATGACGAGTTTGGTAATGAGCCAAGCCAAAGCTACTGTGATATTGAACTGGCGCTCAAACCTCATTAGAGAGCGTTTGTAGCTAGAGATTGATTCTAGTTACAGGCGGTTTGTAACATACTGATAGTTTGGTCCATCTATGCTAGATAAAAGCTCTATGCATAATGGGTTGTCAGCAATTTATGGGTGAATTGAGTCCGTAGATAGAAACCACGTGGCTTAGTCTTGATAGGTTTTCCACTTGCACCGTAAGCTTCTGTTAACACGCGACTGTTGGCCGCTTTTGGTCGTAAATGCAGTGCTTCACCGTGTCTTGCTGTTATCTGCTCAACATTACCCAACACGATCAACTCCATCAGCTCTTCCCAATCTCTTTTCAGGAGTTCGTTTTCAGCTAGGCTTGGTGTCCAGAGTAATGGGGAGCCAACATGCCTTTCTGCCAGCGGGATCTCTCTTTCTCCCTCAACAGGGATCCACAACACTTTAGACAGCTTGTTTCGAACGTGACTGGTTTCCCAAGTTATGCCTTGCACGCCCATCAATGGAGCGACACAAACAAAGGTGGTTTCGAGTGGCTTTCCAGAGTAGCCAATCGGGATGCTTTTAAGCTCGATACCGAGTTTGGCAAAATCTTGTTCTGGTTTGCTGCCAGCGGGCGCACCCAAGTGCCATTCCAATAGCTGTCCAACCCAGCCTTTATCACGCTTGAGGTCGTTTGGCATCACCATCTCAGCTTCATCGGCGAGCTCTTTAAAGGTCATTCCGGCGATAGCATACGCTCTGTCTAGCAGCTCTTGTTGTGTTTGTGGTTCTGGTTTCATAATAAAAGGCATGATCAAAAAAATGATTTTACCAGAAGTTATCACCATATGACGACTGGTTAAGAAATGATCTCCTTGTTAGGAAAGGGATCAAACTCATGGTTATCCACAGGACATAAAGGTAATTAATTGAAATATTAATTTAGTGGATAAATAAACAGGGGTTTATGGTGTATTAAATGCTTGCCAAATGGGGTTCAAAATGAATCTTTCACTTACTAGTGTGGATAAACATCGGAGTGGTTGATCTTTAACCATGTTCTGTTTTTGAAAGATCTTTTACTTTTCTAATGTTTTTGAAAATGAAAAATTAATTTTAATTTATTGATTTTTAATGGAATAAATTATATTTGTTCGACTTGGTGTTTTTGGTGTTGATGAATCTATGGATTAAAAAAAACGATTGCGGGTAATTCTTCACATAGTTATTCACAGAAAAGGTGAATAAATGTGGTCTATGTCTCACTATTGTGTGGGTAACTAGAATTTGAGCAAAACTTATCCATATTCTTAGTTAATATTCATAAATATAGCGCTTGTCACGTCACTAAGTTTGCTCCGATTGGGGATATGTGGAAAAATCAGAGTAATTAAAAATTTAGATAGAGGTTGGCCAGTGATAGATGGCGATGGTTACCGATTAAATGTTGGTATTGTAATCTGTAACAACCATGGTCAGGTCTTCTGGGCTAAACGATACGGGCAACATTCATGGCAATTCCCTCAAGGGGGAATAGATGAAGGTGAAACTCCGGAACAGGCAATGTACCGCGAGTTGTATGAAGAGGTTGGCCTTACTAAAAAGGATGTAAAGATCGTCGCGACAAGTCGTCATTGGTTACGCTATAAGCTGCCCAAACGACTGGTTCGGTGGGATTCTAAACCTGTCTGTATTGGACAAAAACAGAAGTGGTTCCTTTTACGCTTAGATTGCGATGAATCGCAGATTAATATGCAGCGTGGAAGTACACCTGAGTTTGATGGTTGGCGTTGGGTGAGTTACTGGTACCCAGTTCGACAAGTTGTTTCTTTCAAGCGAGATGTTTACCGTCGAGCGATGAAAGAATTCGCATCTTTAGCAATGCCGTTTAAAGAGCGAAAAACAAAAGGAAAACGCAAATTGCGTAGAGGTTAAGCATGCTCAGTCAACTAAGGGAAATAGTTGAACACGTATCAAGAGTTGAAGATGTGTCGACGGCTCTTGATATTTTGGTTAAAGAGACATGCAGTGCGATGCAGACGGAATGTTGCACCGTGTATTTGGCAAATAATGATATGCAGCGTCTTGAGTTGATGGCAACTCAAGGCCTGATCTTCAAAGGCAATAGCATTCACATTGGTTTTGACGAAGGTCTGGTTGGCCTTGTTAAAAGAAGTGCTGAACCTATCAACCTTGCACAAGCGTCTGCTCACCCTGCTTATAAGTTTTTTCCAGAGCTTGGAGAAAAGGTTTATCACTCTTTTCTCGGCACTCCGATTATCCATCGCAAGCAAGTGCTTGGCGTATTGGTCATTCAACAGAAGTCTCCTCGTTTATTCAGTGAGATGGAAGAATCCTTCCTTGTCACTCTCTCAGCACAACTTGCGGTCATTGTGGCGCACGCTCAAACTCAAGGCCATTGGCTTTTAGAGCAACAGAAGCTACCTAAGATTAAAGGTATTGCAGCTTCATCGGGCGTTGCGATTGGTGATTTATGGTGGGACAACACTCAGCCTGAACTCACCGATGTTTATCCGGCATCGACGCTTAATGTTGAAAGAGAGCATGAAATGCTGGCGGTCGCCGTCGAAAATGCTCTCAATGACTTTAAGCGAATGCGAAAGCGCCTAGACAGTGAAATCAATAAAGACGCGTTGGCGATCTTTGATCTGTTTACTCACTTACTCAACGATCCAATGTTACGTAAGGATCTTAAGAGCCAAATCCAGAAAGGCGATAAGGCCGATTGGGCATTAAGGCAGGTTGTTGAGAGTTACTCGAATCGCTTTGCTCGTATGTCAGACGTGTACCTTCGTGAGAGGGCACAAGACATCCGAGAGCTTGGTCAAAGATTGCTCTATTTCCTTCACAATTCTGAACATGAACTTCGCACGTTAGATAAGCCAATTATTTTGGTGGTTCGAGAGTTAACGGCTTCGGTATTGGCCTCTATTCCCAAAGAAAAACTATTAGCGGTTATTTCTTTGGAAGGGGCGGCGAACTCACATGCCGCGATTTTATCTCGAGCTTTGGGTATTCCTTCTGTTATGGGGGTTAACCTAAATCTTGCTCAAGCGAATGGTAAGCAAGCGATTGTTGACGGGTATAGTGGCGAGATCTTTATTGAGCCGACTCAAAACCTGCTCAAAGAATATCAAGGGCTGATTCTAGAAGAGAGTGAGCTCTCTTCGATGGTCAATCGAGAACTATACTTACCGGCAAAAACGCAAGACAACCAGCAAGTCGAGATCCTGCTTAATGCGGGCTTGAGTGCCGACACCAATATCGCTATCAACCAAGGCGTTGATGGGGTAGGTCTCTATCGAACCGAAATTTCTTTCTTGTTGCAGCAGAGGTTTCCGTCAGAGGACGAACAATTCAAGCAATACCGTTCTGTACTCGCGAGCTACCCTGAGAAGCAAGTGGTGATGCGTACACTCGATATCGGTGGCGATAAGGCCTTACCTTATTTCCCTATCGAAGAGGACAACCCATTCCTTGGCTGGCGTGGTATTCGTTTTACGCTCGATCATCCTGACATCTTTATTATTCAGTTACGTGCCATGCTACGTGCGAGCTGTGAAAGCCATAACTTGAGTATTTTGTTGCCGATGATCTCTGGTGCGCAGGAACTGGATGACGCGCTACAACTTATTGAACAAGCGTATGACGAAGTGCATGAGCTTGATAACCGAGTACGCATGCCTCGCGTTGGTATCATGATTGAAGTGCCATCAATGCTTTACATACTGCCGCTGATTGCTGATAAGGTCGACTTTGTTTCCGTCGGTACCAACGACTTAACTCAATATTTATTAGCAGTTGATCGGAACAATTCACGAGTATCCGATGTCTATGAATCAATGCACCCTGCGGTGATCATGGCATTAAAACAAATTCATGATACTTGTAAGCAACATCAATTACCTGTGTGTATTTGTGGCGAGCTAGCCGGTGATCCTATGGGCGCGTTGTTACTGATTGGGTTGGGGTATGAGACGTTAAGTATGAATACCTCGAATGTCGCGAGGACCAAATATTTGATTCGCCAATCTAACTTGAGTGAATTACAAGATTTGGCAAATAGAGCGCTTTCAAAACCATATGGTAGTGACATCTATAGTATGATGCTGAACTATTTCGAAGAGCGTGAATTTACAGGCTTCATTCGAGCAGGTAAAAAATAGGATTTAACGTGTCATATGAACTGATAGGCTTGTTAGCAGGCCTTGGTGCTATTGTTGGTGTTTTAGCGGGCTTGCTAGGCATTGGTGGTGGTTTGCTGGTCGTTCCTGCCTTGCTATTTTTGCTTCCTAAAGCGGGTATTCCTCAAGAGTTTGCGATGCAAATGGCATTGGCAACCTCGTTATCAACCATTATTGTTACCTCGGGATCGTCTGCGATTAACCATTTAAAATTGGGTAATGTGGAGCTTTTTGTCGTTAAGTGGTTGATGCCTGGTGTGGTGATTGGTGGTTTCCTAGGTTCTTTTGTCGCCGACGTTATTCCTGCTCAATATCTGCCAAAAGTCTTTGGTGTGATTGTCTTGGTATTGGCGTTGCAGATGTTGTTGTCGATCCGCTCTAAGAGTCAAAAGTCGATGCCGGGTTCAGCTAAAACCATGTTATGTGGTGGCTGTATTGGTTTGGTTTCAAGCTTGGCTGGTATTGGTGGTGGTTCTTTATCGGTGCCTTTCCTTAACCATCATGGTGTGGAAATGCGTAAAGCTGTAGGCTCATCCTCTGTATGTGGTTGTGTTATCGCGATTTCGGGAATGCTAGGCTTTATTTGGCATGGCTCTTCTGTCGATGATCTTCCGGCGTATAGCTTGGGTTATGTTTATCTACCGGCTTTGATAGCGATATCTTGTACCTCAGTACTGACCACACGAGTTGGCGCTAAACTGGCCACTCAATTGCCAACCCCCGTGCTGAAGAAATTCTTTGCGGTATTTTTAATGTTTATAGCAGCCACTATGCTGCTGTAGTGTCTTTTCTGTTAGCTGTTGAGTTAACCGTTATTCAATTTTAGATAGAGAGCCAAGTATGTCTCAGGGTTTTATCGAATTCCCAAATATCGATCCTGTTCTTATTGAACTAGGACCAATCTCAGTTCGTTGGTACGGCCTAATGTATCTTGTCGGTTTTATGTTTGCTCTTTGGTTAGCAAATCGCCGAGCTGATCAACCCGGTAGTGGTTGGACTCGAGAGCAAGTATCAGACCTACTGTTTGCTGGCTTTCTAGGTGTGGTGCTTGGTGGTCGTATTGGCTACGTACTTTTCTACAACTTTGGCCTTTTCATTGATGATCCACTCTACCTATTTAAGGTATGGACTGGCGGTATGTCTTTCCACGGTGGTTTGCTTGGTGTGATCACCGCGATGCTTTGGTATGCCAAAAAGAACGGTCGAACCTTTTTTGGTGTCGCTGACATGATTGCACCATTGGTTCCATTTGGTTTAGGTATGGGCCGCATGGGCAACTTCATGAACAGTGAGCTATGGGGTCGTGTGACTGATGTGCCATGGGCGATTGTATTCCCTAACGGTGGTCCACTTCCTCGTCACCCATCTCAGCTTTATGAAATGGCGCTTGAAGGTATTGTACTGTTCTTCATCTTGAACTGGTTCATCAAAAAGCCTCGTCCTCTTGGTTCTGTATCAGGGTTATTCCTAGCAGGATATGGTACATTCCGCTTCCTAGTTGAATACGTACGTGAACCTGATGCTCAGCTAGGTTTGTTCGGTGGATTTATCTCTATGGGACAAATTTTGTCACTGCCAATGGTTATCATCGGTGTGCTGATGATGGTTTGGGCATACAAGCGTGGTCACTACAAAGATGAATTGCCACAACAAACGAAGTAAGGAATTGGTGTGAAACAGTATTTAGATCTCTGTCAGCGTATCGTTAATGACGGTACTTGGATTGAAAATGAACGCACAGGCAAGCGCTGCCTAACCGTAATCAATGCTGACCTTGAATATGATGTAGGTAATAACCAATTCCCACTGGTAACAACACGTAAAAGTTTTTGGAAAGCCGCAGTTGCTGAGCTGCTTGGCTATATCCGTGGTTACGACAATGCTGAAGATTTTCGTAAGCTAGGGACTAAAACTTGGGATGCGAATTCTAACCTGAATGAAGCATGGCTAAATAACCCTTACCGCAAGGGTGAAGACGACATGGGCCGTGTTTATGGCGTTCAAGGACGTGCATGGGCAAAACCTGACGGCGGTCATATCGACCAACTGAAGAAGATTGTTGATGATCTAACGAACGGCATTGATGACCGCGGCGAGATCTTAAACTTCTATAACCCAGGTGAGTTCCACATGGGTTGTTTACGTCCGTGTATGTACAGCCACCACTTCTCTCTACTTGGTGACACTTTGTACCTAAACAGTACTCAGCGCTCTTGTGATGTCCCGCTAGGTCTGAACTTCAACATGGTTCAAGTGTATGTGTTCCTAGCAATCATGGCGCAAATCACGGGCAAGAAAGCCGGTGTGGCTTACCATAAGCTGGTTAATGCTCATATCTACGAAGATCAACTCGCACCTATGCGTGATATACAGTTGAAGCGTGAGCCTTTAGCTGGTCCAACATTCCATATCAACCCTGAGATTAAGTCTCTAGAAGATTTGGAAACGTGGGTGACGATGGATGACTTCTGGGTTGAAGGCTACGAATGCCACGAAGCGATTAAGTACCCATTCTCGGTTTAATCTAATCTGCTTTGATTGACTGATTGATCGAAAGGCTGCCTCTGCGCAGCCTTTTTTATTTCTGATGCTTGGCTTGCTTACTATTCGTAAAACCAATAATCTTGAGTGGTCTTTTCTAACCACAGAACTACTATGACTCGCTCGCATTGCTTTGTATTGCAACACGACTTTCCTATTTCTTTCTACCCTGATAAAAACCAGTTGGTGATTGATAGTGAAGAGATTCATTTAGAGCCACTGCAAGCAAGGCTGCTCAGCTATTTCATTGAGAAGCGCGGGCAAGTGGTTAGTACGCAACAGATAGCTACAGATGTCTGGCAAAGAACTCAAGTGTCTGACAACTTGGTCAGACAGGTCATCAGTTTACTGCGGAGTCAGCTTCAGGATAAAGCACGTCCGTATCGCATCATTCAGACCATTCCTAAGCAAGGTTATCTGTTCGATATTGAGATAATTCAGCCTAGCGTTGAGACTACTCCCGTAGTAGAAACTCCCCCACCTGAAACCAAAGTTGTTTCTAAGCCTAAAAATAAAACCATCGCCCTGATTACAACCGCAGTATTATCTATTGGCTTAATAGCAACTTGGGCGTGGCAAATTGATGTCTCAACCAATGACACAGCTGTTATTTCTGCGCCTCAAAGTGATGTGATTCCCGTTTATATCCATGACATAACACTCGATTCTGCGGACGATTATGAGATGTCAGAAAGCGTGTACAACTACCTATTCTACGGGCTGAACTCAGCGAGAAATTTATCGGGTTACCACTTCTCTCAGCTATCGAAACAGGGCAAGCAATCACTTGCCAATAATGGTGTCGAACTCAAAGGCTGGCTCAAGCAAAAGGGCAATGATTATGTACTGAGCGTGTTGATACAAAACAACCGCCAGCCCAATCAAAGCCAGAAAGTGGAAAAGAGCTTTAGCCAAGATAACTTCTTTGATGCCATTGGGGATGTGATTCTTGAGATTAAAGCCATTATTGCCCCAATGAGTTCAGAATACGGTGTCGTCAGTCATCGAGTGACCTCTATTGATAACTACGATGACTGGAAGGTTATTTCAGAGGGGATATCGCTTTTCTACCAAGGCAAAGATGGACAGCCATTTGCAGAGATCGCACTTCAGTTGGATACGATTCAACAGCAAGGAAGAGACAATTATTTGGTCAATGCCTTATTGTCGTATTCGGAATCTTTGTCTTATTTGCAAAGTCATGAGCAAGAAGATCGCGAACAAGCACTGCAACTGGCAAAGCAAGCCTTTGAGATGAATCCGCGCTGTGATATTGCCAACCTTACGTTGGGTCTTGCATTGTTAATCAACCAACATGCCAATCAAGCTTTCCCTTACCTTTTTTATGCGGCCGAAAGTACACCGAGCCCAATCAGTTTTTATCTACTTAGTGTGGCTGACAAGCTGTCGGATAACCCTGAAGGTTCGCAATACAACTATCAGCATTATACCGAAGTGAAAAAAGAGTATAATGGCCAACTGTTTGATCTTATTGAATCTTTATAAAAAACAAACCTTTCCTAAACCACATAATTCTCTTTGAAGTGAAGACGTTGAGCTACCGCTAATAGTAACGGCTCTTCCGCAAGGTTTTCTTGTGCCAACAGGCTTCTCAACATGTTTGATTATTGTTTGGACTTAGGCTCGATTGCCTTGCATCAAGCGTAAAAACATCGACTTCCACATACTGGTAACCAAATCATTAATTATTTGGGGTACACACATGTTGAAGAAGTTTGCTTTTCAGATCATTCCAATTCAGATCTTCTTATTCGTCTTTTGGTTCAAAAATGGCTTTGTCGATAAAGTGATGGGCGTTGTGCTTGGCTTTATTACGCCAGATACCGCTTATTCAGGTGATACTTGGGCTGGCTGGAAAGGCTATATTGTAGGTACTTGGGATAAGAGCCAAATCGGTCATGCTCTACTGAGTCCAACATTCGATTTTATGTTCCCTATTCTGATTGCTTTGCAATGTGTGCCATTTTTATTGGTTCTTCGTTCAGTACTAGCAGGTGAGTTCATGTCTGGCAAGGAGCGTCCGTGGTTACTCTATGCAGCCTTTGCTTCTTTATTTGTGACTTCTTGTATGGCTTTCACTCAAACCATCACAGGTGCAAGCGACGGGCAGTATCTATGGCAACTTATCGGCTTTGGCATGGTTGCCATTATGTATCTGCGTAATGAGCAAGGTAAGTAAGCGTTGTTTAGATGCGGGATACGAAGGGTAGCTAGATACGAGTAAACGAGATGCGGGATACGAAGAGCGTGTTTAGATTTGAGTCAGTGAGGTACTGAGTACCAAACGCAGATAATGAGAGGAAGTCGCTTTTCGTCACTCTCTACTCGAATCTCGAATCTCGTATCTTCTTTTAGCTCTTCGTTACTCGTTCACTCGCATCCCGTATCTTCTTTTTGTTTCCCACATCTGCCTTTCAGAAAAGAAAAAGCCCGCAACCTAGGAGGTTGCGGGCTTTGCTATAAGCGATGTTTGTTTTGCGATTAAGCCGTCAGTGCTAACACGGTACCAGGCAGTACAAGGAATACCGCAATAAGGTAACCAGCCACTACAGATTTATTCTTCACAGCCATGTCAGAAATAATATCAGCGGCTTTTACTGGTAGTTCACGTAGGAACGGAATACCAAAGATGAATACCGTTGCCATGATGTTGAACACCAAGTGTACTAGAGCAATCTGAAGTGCGAATACTGCGAACTCACCAGATACTGCTGTTGCTGCTAATAGAGCGGTAATACATGTACCGATGTTTGCACCCAGAGTGAATGGGTAAACGTCACGTACTTTAAGAACACCTGAACCTACTAGTGGAACCATCAAGCTTGTTGTCGTAGAAGATGACTGAACAAGGATAGTAACGATAGAGCCAGAAGCGATACCGTGGATAGGACCACGACCAATTGCATTCTTTAGAATCTCACGAGCACGGCCCACCATCAGGCTCTTCATTAGCTTACCCATTACCGTGATAGCTACGAAGATAGTCGCAATACCTAGAACGATAAGCATGATACCGCCAACAGTGTCGCCAAATGTCGATAGTGGCTCTTTAATCGCACTTACTACTGGTTTAGTGATTGGCTTGATGAAGTTAAGACCACCCATGCTCATATCACCTGTTGCTAGCATCGGAGATACCAACCAGTGAGAAATCTTCTCTAGAATACCAAACGCCATCTCTAGTGGTAGGAAGATAGCAACGGCTAATAGGTTAAAGAAGTCGTGAATCGTGGCACTTGCGAATGCACGTTTGAACTCATCTTTACAACGAACATGACCAAGACTAACTAGCGTATTGGTTACTGTAGTACCAATGTTCGCACCCATGATCATAGGGATTGCTAGCTCAACAGGTAAACCACCTGCCACAAGGCCAACGATAATTGAAGTAACTGTACTTGATGATTGAATAAGTGCTGTTGCCACTAAACCAATCATTAAGCCTGCAACTGGGTGTGAAGCAAATTCGAAAAGAACCTTTGCTTGCTCGCCTGTTGCCCATTTGAAGCCTGTACCAACCATTGAAACTGAAAGTAATAGTAGGTAAAGCATGAATGCCAAGTTAGCCCAGCGTAGCCAACGAGTTGTGCTCGAGATAGGCGCTGCTGCAGTAGTAGCTTGGTTCATAATGTTTTCTCCATTGGACCGTTTAAGTCTGTGTTTGGTCTGTTTGTTTAATCTGAGCGTGATGTTAGAGAACAAATATTTCAGTAATATTACATTTTGGTTTAGGTGAGACTTTTTTGTGATGATTTGCCCTTTAAATATTTGGCTTTGAAATGGTGATGGTTTAACTTGTTGTTTTTGTTAGGTTTTATCCGTATTTCCGATAGGTGATATAGATCTTAAAAGTTAGAGAAAAATTAAAAATAATTGCTGAAATATTACATTATGAAATCAGACACTTCGAAAAAATAAGTGGTAATAACTAGTTTGGTTAGGTTTTTCCGAGCTTGTTGAGCGAAGGTGTCATATTTGATATAAAAGGGTATCTACTCTTTTACTACGGCACATCTATGTCGCACCTCAACTATAACCACCTTTATTACTTCTGGATGGTTTGCAAGCAAGGCTCTGTTACTAAAGCAGCAGAAGCCCTATTCCTAACACCACAAACGGTAACAGGTCAGATAAAAGCGTTAGAAGAGCGTATGGATGGCAAGTTGACCAAGCGCAATGGTCGCAGTGTTGAACCTACAGAGCTTGGACAGCTAGTCTTTAAATATTCCGACCGTATGTTTGGCCTGAGCTACGAGATGCTGGATATCGTGAATTACAGCCAGCACTCCAATATTCTGTTTGATGTTGGTGTTGCAGATGCGCTGTCTAAAAGGCTTGTCAGCAAGATACTGATGTCGACTATTCCCCCAGATAACAGTATTCATTTACGCTGCTTTGAATCGACCCATGAAATGCTACTTGAGCAATTGTCTCAACATAAGCTCGATATGATCTTGTCTGACTGTCCGGTGGATTCGAGTCAAAGTCCTGGCCTGTTTAGTAAGAAGTTGGGTGAGAGTGGAATGAGTTTTTTCAGTTCGGGTAAGGTTGAAGGTGTTAGCTTCCCGGCTGTTTTAGAGCAAAGAAAGCTTTTGATCCCAGGAAGTCGAACCTCGATGGGGCGTAAAGTGCTGCAATGGTTTGATAGACAAGGACTTAAACCCGATATTTTGGGTGAGTTTGATGATGCGGCATTGATGAAGGCTTTTGCTCGTTATCACGATGACGCTATCTTCTTAGCGCCTACGCTTTATATGTCTGAAGTTGAAGAGGATTCATCACTGCAATTATTGGTTGGTATTGAAGAATTAAAAGAGGAGTACTACGTCATATTTGCTGAGAGGATGATCCAACATCCAGCAGTAAAAAATGTATGTGACGCAGATTTTAGCAAATTGTTCGAGTGAGGCGGTTTGTTAATGAATTGATATCGATTATCATAACGCCACCATATGCCGGAAATACTAATAGCCGTAGTTGGTGTAAAGGTTGTAGGGAGCCAAACTATGAACTTAAAAGAGATGGAGAAGAACTCAGCGCAAGCTGTGATTCTACTCAAAGCCATGGCCAACGAGCGTCGCTTACAGATTTTGTGCCTATTACATGGTACTGAGCTGTCAGTTGGGGAGTTGTGTGGCAAGTTGGAACTGAGTCAGTCTGCTTTATCTCAACATCTTGCTTGGTTGAGAAGAGATGGTTTGGTCGAAACTCGCAAAGAAGCTCAAACTGTGTATTACACATTGAGCAGTGAAGAAGTAAAAGCGATGATTAACCTACTGCATGGTATTTACTGCAAGTAGCTTATTGCTGGTGGGAGGGGGATTTCTTATCAGTGATAGAATGACACAAGGAAGTGTCAGTATTTCATGTCGAATGTTAGTGCCTATCTATTTACCAACCTATCTATTTATCTATTTATCTATTTTCTTGTCTGTTTATTTTCTAGTTGTCTGTTTTTTATATGCTTAGTTGTCTATCGGTAAGCGATATGCCTTTAGTAAGCTGGTATCTGCCGGCAAACCACGTGCTTTTAAGTAAGCTAAGTAATGTTCAGCAAGAAAATCGCTGTGTTACTCAAAATTTAGATATAAAAAAACCGGCCGAGGCCGGTTTTTTTCGTTTTGCGTTGTAATCAAATTTCTATTAAAGAGCTTTGATTGCAGCAGCGAAACGAGACTTATGACGTGCAGCTTTATTCTTATGAATAAGGCCTTTAGTCGCCATGCGGTCTAGAAGAGGTGTAACTTCTACAAGAGCAGCAGTTGCAGCTTCTTTATTGCCAGCTTCAATAGCTGCAATAGTTTTTTTCATGTAAGTGCGCATCATAGAACGACGGCTAGCATTGTGCTGGCGACGTTTCTCAGCTTGGATAGCGCGCTTCTTAGCAGATTTACTGTTTGCCAAGGTCTAACTCCCAAAAACTTAGTTCGGTGACAATTTAAGGGCGAGGACTATCCCTCATAGGCGCTTAATTGTCAAATGATTTGTGCAAAAACCAATCTCAGCCAAAACAAATTTTGGTATGGAAAGGTCATCGCGGTTAAGATGGCGGGGATTCTAACAGCATTTTTAGACCAATGCTAATAATTATGCTTCTAAGGACAGGATAGTATTTATCCTTGCTTGAAAGTAATCAACCAGTGTCAGAGGTTTCTGTGAGTAAACGACTATTAAAGTCAGGCCTGATTGTCAGTGCAATGACTTTTGTTTCCCGTGTGTTGGGGCTAGTACGTGATGTAGTAGTAGCAAATTTGATGGGAGCAGGAGCGAGTGCCGACGTATTTTTCTTCGCTAATAAAATTCCTAATTTCTTACGTCGACTTTTTGCAGAAGGTGCGTTCTCTCAAGCGTTTGTTCCTGTATTAACAGAATATCACGCCGCAGGTGATAAAGATAAGACACGAGATTTAATTGCTAAAGTGTCGGGTACGCTCGGGGTTTTAGTATCTATTGTCACCGTTATCGGGGTATTGGGCTCGGGTGTGATCACTGCGATGTTTGGTGCAGGTTGGTTTATCGACTGGTTGAATGACGGCCCAGCAGCCCCTAAATTTGAGCTGGCGAGCTTTATGCTCAAGATTACCTTTCCTTATTTATGGTTTATTACCTTTGTTGCCTTATCTGGTGCAATCCTCAATACCATGGGTAAATTTGCGGTTTCGTCATTTACACCTGTTTTCTTGAACGTAATGATCATTGCTTGTGCTTGGTTTCTTGCTCCTAATTTAGAACAGCCTGAAATTGGCTTGGCAATTGGTGTGTTTCTTGGTGGTTTAGTCCAATTTCTTTTCCAAATGCCTTTCTTGATAAAAGCGGGTGTTCTGGTTAAGCCGAAGTGGGGCTGGAGAGATCCGGGCGTTGTAAAGATCCGTACGCTAATGATCCCAGCTCTGTTCGGTGTATCGGTCAGCCAAATTAACTTATTGTTTGATACCTTTATTGCTAGCTTCCTAGCGACCGGTTCGATCAGTTGGTTGTATTATTCAGACCGACTGCTTGAATTCCCACTCGGTCTATTCGGTATTGCTATTGCGACTGTCATTCTTCCTGCTTTGTCTCGTAAACATGTTGAAGCTCAAGGTGAAGGGTTTGCGCACACCATGGACTGGGGGGTGCGTATGGTGTTGCTGCTTGGCATTCCTGCGATGTTAGGCCTAATAGTTTTAGCTAAGCCGATGCTGATGGTGCTCTTCATGCGTGGTGAGTTTTCGCCACATGATGTACAGCAGGCATCAATGTCATTGGTTGCTTACGCATCGGGTTTGCTGAATTTCATGCTGATTAAAGTGTTAGCTCCGGGCTATTACTCTCGCCAAGATACTAAAACTCCTGTGAAGTACGGCATTATCGCCATGGTCACCAACATGGTGTTCAACGCGATTTTTGCGTATTTCTATGGTTATGTTGGTTTGGCGATAGCGACGGCATTGTCTGCCTTTGTGAATATGGCCTTGTTGTATCGTGGATTGCATCTTGCAGGTGTGTATCAATTATCTAAGACAACCTTGTTGTTCAGTGCCAAATTGATTATCTCAGGCGTAGTGATGGTTGAGGCGATTTTATGGCAGTTGGATAATATGCAACATTGGCTTGAATGGAGCTTTAGCCAGAGAGCGCTGACATTAACAGGCTTGATTGGACTTGGTGGCTTTGTTTATATTGTTTCGGTACTGATTTTAGGTATCCGAGTAAAACATTTAAAAGCAGCGACAGATTAATACTGATTAGTATATAATCCGTCGGTTTCACACAATAAATGATGCAAATAACAGGTTTTAGCTGATCATAATGGAACTGATCCGAGGTATACACAATATTAAAGCGCAGCATCATGGCTGTGTATTAACCATAGGTAACTTCGATGGTGTTCATTTAGGACATCAAGAGGTTCTGAGTCAGGTTTCTAAACAAGCTGCAGCATTAGGGCTCCCTTCTGTTGTCATGACGTTTGAACCACAGCCTATGGAGCTGTTTGCCCGAGGTAAAGCGCCAGCACGTTTAACTCGCTTACGAGATAAATATGTGCAACTGAGTAAGCTAGATATCAGTCGGTTGTTGTGTGTGAATTTCAATCAGTATTTTGCAAGCTTATCCGCAGAAGCATTCATTAAGGATCTTTTGGTTGATAAGCTTGGTGTGAAATTCTTGGTGGTTGGTGACGATTTTTGCTTTGGCAAAGGTCGAACAGGTAATTTCGCGATGCTTAAAGAAGCGGGCGAAAAATATGGTTTTGAGGTGGTAAGCACCCAAAGCTATTGCTTAAATCAATTACGAGTAAGCAGCACTGAGATACGGAATGCACTAGCGGTCGATGATTTGGCTGCAAGTGCTACCATGTTAGGCCGTGACTACAGTATTAGTGGTCGTGTGTCTCATGGTCGAAAACTAGGGAGAACTATCGGTTTCCCTACCGCTAACATTCCATTAAAGCGTTGTGTTTCTCCTGTATCGGGAGTGTATGTTGTTGAAGCATTGGATATCGACGGTGTTCCTGTCGGTGGCGTTGCTAATATTGGACAACGACCAACGGTTAATGGTGTAAGGCAGCAATTAGAAGTGCACTTTTTTGACTTTAAAGCCAATTTATATGGTAAACAGTTAGAAGTACGACTTTTGCACAAACTGCGCGACGAGATAAAATTTGAATCGTTCGACGCACTAAAGAATCAAATAGAATTGGATGCTGAAGCCGCAAGGGTGTGGCTGCTTCAGCTAAAGAATTAGTCGGATGATTCCACCGATTAACATAATGTCTAACTTCGCCCAATATAACGGAATTAAGAATCGATGAGTGATTATAAAGATACCCTGAACTTACCAGAAACAGGGTTCCCAATGCGCGGCAATCTGGCAAATCGTGAACCAGAAATGCTGAAGCGTTGGTACAAAGAAGATCTTTACGGCGAAATCCGTAAGGCAAAGAAAGGTAAAAAATCTTTCGTGCTGCATGATGGCCCTCCATACGCGAACGGCGACATTCACATTGGCCACGCGCTGAATAAGATTCTTAAAGACATTATTATCAAATCTAAGACCCTTTCTGGTTTTGATGCACCGTACATCCCAGGTTGGGACTGTCACGGTCTTCCAATCGAGTTAATGGTTGAGAAGAAGAAAGGTAAGCCTGGTCAGAAGATTTCGGCTGCTGAATTCCGCGAAGAGTGTCGTAAGTACGCTGCGGGCCAAGTTGAAGGTCAGAAAGAGAGCTTCAAACGTCTTGGTATCATGGGCGAGTGGGATAAACCTTACCGCACTATGGATTTCGGCACTGAAGCGAACATCATTCGTTCTCTAGGCAAAATCGCAGACAAAGGTCACCTTCTTAAAGGTTTCAAACCCGTTCACTGGTGTACTGACTGTGGTTCTGCTTTGGCTGAAGCTGAAGTTGAATATAAAGATAAAGTTTCTCCATCTATCGATGTGAAATTTACAGCAGCTGACGAAGCGGCGCTTCTAGAGAAATTTACTCTAGCGGAAGGTCACGCGGGTCAGGGCGAAATCTCTATCGTTATCTGGACGACAACACCGTGGACTCTGCCTGCTAACCGCGCAGTATGTCTACGTGATGATCTTGAATACGTACTTATCCAAGTTGAAGCGAATGGCGAACAGCCAGCTCAACGTATCGTTGTTGCTTCTGAACTAGCAAAAGACGTAATGGATCGTACAGGTATCGAGCACTTCCATAACCTTGGTTTTGCGACTGGTGCTGATCTTGAGCTTTCTCAGTTCAACCACCCGTTCTACGATTTTACTGTTCCTGCTGTTCTTGGCGACCACGTTACAACGGATTCAGGTACTGGTGTGGTTCACACTGCGCCTGGTCATGGTCAAGAGGATTTCGTGGTTGGTAAGAAGTACGACCTAGAAATCGCTAACCCAGTAGGCTCAAACGGCGTTTACCTGCCAGATACTGAGCTATTTGCTGGTCAGCATGTATTCAAAGCGAACGATTCTGTTTTAGAAGTTCTAAAAGAGAAAGGTGCACTACTGCATCACCACGCTTACGAGCACAGCTACCCACACTGTTGGAGACATAAAACTCCAATCATCTTCCGTGCAACACCGCAGTGGTTCATCTCTATGGATCAAGCTGGCCTACGTGCAAAAGCACTAGAGTCAACGAAGAGTGTTGAATGGATGCCAGAATGGGGTCAAAGCCGTATCGAAGGTATGATCGAAGGTCGCCCTGAGTGGTGTATCTCTCGTCAACGTACTTGGGGTGTGCCAATTGCTCTGTTCGTTCATAAAGAAACATCAGAACTTCACCCAGATAGCCCAGCTCTTATTGAAAAAGTAGCGAAGCTTGTGGAAGAAAAAGGTATTCAAGCTTGGTGGGATGTAGATGCTGCTGAACTTATGGGTGCTGAAGACGCTGACAAGTACGAGAAAGTACTTGATACGTTAGACGTATGGTTCGACTCAGGTGTAACGCACTTCTCTGTTGTGGATTCTCGTGAAGAGTACAACTTCCCGAATGAAGAAAGAACGCACAGTGCTGATCTGTACCTTGAAGGTTCTGACCAACACCGTGGCTGGTTCCAGTCATCTTTGATTTCATCTATCGCGATGAAAGACGAAGCACCATACAAGCAAGTGCTAACGCACGGTTTCGTGGTTGATGGTAACGGCCGTAAGATGTCTAAATCTATCGGTAACGTTGTTGCTCCTAAAGATGTAACCAACAAGCTAGGCGCAGATATCCTACGTCTATGGGTTGCTTCTACGGATTACACTAACGAAGTTGCGGTTTCTGACGAGATCCTTAAGCGTTCTGCTGATGCTTACCGTCGTATTCGTAACACGGCTCGTTTCTTCCTAGCGAACTTGAACGGTTTCAACCCTGAAACTGACCTAGTGCCTGCTGAAGAAATGGTCGCACTTGATCGCTGGGCTGTTGGCCGTGCTCAAGCTGCACAAGAAGAGATTGTTAAAGCATACGGTGAGTACAACACTCACGGTGTGACTCAACGTCTAATGCAGTTCTGTTCTATCGAAATGGGTTCTTTCTACCTAGACGTAATTAAAGACCGTCAGTACACAGCGAAACAGGGCAGCCATGCTCAACGTAGCTGTCAAACGGCGCTTTACTACATTGTAGAAGCTCTAGTTCGTTGGATGGCGCCTATCATGTCGTTCACTGCAGATGAAATCTGGAACGAGATGCCTGGCGAACGCGACACGTTTGTATTCACTGGCGAGTGGTTCGAAGGCCTATTTGGTCTTGCTGACGACGAAGAACTAAGCAACGAATTCTGGACTGAAATCCAGTCAGTTCGTGGCGCAGTGAACAAGCTTCTTGAAGATGCTCGTAAAGAGAAAACGATCGGTGGTGCATTGCAGGCTGAAGTGACTCTATACGCTGACGACGCACTGGCTGCTAAAATCAACAAGCTAGAAGATGAGCTACGTTTCGTACTTATCACCTCTGCTGCTGTTGTTAAGCCGCTTAGCGACAAGTCTGATACAGCTCAAGCGACAGACGTTGCAGGTTTATACGTTGAAGTTGCAGCAACTGAAGCTGAGAAGTGTGACCGTTGCTGGCACCACACTCCAGATGTAGGCACAATCGAAGGTCACGAGAAAATTTGTGGTCGTTGTGTGTCGAACATCGACGGTGAAGGCGAAGTGCGTAAATACGCATAACGACTCAGAGAAAGACTGAACTTTTTGTAAAAATCATAGCCCCAGTATCAACTGGGGTTATTTTTAATTATAGGAAATGTGTTTAACCGAGTTGAGTGCTCATCATCCCTTAAACAGGATGATTAAATGGGTACTGGCTTCGTAAATACTAGGAATAGAAATGAGTGAAGTTTCGTTAAAACAATCTGGTGTGCGTTGGTTATGGCTGGCTCTGTTGGTCTTCCTTGCTGATATCGGCATCAAACTCTTTGTCATGGACAACATGGGTTATGGCTGGGCAAACCGTATTGAGGTGTTGCCATTCTTTAACTTTTTGTATGTTCATAACTATGGTGCGGCATTTAGCTTTCTGAGCGATCAGAGCGGCTGGCAGCGTTGGTTGTTTACGGGTATCGCATTTGCGGTAACGGGTATGCTGACATACTGGATGAGCAAACTACCTGCGGCAGAGAAGTGGAATAACATTGCTTATGCGATCATCATTGGTGGTGCTGTTGGTAACGTATTTGACCGAGTAGTACACGGCTTTGTTGTCGATTACTTAGATTTCTACTGGGGTACTTACCATTGGCCTGCGTTTAACTTAGCGGATATGGGGATCTGTATCGGTGCTGCGATGATCATCCTAGATGGTTTCCGCAAGAAAGATGAAAGCAAATAGGCGACTCAGGTATTAATGAGTATTAACTAAATCGCTTTGAATTAGATTGCTCTAAAGTCAGTCTATGACTCACAGAATGGAATAGCCCTAAGCGCTGTCGGTTGATTCCGGCGGCGCTTTTTTTTATGCTTCAGTCAACAAGGAAGCAAAGCACAGCGCATCCTCAAATAATAAAGAAATCTAAGGAAAGTAACGTGGCAGCAATTAAAAATGATTCAGCAGTAACTCTACATTTTACGATTAAAATGAAGGATGGTTCAGTTGCCGATAGCACCGAAAATATGGGTAAGCCTGCGAAGTTCGTTATGGGTGATGGCAGCCTAAGTGAGAACTTTGAACAGTGCTTGATTGGTCTTGAAACGGGGACTGAAAAGTCTATCGAATTGAAGGCGCAAGACGCGTTTGGTATGCCAAATCCAGATCACATTCATCATATGGATCGTGCTAAATTTGTTGGCGATTCTGAAGTCGAAGTTGGCACTATTATGGCTTTCTCTGGTCCTGATGGTATGGAAATTCCAGGTATTATCACTGAGATCGCGGGTGATTCAGTGACGGTTGATTTTAATCATCCATTAGCAGGCCAAGACGTTACGTTTGACGTTAACATCTTAGCGGTGGACTAACTATTTTAGCGGTGAACTAACTACCTTAGCGTTAGAATAGTTATCTTAACGTTAGAGTCGCTATCTTGACGGTAGAATAACATCGCCTTACAGCTGTGATGTAACCCAGAGCTTCACTGTCTAGGCGCTTCACTGTAGAATGCGATCTTCGCTGACAGCGAACTCTATAGAAACAACCTTAGTACCGCGGTAAATGATGAGCAATGAAATGAAAATAATGTTAGCTAACCCTCGTGGCTTTTGTGCCGGTGTCGATCGTGCGATCAGTATTGTTGAGCGTGCACTCGAAATGTACCAGCCACCAATCTATGTTCGTCATGAAGTGGTACACAACCGCTTTGTTGTTGAAGGGCTAAAGCAACGTGGTGCTATTTTTGTCGAAGAGTTAAGTGAAGTGCCAGACGATAACATCGTGATCTTCTCTGCTCACGGTGTTTCTCAAGCTGTTCGTAAAGAAGCGAAAGAGCGCGAACTCACCGTATTTGATGCAACGTGTCCTTTGGTAACCAAAGTCCATATGGAAGTTGCTCGTGCGAGCCGCAAGCATATGGAAGTGGTTCTGATTGGTCACGCGGGTCACCCTGAGGTTGAAGGCACCATGGGTCAGTACGCTAGCCAAACTGGTGGTATGTACTTGGTTGAGAAACCAGAGGATGTACAGAACCTAGTGGTGAATGATCCAAGTAACCTACATTATGTTAGCCAAACTACTTTGTCAGTTGATGAAACGGCGGATGTGATTGAAGAGCTGCGTCGAGTGTTCCCTGAGATCCAAGGCCCACGTAAAGACGACATCTGCTACGCGACTCAAAACCGTCAAGACGCAATTCGTGAGATGGCCGGTGATGTTGATGTCGTGATA
>Ga0310124_10000119_pt1 | contig 50106 bp, 27 predicted proteins | sample CB11b_AW_Bot5_MG_FD_203507 | JGI IMG/M metagenome (GOLD analysis project Ga0310124, IMG submission 203507) | Marine microbial communities from Western Arctic Ocean, Canada - CB11b_AW_Bot5 | ecosystem: Environmental > Aquatic > Marine > Oceanic | place: Canada: Western Arctic Ocean | collected... | reverse complement strand
CATGGAAGGAAACTGGGTGGCTCCCTACGACCTGGCGGAAGAAAACCCGCGCCCGGGAGATGAATGGGAAATCGATTTCCTCGCGGCCGAGTCGCGCGGCTGGACAGGCGGCAATGTCAGTGACGTGCCGACCTGGATCAGCATGAACTTCCTGCGCGCGAACGCTGTCCCTCTCATACCCGAGGACCTGGTGGATTTCGATGCCATGGCTGCCCAGGGCAGATTCACGAGCCCCGACAACATCGTGGCGATCTCGACGACCTACGTCGAGAACACCACCGATGAGCCGATGCGGGTCTACGTCTGTTCCGCCAGCGATGACTCGATTCGCGTCGACATCAACAACCACAACGTGACCCTCATCAGCGCCTGCCGCGGCAGCGCCGGCGACTGCCAGGAGGTTACCTGCGCCGATTTGGCGCCCGGGATCAACAAGATCACCACCCACGTCTGGGAGGGTGGAGGCGGCTGGAATATGAGGCTCGGGCTGCGGGATGCGGACATGCAGGTCCTGGATGACTTCAGCGAGGGGGTTATATTCCACGGTACCGGCGAGGATGACGAGCTCGAGGGACAGGAGGTCGCCGAGGCCCCTGATTGCACCCTCGAGGGGGTCAACCCCTTCGGCTGGATCAGGACCGAGGCCTGGAACATGCTGTTCCTTGACCAGGACGGCGGCTGCGGCGGCGGCGGACCCGGCCGCATGAGCGGCAATTGGGTCGCGCCCTACGAGATGGAGGAGGAGAACCCTCGTCCGGGAGATGAGTGGGACATTGAATTTTTCGATGCCGAATCGCGCGGCTGGACGGGCACCTTCAGCCCCCTGCCGACCTGGTTCAGCGCCGCCTTCCTGCAGGATGAGGGAGGAATCAACATCACCGTCGGCGATCTGGTGGATTTCGAGGTCATCGCTCCCCAGGTTGGATTTAACGGCACCGACAACATCGTCGCGATCGCGACGACCTACGTCGAGAACACCACCGATGCCCCGCTGCGGGTGGATGTCTGCACCGCGAGCGATGACTCGGTGCGGATCGATGTCAACAATGTCAACGTGACCCTGGTCAGCGCCTGCCGCGGCAGCGCCGGCAACTGCCAGGAGACCCGTTGCGCCGAGCTGGCGCCCGGCGTCAACAAGATCACCGCCTACGTCTGGGAGGGCGGCGGCGGCTGGAACATGAGGATCGGTCTTCGCGACCAGAACGGCCTGGTTCTCAGCGACGTCAGCGAAGATGTCGTCTTCCTCGGCTCGGGAGCGGATGATGAGCTCGAGGGGCAGTTCGTCGAGGAGGCGCCGGAGGATTGCTTCGAGGCTGGTCCTCCTCCTCCTCCGGATGATGAAGGATTTGAGAATGTCGGTCCCAACGGGATCGCCACCCAGTCCTCCGAGGGCTGGGACGGCAATCCGCAGCGCGGAATTGACGGCAACACCGATGGCCAGTGGGGCGGCGGCTCCGTCACGCATACCAACGGCGCGCCTTCCTGGTGGGAGGTCGACCTGATGGACACCTACTACATCGCCTATATGCGGATCTGGAACCGGCTTGATTGCTGCAGCGAGCGCCTGACCAATTTCACGATCACCGTGCTCGACTTTGAGCGCGAGGTCGTCTGGGAGGAGACCTTCCTTCCCAATAACGAGCAGATCGCTGGCGCCTTCCTGCCGATTGAAGATGTCGAGGCCGAGGGCCAGTACGTACAGGTCTCGATGCCCGGGCAGTTTCTGAGCATCGCGGAGCTGGAGATTCTCCAGCCGACCGACGCGCCTCCTCCCGTTCCGGACGAGATCTGCGACAACGGCATCGACGATGACGAGGATGGCGACGCCGATTGCGAAGACGCCGACTGCTCCGAGGCGGAGAGCTGCCAGGGACCGCCGGCGCCGGTCTTTGTGCGAGGAGATGCGGATGACAACGGCATCATCAACCTCACCGATGCGATCTTCAATCTCAACTACCTCTTCAGCGGCGGCGCGGAGCCGACCTGTCAGGACTCCGCCGATGCCGACAACAACGGCAGCCTGCAGCTAACCGATGGAGTGTTCATTCTCATGTTCCTGTTCAGCGGCGGAGCTTCGCCCCCGGATCCGGGCGTCGAGTGCGGAGTGGATCCGGCGGATCCCGCTGACGCGATCGCCTGCGACACCTACGACAGCTGTCTCTGAGCCTCCTGGCTCTCGGCTGGAGAGCGTTCGCTGCGGGTTGAGAAACGTGATTTCCCGGGGCTGCCGTCCCGGGAAAATCACGCGCCCGTTGCCTGATCGTTGATGCGGGTATTATGTGTTGATTTCGAATTGAACTTGCCGACAATCAACATTGATTCAGCGGTCAGGAAGGATTGAAATCGCTAACGGGTCAGCCCGCGGGGAGGCGCCATGCAAAAGACGTTCGCTACAGTCGTGTTCCTGTCGCTGCTCGGTTGCGGTACGGGCGTTTTCGCGCAAGGTCTTGTGGCGCGCTACGAGTTTGAAGGAGAGTTCTGCGACAGCTCCGGCAATGAGCTTCACGGTATACCCATCGGCGATGCGGCCATCGTTTTTGACGAGGAGAGAGACAGTGATGTCCTGATTCTCGATGGCGCGGGTGACACGGTGATGCTCGGCAGCGATCCCCTCTTTGACTGGACCGGGGCATTCAGCGCGGCTTTCTGGATGAAGGTGGAAGCCTGGCAGGAAAGCTGGGACACCGTTCTCAAGAAGGAGTCGGTGTTCAGCTTTGAACGAAACCAGGCCTCAGAGGAGCTCGCCTTCTACCACTGGCCTAATTTCCACTCCACCACGGTCAGCGTGGCGGCCAATGGCTGGCACCATATCGCCGCGACCTTCGATGGGATCGAGCAGAACATCTACCTCGATGGCAAGCTCGTCTCGACGGTGGAGAATACCGGCGAGATGAACATCAACAGCGATCCGGTGTACATCGGCTCCAACGGCTCGTCGCGCTACTTCAACGGCCTCGTCGATGACGTGCGGATCTATGATGTGGCGCTTTCCGTCGAGGAGATCGAAGACCTTGCCGAGAGCATTGAGATCGATCCGGGACCTGGTGGCCCTGGTCCCGGGGATCCGGAACCCGCCGTACCCCAATTCGTAAGGGGAGATATGGATGACAACGGCTTTCTGAACCTCACCGATGCGGTCTTCATCCTCAACTTCCTCTTCCTCGGCGGGGCAGCTCCTTCCTGTTTCGAGGCCTGCGATGTCGACAACAACGGCATCCTGCAGCTGACCGATGGGATCTTCATGCTCAACTTCCTGTTCCTCGGCGGTGAGGCGATACCGGCTCCCCGGGACAGGTGCGGCCCCGATCCCGCGTCTCCTCCTGACAATTTCGACTGTGAGAGCTTCAACGGCTGCCCCTGAAACAGCCGGGGTCTTCTTGTTGTGCTGGCCCTGCCTTGGTGGTCTACTGATAGGGTAAGGGTCTTTTAGACGGAAGGGGATTGAAACCCTCCCTACCGCCCTCTTTCCCAGGGCGGCAGGCTGCCTTGTTATCAGTTGAATTCGATTAGCATGCCGCGACCAGGAGGTCTTGATACATGTATCGCTCAATAAGCCGTTTTTGCATTGGTTTCTCAGTCATCCTGCTCTTTGCTGTCCAGGCTGAGGTTCGGGCCCAGGCGATAGCCCAATGGGATTTTGAGGGCTCGCTCGAGGCGACGACCCAGAACCTGGAGCTCATCGGCGAATTTGCCACGCCGGCTTTTGAGCCCGTGTTTGATTTCGAGGAGAAGGAGATCGATGGCGATTTTGCCGAGGCCTGCAGGTTTGAGCAAGGCGTCTATTTCAGGCTCTCGCACGGGTTCAGCCCAAATGCAGGAGGAAACTACGTCAACCAGTACACCCTGATCATGGACGTGATGTATCCGGAGGCCTTCGGCAAAGACGATCCCGATGGATTTCTCGGGACCGCTGGCTGGCAGGGTCTCTACCAGACCAATGAGTCCAACACGAACGATGGTGATTGGTTCGTCAATCCGGCAGGCGGGGTCGGCATCAGCGGTAATTACGGCGGCTCAGTACCGGATGGGCAGTGGCACCGGCTGGCGCTTTCGGTGGATCTTGTCGCCGGCACCTATACCAGCTACGTCAACGGCGAGCGTGTGCAGCAGAACACGGGAGAGGCCGTGGATGGGCGCTTTTCCCTGGGTGAGACAATCCTGATCTTCGCTGATGAGAACGGCGAGACCGCCGGCGGGTACGTCAGCAGCATACAGGTCCGGGATGCCGCGATGACCGATGCGGAGATCGCGGCCTTCGGCGGCGCGACCGCCGAGGGGATTCCGCTTCCGGAATGCATCGGTCCGCGCTGCTGCCTGAATCGCCAGTTCAGGGCGAACTACATCGCCGACTCCAACGCCGTGGTCTGCTCCTGGGCGAGCCTCGAGGGGGACGAATCCTTTCGTGTGCTTCGCAATGGCGAGCCGGTCAGCGAGACGCTCACCGGCGATACGGTCAGCTTCGAGGACAGGGATCCTCCCACCGGCGGAGTCGCCGTAGAATACGTTCTCCAGCATCTGCAGGGAGAGGCTGTCGAGGTCGCCTGTTCAGGTTCGGTGAACACCTTCGGCTGTCCGGATCGTCTCGACTGCAGGGTAGACCAGGCCGTTTCTACCGTGGACCTGAGCTGGGGCGCAGGGGTGAATCTTCCCGTTTCCGGTTTCACCGTAAGCCGTGATGGAGAAGCGATCGCGGAGCTGGAGGCAGGGGCGCTCAGCTATACCGATACGGTTGCCGGGGCGGGGCGCTACAACTATACCGTCTCGATCCTGTCCGAAGACGGGGTCGTTTGCGACGACGCTCTCTCCTGCCTGGCGATTGTTACGGGGATCGATCTCGGGCCGGGGGTCGACGGGCTTCTCAACCAGTATGATTTCAACGGCGACCTGACCTCCTCAACGGGAGGCGCCGACCTGATAGCGATAGCCTCGCTTCCGCTCGACCCGGCCTTCGATGAGCCGGAGGTGCTCTTCGAGGATGCCGACATCGGCGGCGAGGAAGCCGAGGTCGCCTTCTATAGCCGCGGCACATTCTTCCGGCTTTTCACCGGCTTTCCTCCAAATGGCGGCGGAAATTATACCAACCAGTACACCCTGATTATGGACGTCATGTTTCCCGAGGGCTCCCTGCTGGAGTCGGGCTGGGCCGCCTTCTACAATACCAACCCGCCCGCCAGCAACGACGGCGACTGGTTCCTGCAGGGAGCCAACCGCGGTATCGGTATCTCGGGGAATTACGGCGGGACGGTGCTGCCTGACACCTGGCATCGGCTGGCCCTCGCGGTCGACCTGGTGGAGGGAACCTACACCAGCTACATTGACGGAACCCAGGTCCAGCAGAACACGGCCGAGGCGCTTGATGGCCGCTTCTCTCTCTATTCGATCAATGATGGGGAGCTCGAGGGGATCTCGATTTTCGCCGATGACAGCGGTGACAGCGCGAGCGGCTACGTGAACAGCGTGCAGATCCGTGACGTGGCCATGCCGGCCGGCGAGATCGCGGCCCTGGGCGGGCCGACCGCGGATGGCATTCCCGTCCTCGCCGAATATACCTGCCCGATGGCGCTTCAGTGCTGCGTTGACCGCGAGACGGGTGAGGTCAGCCTCTCCTGGGTGGGCGGTGAGGGCATGGAGGGGCTCGAGCTCTTCCGTGATGGAGAATCGATTGGCGCGATCGCCGGCGACGCGGCGTCTTTCAGCGATACGGATGCGGGCCCCGGCAGCCATGTGTACGAGATTCGGTCTACCGGAGAAGAAAATTGCGGTAACCTGCCGCTGGTCTGCCAGGCGCTCATCTTTGATGTCGGCGACTCGATCCTCTACGAGGGTTTTGATTGCTACCGAACCGATGAGGACCTGGCGGCGGCCGGCTGGGAGTCGGTCGAGGTGAACGAGCCCCTCGAGGATCAGCGCTGGACTGTCACAAATCCTTCGAGCCGGGCCAACCCGCCCTCGGCCAATGGAATGCCGACAACCGGGGGGTTTGTTATCTCAGAATACGCGGCGGCGAGTCTCGACGCTCCCGGCAGCGGCGTCTCTCACGACCTGTGGAGTCCCGTCTTCAGCGCCGCCGATCACGAGGAGGTCTGGTTGCATATGGATGCCTCCGTGCAGCTCAACAACAACGGAGATGCGGTCTTTGACGTCGACGTGTCGGTCGATGATGGAACCACCTGGAACAACGTCTTCCGCCGGATCGCTCCGGCGCGCATGGTCGAGCCTCTTCCATCGCTCGAACTTGAAAACGCGGATGGGGCCTTTGGCCGGCTCCATATAGACCTCTCCGAGTTCGCCGCGGGCGAGGAGGCCGTACGCTTCCGCCTGCGTCATTTCGAACCCACCTGGGACTGGTGGATCGCCGTGGACAATGTCCTGGTGGACAGCAAGGCGCCCGGCGGATCGATCGAGGTGCTGCCGCTGGCCGACTTCGGCGACGAGGCCGTTCCCGATGATTGGGATGTCTATTCAGGTGAGGATTCCGATGGCCTGCGCCCGTGGAACGTCGATGACATCTGCGCGGTCTCCCTGCTGAACGCGGGCATCGGGTTTCCGGACATGGCCGATGGGCGGCAGCTCCATCACTTCGATGAGTTCTTCGCCATGGCGGACCCTGTCTGCACCGGGGATATCATGGACGAGTACATGTCGTTGCCTCCCATGGACTGCTCGGCTTACGAGGAGGTCTTCCTGCACGTCCGCTCGGCGATCATGGCCAGCGAGAGTACGCTCGCGGAGATCCTCTTGAGTCTCGACGGCGGAGAGAGCTGGGAAGAGGAGCCGATCTTTACCTATTCCGGCGGCGCCCTGAGCGATCCGGAAGAGGATCCCTATTACAATGAGTTCATCTTCGAGCTCCCCCGCGCCGCGGGGCAGGAAGATGTTTCCATAGCCTTCCACTATTCAACCCTCACGCTTCCGGGCGTGCAGGCCTGGTGGGCGATTGATGATGTCGCTGTCACGGCGAACGGAGGCGATGATCCCGTTCCCGGCGGCGGGCAGGAGTTCATCCGTGGTGACGCCGATGACAACGGCAGCCTGCAGCTGACCGATGGGATCTACATCCTGAACTTCCTCTTCCTCGGAGGAGGAACCCCGGGCTGCACCGAGTCAGCGGATGCCGATAACAACGGTAGCATCCAGCTGACCGATGGGATCTACATCCTGAACTTCCTCTTCCTTGGCGGCGACGCGACGCCGGCCCCAGGGGCGCTTGCCTGCGGACCGGATCCCGATGAGGCGGGAACCTTCCTTGACAGCGGCTGTGAGGATTATTCCAGCTGTCCTTGATTCTTTTCACGGTCCGGGCCGCTGGGAAATCGAGGGTTTCTTCGTACCTTTGCGGAGGCTTGGTATAAGGTGTCTGTGAATTCGGGGGGACCCCTGCGCGTTAATGCGGGGTCTCCCGAGACCCCGAGACGAAGATCCCTTCCGGTTCGAGTTGCATTGGCTCCTTCTGAAGCTCAAGGAGGTTTCCCCTTGTGAGAGGTCATCAGCAGATCTTTCGTTTGTTCCCGGCAGCGATCCTGTCGCTCGCCTGCTCCGCGTGCCAGCCCGGCACCGGCGATTCCGCCGGGAAGGCGGGGGGAGGGAATCTGGCCCCGAGGCTGCGGATCTACCACCAGGAATTGCCGCCTGCCGAATGCGCCGAGGAATATTCCCGGATCAAGACGGTGGGAGAAAAGCGTGATTTCCAGGCGGTTGCCGGGGCCTATCCGGCTCTGCTGAACTGCCTGAGCGGGTCCTGGGGCGGCAAATCGGATGAGCGTCTCTGCCCCTATCATTACAATTTCTGCCTGGCTCGCAACAATAGCCAGGGGCCGTTGAGGGCGCTGGCGGAGATCAATGCGGGAATCAGGGCCTGGCCGGAGAGCTTCCAGCACAGGGTTCTTTTCGCCTCGACGCTGATGCGCATCGGGGTATCCCGCTCGACCACACCTGAAGGGACGGATGAAGCCGTCCATGCCGTTCTCGACCCCGTCTTTCACCCACTGCTGAAAGAGATGAGGATTTCGCCCGAATCTCTGCATGTGCAATGGGCCCACCTTCTGCTCAGGCTCAAGCGAACAGAGGAAGGTTTCGCCCAGATCCAGAGGGCGCTCGAGCTGCAGCCGGATCATTTCAGGGCAAGGCATCTGAAGGCCAATTTTCTCGTCGCCCTGCAGCGAGGCCGGGAGGCGGTCGCGCTCACCAGGGAGCTTCTCGGTGAACGTCCAGAGGATGAGTCCCTGGAGATGATCCTGCTGAGCGGCTGTCTCGATACCGGAGAAACTGTCGAGGCGCTGGAGCTCTACGACCGTCTTCGGTTTCGGGCCGGGACCGTGTTCTCGGCCCGCCTGAAGGTCAAGATCGCCGGTGGATTCAACTCTCTGAAACGATACGCCGAGGCCCGGGAGCTCCTGCTGGAGGTGCTGACCGATGACCCCGAGGACTCAGGCGGCCTGCACCAGCTGGCGACGACCCTGCGCGGGTTGAAGCTCCCGGCCGCCAGCCAGGCCTTGATTCGCCGGTCCAAGGAGTTGCACGCCTATTTCTACGAGAGGCTCGAGGCTGATTCAGCCGCTCGTGGAAATCGCCTGGCCCAGCACGCCTTCAACCGGGCCAGGGCGCTCAATGAGCTGGATCGAACAGGGGAGCTTCTCCAGGTGCTTGACAAGGCCCTGGAGGTCAAGAAAGAGCTGGTTGATCTGCAGCTGATCAAGGCGGATGTTCTGTTGCGCCTCGGGCGAACGGAAGCGCAGCGAGTCGAGCTTGAGCGGCTCGTGCTCTCGGAGCAGTGCCCCGCCATGATCCGGCTTGTGCTTGCGCGGCTCAGGCTGCGCACCGGTGACCGGGAGGGAGCGGCGAAGCTGATCGAGGAGCCGCGCAAGAATCTTTCCAGGCTGCTGAACGACAGCCCCAGGCTGGGGGCGCACCTTCTTCGGATCGCCCGTGAGAGCGGGGATCTCGATGAGGTCTCGAGGCTTGTCGGTTTTCTTGATACCGTGGATCTGGGTTCCAACGGCAATCCGGAGGTCGCGATGTTGTGCAAGGCCGAGGTCCACCTGCGTGAGGGCAGGCTCAAGGAGGCCCGGAGCATCCTGAACAGCAACTACCGCATGCTGGAGGGCGGAGACACCTGGGCAGGAGCGCTGCGGCTCCTGGCGGGTTCGGGAAATTCCTCGGGTGAGGATCTAAGCGACCTTGTCGACCATCCGGAGGTGGCCCGGTCCGCGGCGGCCTTCAGTCACGTCGTCTCAACCCCCGCTATTGCCGACCTTCTCGAAAGGGCCGACAGGCTGAGGAGGGAGAGCGGCAAGCTCCTTGCGCGAATGCGAGGGTTCTCAGACGGTGATGCCCTGCCGCTCTGGCGCGAGCTGCTGCGGCTCTACCGTGAATCAGGCGCATCGCGAAAAGCGCGGGAGACGGCCTGGTACCTCTGGCACCTCGACCCGGGCGGCCTGGAGGCAACCCGGGGCCTTGTCAGCACCCTCCAGCGCGAGGAAGAGGTTCTCACCCGTCTCTATGTCCTTGAGAATGGTCTGAAGCGGAACCCGGCGGATGCCGGTCTCAAGACCCTGCGTGAGCAGGTGTTTCTTTTTCTTGGGATTGGAAAACAGTGATCAAGATGAAGGAGAGGGCCTCTCTTACCGGTCTATTTACTGGAGCGCTGCTGTCGGCGGTTTTTTCCGGCTGCGGCGGGGAACCGTCCGGCGCCGGGTTGTTCAGCGATGTTACGCACGAGCTCGGAATCGACTTTGCCATGGTCAACGGGGCCGCCGGAGAGCGCTTCATTAACGAGACCATGGTAGGGGGGGGAGGCTGGATTGACTACGATGGAGATGGCTGGCTGGATCTCTATCTTACCAGTGGACACGAGGCCCCGAGGGACGCGGAGAAGCCCGGCGCGGCGAAAAATCGCCTGTACAGGAATCTCTCGGGAACCGGTTTTGAAGATGTGACCGAAAAGGCCGGGGTGGGAGACCGTCGCTATTCCAACGGCGTCGCCGTCGCGGATTATGACAACGATGGCGACCAGGATCTCTTTGTCGCCAACGTCGGGCGCAGCACTCTCTACCGCAACCGGGGGGATGGCGGCTTCGATGACGTCACCGCTGTCGCGGGCCTGGGGCGTGAGGGCTTCGGTTCGAGCGCCGCCTGGCTTGACTACGACAGGGACGGCCATCTCGACCTCTTCGTGGTTCGCTACCTGGAATACATCCCGCGCCTGGCGCGGCCCTGCACCGAGCGGGGCAACAGGGTCTATTGTCACCCGCGGCTCTTCAACGGCCAGGGCGATCTGCTCTACCGCAACAGGGGAGATGGCACCTTCGAGGATGTCAGCGAGAGGTCGGGGATCTCGCTCGGGGGAGCTAACGATGGGAAGGGGCTCGGCGTCCTGGCGGCGGATTTTGATGGAGATGGCCTGCAGGACCTCTATGTCGCCAACGACACGACATCGAATTTTCTCTGGCGCAACAGGGGAGATGGAACCTTCGTCGATGTCGCCCACGAATGGGGGGTTGCTCTCAGCTCGGACGGCAGGACGCAGGCTGGGATGGGGGTCGATGGGGCGGATCTCAACGGCGATGGGTGGCTGGAGATCCATGTGACGAACTTCTCGAGGGAGACGAATAATCTCTTTATGCGCGAGGCGCCCGGGTCCTATACCGAGGCGGTTCAGGGCTCGAGCCTGGGGCGCTCGTTTGACCGCCTTGGATTCGGGACGGTGTTCGGAGATTTCGACCTGGATGGGGATCTCGATCTCTCGATAGCGAATGGTCACGTGGATGACCTGGTAGAGATGAACTCGCGCGAGACAGGGATCAGCTACCTTCAGCCTCCTGACCTTCTCCTCAACGACGGCAAGGGCCGCTTCTCCCCGGCCCTGCAACCGGGGGCGGCCTTTGGAAAGGAATACGTCGGGCGAGGACTCGCCAGCGCCGACTACGACAACGACGGGGACCTTGACCTGCTGCTGTTGACGATCGACCAGGGGGCTGTCCTGCTGCGAAACAATCAGAACAGCCGTGAGAAGACGACGTCGAATTATCTCTCCATCAGGCTGGTGGGCAGCAGGGGGCCTCGTGATGCCTACGGCAGCACGGTCGTGGTCGAGTTCGGCGGCCGGAGCCAGCACCTCCTCTGCCAGGCGGGCAGGAGCTATCTCACCTCGGTTGATCCCCGGCTCAATATCGGGCTTGGCGACAGCGCCAGGGCCGAGAAGGTGACGATCACCTGGGCGAGCGGCCAGGTGCAGGTGCTCACGGACCTCGCCGCCAACCGGCAGCTGGTGGTCGAGGAGCCCGGGGAGTAAAAAACAGAGGCCCCGAAGCTCACGAGAGCCTCGGGGTCTCCGGTTGATCGGCTGGCAGGCGCCTGTCAGTTACAGGAATCCTGGCAGTCGATGACCTGTACGCAGTCGGCTCCGAGCGCGTGGGACGGACCGCCCTGGAACAGCCAGTTCAGCGATCCAATGCCGTCGGAGAGATCCAGCGCGCCGTCGCCGTTGAAGTCAAGACCTGCAGGACAGGCGGGGGCGACTCTTCCGAGGAAGAGATACCCGAACACCGAGATCGCGTCACTGATATCGACTCCCGCATCCTGGTTGTAGTCACCGGGGATCTGGCCGCCGCCGAGAGCTTCCGGGGTGGCTTCAGCCGCCGCCGAGCTGTCGGACTCGTTGCCTCCGGCATCTACAGCGGTCACGGTATAGGAATAGGTGCTGCCGTTTTCGACCGCGTCATCGGTATAGGCGCTATCGATCAGGACTCCAGCGATGACCGAACCGTTTCGCGAGAGACTGTAGTAGTCGAAGTCGTCCTCGGTATTGTCGTTCCAATCAAGGGTCACGACACCGTCACCGGCCTCGGCTGTCAGTCCCGTGGGGACCGCCGGAGGCGTAACGTCGGGAACCACCGAGAAGCTGCAGCTGCCAAGTCTTGGGCGGATCGTCGCGCCTTCCCAGGTAGCGACGTTCTCGACCGGGCGGCCCTGGCCGGAGAGCCCCTCGCGGTAGGCGAGACTCACCGAGCTGTCAGCCTCACCTACACTGCCCTCGACTGTGACCGTGGCGATGCTGGAGCTCGCGTTGGGAGGCAGCGAGGCCGCCGAAGCGAACGAGACGACAGCGGCGCTGATGGCGCCCTCGTTTCCATCTCCCGAGGTGATCTCGTTGATCTGGAAGCCGGTATTCTCGATCACGCCGCCGGCATCGGTGCCCTCGGTGGTGATCGCGGTGATGCTGGCGCCCTCTGCGGCGACTCCGACCGACCAGCTCTGAGCTCCGGATTCGGAGTTGTTGTTCTGGTCGTTCAGGACCAGGTCAACGGTGGTCGAGTAGGCGCTTCCACTGAAGCCGGAGACCTCGTCACAGCCGGCGAAGCCAAGACTGTAGGAGGGAGGTCCATCGGCGTCGCCGTCGATGGTCACGCTGACGTCGTCGATGCCCCACCACCAGGCGTTGCTGCCGCTGTAGCGGAAACCGAAGCTTACGCTCGCTTGTCCGACGGCTCCAGGTACCGAGAAGGAGCGCCTGGCGAAGAACGGATCTTCACCGGCATCGGCGAGGGCTCCACGCTGGTAGGAGAAGATCACCTCCCAGGTCGCGCCATCGTCGTAGCTGACCAGGACCTCCTGCGTAGCCGCGGAGGTCCAGACGGTCTCGTCGCTGAACTGCAGGTAGACGCCCTGGGCGGCTGAACAGTCGAGCGCCGGGGTGGCAAGGATCTCGTCCTGTTCCGCCGGGTCCGGATCGCAGTCGGCGTCCATGATCGCGAAGGAACCGTCGAGTCTTGACGCTCCGTGTCCATCCTGGTGGGGGAACCCATCGTCGCCATGAGCGCGACCGCAGGGGTCGTTGGTCGTCCAGGTGCTGTCGCCGCTGTCGGCGTTGGGGCCAAGCAGGCTCCAGTCGGCGGGGATGCCGTCGTCGAAGCCTTCCGACAGGAGGGTGACGTTGCCGCCCTGGGGCGGCGCCACATCATCGACGAGGACGTCGTCGATGGCGATCCACCAGTCCCATCCCGGCTCGAAGTGGCGTACGCGCAGGCGCACCTCGGGCTGGCCGGCAAGGTCGGAGAGGTCGACATCGAGCTGTCCGAAGTAGCCATCGGAATTAGAGGTCGAGGCCGCGGGCTCGGCGGTCCTGCTGGGGGCGATCCGGCGGAACACGTTGGTCCAGGATTCTCCTCCGTCCGTGGAGGCGTCGATATCGAAAATCGCGGTGCCGTTGTTGTTGAGCACGGCGCTGACGGCCATGTGCAGCCAGGCGCTGTCGGCCCCCTCGAGGCTGAAGATCGGGCTCCAGATATCCCAGCTTCCGCCGGAACCCTGGGCGATGTCGCCGCCGCCCGCATCGTTGTCGGAGATGAGGTACTGGCCGCTTGACGGCGAGCCGTCGGCGGTCGGCGGGTTGGCTTTACGGCCGCTGATGACGCTGAATCCGCTGGCGTCCTCAGGGGTGTTGACGTGGTCCCTGAACCAGCCGCCATCGACCTCGAGGGCGACATCGTCGGCGTAGCTTTCGAAGTCGTCGGCGAAGAAGACCGCTCCGGTCGACAGCGTGGCGCTGCCGCTGGCCGAGCAGTCATCGTCGCCTGCGCGCGAGACGGTGAAGTCGACCCTGCCGCCTTCAGGGGCCTCGATGGTATAGGAACGATCGCCGGTTGTGGCGGCGACCTCGCCACCGACAGAGACCTCGAACTCACCGCCGGGCGCGGGAGAGTCCCAGGTCACAGCGATGGTGCCCGCGACGTGGTCGGCGGTAACCGAGGTCAGGGAGATACATTCGGCCGCTACGGCGGTCACGTTGAGGGTGAAATCACCCGAATTGGAGCCGAAGCCGTGAACCAGGATGTAGTAGGTGACACCCGCTTCACCGACCCAGTCGACGACCGACTGCAGGCCGCAGGAGTCGTCATTGCCCTGGAGGCAGGTTACCGCGCCGCATTCGCCGGTGTAGACGCTCAGCTTGGTATCGTAGGCGCTGCCGCAGAGGGAGGCGGACATGGCGCCGCCGAGGCCTTCAGCCGTGTACCACAGGCCGGGCGCGGTGCTGGCGCTGCAGTCGGCGTTCTCTGGATCGACAGAGGCGCCTTCAGCCGTGGTTCCTTCGATGATTGCCGAACCTCCGGCCAGGTCGAGAGCGATTGCCCCCTGGCAGCCGTCGTTTTCCTGGCTGCAGACATCGCCAAGACCGTTTTCATCTTCATCTCCCTGGTCAGGGTTGGAGATGGCTGGGCAGTTATCACAGGCATCGCCAATACCATCTTCGTCTTGGTCTTCCTGCTTGGGGTTGGCGTTATTGACGCAATTGTCATCGGGATCGCCGACGCCATCGTTGTCCTGATCTTCCGGCGCGGGCGGTAATTCGGTGGTGACTCTGAGCTCATACTGGCCGGCGTTGTTGGAGAAGCCGTGGATGAGGATGTAGTAGGTCGTACCAGCCTCTGTAGCCCAGTTGATTGTGGAAAGACAGCATGTGCTAGCATTGCTGCAGGCGTCATCATTTTGGGTGACACAGGAGAGAGCGCCGCATTCTCCTTCGAACAATGACAGCCGGGTATCGTATCGACTTCCAACGCCGCAGGTCAGGGCGCGCATGGCTTCGCCATTTCCTACCACGCTGTACCAGACGCCCGGGGCGTTGCTGTCTCCGCAGCTGTCGTTCTCCGGATCATCCGTCATGCCAACGGTGCTTCCAATCACCTCCGTATACAGAAGAGCGGCTCCAAAGGTAGTGGCCTCTTGATCAAGGGTGAGGGCGGTCGCGCTCTCACACACATCATTGGTATCACAGGCATCTCCGATACCGTCCCCGTCGTCGTCTTCCTGGCCGGGGTTGGCTCGGTTGACGCAATTGTCATCAGCATCTCCGACCCCGTCCCCGTCGGCGTCCTCCGGGGCAGGGGGCAGCGGCGAGCTGAGGTTCAGTGTGTAGGCGCCTGTATTTGTGCCGTAGCCGTGAACGAGGACGTAATAGATCACGTCCGGTTGGGAATTCCAGCTTGAGCTCGACTGGAGGCCGCAGGAGTCATCGTTGCTCGTAATGCAGGCCAGGTTTTCGCAATCGCCATCGAGTCCGCCGCTGAAAACGCTTACGCGGGTATCGTAGTCGCTGCCGCAGAGGGCTGCTGTCATGCGCGCGCCATTTCCGACCACTATGTACCAGACGCCGGGCGCGCTGCTCGCTCCGCAGGAGGCGTTCTCGCCATCCGGGCTGGCGGAGGTGGTGTCGCCGTTGGTGATGGCGCCGAGGGAGATCACCCCTCCTCCGAATCCGCCTGCCCGTTCTTCGAGGACCATCTCCTCGGCATCGATACAGACATCATTGTCGGGCGCTGGCCCGACTTCAGCCTCGTCGACCGTCACGGTGTAGCTCCCACAGGAATTGGCGGCTGATCTTTCGAAGATGCAGAGGTAGTAGGTTCCGGGGGCCAGGTTACGTGTTACGCAGGAGTTCTGCGGGTTGATACCCAGCGCTCCCGAGTTCGGACAGTTGGTGTTGCTGGCGAATCCACCGCAGTTGGAGTTCATCAACTCCAGGAAGGTATCGCAGGTACTGGATGTCGCGATGGTTACATTCCCGGGATTCGTTTTGACGTACCGGACGATCTCGTAGCGACGGCCGTTTCCAAGCGTACAGTCGCTTCCATTAATCGTGCTGGTATAGGGCTGGCCGGCGGTTACGTCGCCTCTATTGCAATTGACGCAATCCTGGGCTGACAGGGGTAAGGCTCCGAGGTAGAGAGAGAGAGCCAGGAGGACCGCGAGTCCCCACGAACAAATGCCACTCATTCGTTGAGCGATTTTCATAGCGCAACTCCAGAAATAGGTAATAAAAACATAGACCCAATTCGCCGGGAACATGGGAGTTCCCGAAACTGATCGTCTATTAGAAAAGACAGGTCTGTTTCAGTAAAACAAAATGTACGACAAATCCGAGTTCCGTGGTTTTTTCCCGGCGCTTATTCGCAGGAGCTGTAGCTCTCACAGCCCAGGGTGTCTTCGGGTTCGGCCGGGTCGGGGCCGCAGGGGGTTGCCGAGGTGCCCGGGTCCACCGGCGCCGCTCCTCCGAGAAAGAGGAAGTTCAGGATATAGATCCCGTCGGTGAGCTGGACGGCCCCGTTGTTGTCGGCATCGGCTGAGTCGAAGCAGGCAGGGGCTGTGCCGCCTATGAAGAGGAAGTTCAGGATGAAGATTCCATCGGTGAGCTGGACCGAGCCATTGTCATCGGGATCGCCGCGGTTGAACACGGGTCCCTTGACCACCTGGCAGTTGGCCTCCGCCGCGCAGTCAGGGTCGTCGCAATCGGCCAGCCCATCATCGTCGTCGTCTGCTCCATTGTCGCAGATCTCGGCCGGAGGCGGGGGCTCTACGCCATCTCCTCCATCTGCGGTGATCATCACATCGTCAATCGCCCACCAGCCCGTCGCCTGGTTGGGATTGTCAAAATGGAAGGCGAGGACCACGTCGCCCTCTCCCGCTGCCGCCGGGATGGGGATGATGTGCTTGCCATAGGCCACCTCGGCATTGCCATCCTCTCTGAGGAAGGCGGTCTCGGTGGAGTAGGAAAAGACGGGCTGCTCCTCGAAGGTCTCGCCGCCGTCCAGGCTGAGCAGGATCTCTGCGATGGCGCTCGTCATCAGGATGGATGATCTCAGATGCAGGTAGACAGCGGTTCTCTCGGCCAGGTCGAGAGGAGGGGTCAGCAGCGTTTCGTTGCCGGCCCTGTTAGCGCATTCAATGCCGAGATTCTCGTCGTTGGCGCAGGAAACATTGGCGAAATCCCTGTCGAAGTAGTGCAGGCGCCGGCCATCGGCCTCGTCGGGGAAGAGTCCTCCATTGAAATTGAGCAGCGAGATCGGGGAGCTGTCGATACCGCTCCAGGGGGCGAGGTTGTCGACGGACTCGACATCCCAGTCGCCGGGTATTCCACCGTTGAAGTCGGTTTCCAGGAGCAGGTGCTCGCCGCCGAGGGAGGGAACCGCGTCCACCTGGACATTGTCGATGGCGACCCACCAGTCCCAGCTGGGCTCAAAGTGCCGGATGCGGAATTTTACGTCCTCCTGGGTGGCGGCCGTCTCGGTGAGGTCGAGGTGGAGACGTCCGAAGAAACCATCGGAGTTGCCGTCCTGCGGCCCCCCGTCCTCGTCTTCGGAGAGCTCGACCCTGGGGAGAGGCTCCGCTCCTCCCCTGGCCGCTCCTACACGCCGGAAGACGTTTGTCCAGGCGTTGCCGCCATCTGTGGATACGTCAATGTCGACAACGACCGTGCCGTTATTGTTCAGGACCATCGAGGCATCGAGGTGCAGCCAGACCTGCGCCAGGTCGGCGCAGCTGAAGCTGGGGCTGACGAGGTCGAAGGAGCCGCCGGACCCCGAAGCGAGGTCGGCTCCGCCGAAGTCGTTGTCGGAGATGAGAAATTGCCCCTGGGATGGCTGGCCGTTTTCCGTTGGCGGGTTGCCGCGCTCTGCCGGGTTCGTGATGGAGAAATGCGAGCCGTCGTTCGGAGCGCCGCCGGCGAAGATTCGTTCCCAGCCGGCAGCCGTAAGGTCTTCGTCATCGGCGTAGCATTCAAAGTCATCGTAGAAGGCGATTCCTTCGCCGGTAGCCACGACACTGCAGGAGAGCGGGAGTCCAGGGCATTGCGCGGCATTGCCGCCATTGAGCTCGAGGGTATATTCGTAGACTCCGGGGCTGGTGATCCGATCGCTGTAGGTGCTCTGGTCCAGGGCGACCGAGCTCCTGGGTATCCCGTTTCTCCGAATTCTCCACGACCGGCCCTCCACGTTGACCCCATTCAGCCAGGAGAGTGTCACTTGCCCCGTGCTGATGTCGTAGCAGCAGCTCAGGTCCGCCGGGCAGCGCCTCGGCTCGACCGGGGCCGCGTCACATTCCGTTCTGAGCTCTTCTCCAGCGTAGCTCTTGATCAGGTAGGTGACGGCTCCGCCCGCCGGGGGGGCCTCATCGACATAGGTCTCGATGTCGCCTGCCAGGTTGTCCTGTAGCACCTCTCCGTTAGCGAGGAGCTGGTGCCGGGTATCGCCAGCCAGGGTGTTCCAGTGCATTGTTACCGAGGCTGTGCTGGGGTCGAAACCCTCGGTACGGAAGTTTCTGTTGGCGCAGTTGAGGGAATCCAGCCCCTCGCCGCTGCCGCTCACGTAGACGTCATCGATCGCCCACCAGTACGCGTTTCCTCCGGACTGGTAGTGCCAGGCAAAGACGACCTTGCTCTCAAAGGACGCGGCTGGAACGGCTATGACCCGCTCGGCGTAGAAGGGATCTTCGCCCGGATCAAAGCCCGCTCCCAGGCTATAGGAGAAGAGAGGCACCGGCTCGAAGCTCGCGCCGCCATCGATGCTGAAGAGAACCTCCTGGACGGCTCCATCGGTGGCCCAGATCTCGTCCTTGTAGTGGAGGTAGACCTCCTCGGCCTCAGAGCAGTCGATGACCGGGGTCATCAGGTAGTCGTCTTCGGCGGGGTCCGGGTCGGCGTCGGAGTCGAGGATGGCGAAGGGCGGCTGGAGGCGATGGACTCCATGTCCATCCTGGTAGGGAAAGACCCCGCCATTGTCGATGACGCTTCGGGCTCCCTTGTCAGAGGTATGCCAGGTTTCAGTGCCTTCGTTTGGCGGCTCCGTCAGGCTCATGAGCTCCCAGTCCGCCGGGATACCGGCCGCGAAGTCCTGCATTCCGAGCAGGAATACATCGCCGCCCTGCGGTCCGGGGACATCGTCTACGAGAACGTTGTCGATGGCGATCCACCAGTCCCAATTGGGCTCGAAATGCCGCCAGCGGACAATCACCGCTTCCTGCCCTGCAGCTATATCCGTTATGTTGAGGTGAATTCTTCCGAAATAACCATCAGCATTGTCAGTGCTGGCGAAAGGCTCGGCCTCGGTGCGCGAGGGCGCCACGCGGCGGAATACATTGGTCCAGGTTTCGCCATCGTTCGCTGAGATGTCAACGTCGAAGACGGCCTTCCCGTTGTTATTGAGGATCGCGGCGCAGTCGAAGTGCAGCCAGACAGCCGTCTTGGCATCGAGCAGATCGAGCGCCGGGCTCCAGATGTCATGTGACATTCCGCTGCCTGTCTGGTCCGAGGAGGCATCACCCTGGTCGGAGTCCGAGATCAGGAAGTTGCCGGCTCCGGGAGCGCCATCTTCTCCGGGGGGGTTGGCGCGGCCGCCGGGATTCATCACAGTCCAGAACGTGGTCGTCTCGATGGGGTTGGCGACCTCCACGACTCTCCATCCTTCATCCACGAGATCCGTGTCGTCGAAATATATCTCGAAATCGTCTTCGAAGAAGACATCCGCAGGCAGGTCGACCGCCGGCATTGACAGCAACAGGAAAAGGAAGAATAGGGAGGACCATTCGCGGTGACGAGTGAGGTAGGAGAGCATCGGCTGTTTTTCCTCCGTTAGATCCCTCAGGCACACTTTCACAGAGACAGCCGGCCTTCGCCGGCCAGGGGTGCCCTGGGATGACCCAGACTATTTATCGAAGACCCATGAACCCTGAAGATTATAGGTATAGACGAAGCGCAATGACAAAAAAAAGGCGACCAGCGGAGCGGGACCGCAGGCTCCTGTCTATTCACAATGCGGGCTCGATTCACAGCTGAGGTTGTCTTCGCTCGGGTCCTGCCCGCATTCTCCAAATGGAGCGGGGAGCGCCTCGTCGCCTCGGAACAGGTAGCCGAGAATCCTGACGGCATCGGTGATGGACAGGCCTCCATCGTCATCTGAGTCCGCCGCCTTCAGGCATCCTGGCGCCGCTCCATCGGTGAAGAGAAAGCGCAGTACGGTGATGGCGTCGGTGATTGAGATTCTTCCATCGGAGTCCGCGTCGCCGCGTTCCAGGACAGGTCCTTGCGGCGGGGTGTAGAGCTCCAGGCTGAAGGAGTCGACGCCTACCCGGCGGAGCTCCTCAAAGCTCGAGCTGAGATACTTGGCGCCGGCCTCCTGCAGGATCTCTCCTGCGCTATTGGCCTGGGGCGATACGAGCTCGACGATGGATACCGGTTCAGCCAGGCCGTCGATCGTCACGGGCGGGTCGAGCACGACCCAATGCCGAACGAACGTGTTGTGGCGAGAGGCGGCGTAGACGAGCTCCCAATAGGACTGGCTCCTTCTGCGTTCACCCGCCAGCGAGATCTCGCCGCTCAGCAGACGGATCGGGCCGAACTCTTCGTTCCGGGGCGGACGGTACCGCTCGATGATGGAGATCCTGGCGCCGTCTTCCAGCGTCGCGCTGACCTGCCAGAGGTCGAGGCTCTCGTAGGAACAGGAATTGTAGTCGAGGAAGATCCTTCGAGCAGGGTCGGCTGAGGAGGTGATCTCTCCCTGCAGGGAGATTCCCTCTTCGAGGTAGGCCGCGTCCAGGGAGAGCGATCCCTCGATGATCTCTTCGCCCCTGGCGGTAAAGGGTTCGAGCAGGAAGAGCTTCAGCTTCAGCCGCAGGTCGTCGTCGATGGAGAAGACCTGGTCGAAGATGAACCTGTGGCGCGTTGTTCCATTGTTGCTCTCGATACGGCTGGAGCGGAGGAGTCCCGGTCCGAGCGGCTGGAGGAGCCTGGCTCCCGGCCCGAAGCGCACCTCCTCGATCAGCTCGAGCGGCGTGATGAGAGAGTCGGTTCTCAGCGCATGGGTGCCTCCTCGGAATTTGATCTGGCTCTTCAGCTCGTAGACGTTTCTCGGATCTCTCTGGATGCTTGCGTTACCGAATCCAACGCAGATCGGCGTGGAGTCCGCGATGTTGAGCTCGAATTGAGGGCGCGGCGGCATGGGCGCGTTGCGCAGGAAGGGACGGACCTGTTTGATGGCGAGCCGGCCATCGCTTTCGATCTTGAATTCGAGGTCGAGGACGATCTCGCCGCGCTCGTGTTCGCCGGTATCCACCGGGAGGTTCCGGTCGATGTGCCACAGCACCGCTCCAAGTTCGCGGAGCTGGTCATCGGTCAGAACGTTTTCGCCGGCCGGTAGCAGTGAGGACTGGCCAGACCTCGTGATATCGAGCACCTCGCCCCCGGTTACAAGCAGCAGGTCAACGGCCGTGGAGATTCCCGGGTCGGGGCTGACGACGCTGTTCTCGTCAATCTGCGAGGTGACCAGGTAGCGCGGGTCGAGGGGGTTGGATGGATTGCCAGTGAAGACGACCCCGTTGGCCAGCTCGTTGTCGAAGGTCCGGCTGACGAGAATTCCCATGCCGACCAGGTCATGGTCGATTCCGTAGAACGCGCGCTCCTCTACGGCGCGGAAGTTCCAGAGACTGGCCCAGACTCTCCTGAGGGCGCGGCCAATACCCCGCTCGCTTTCACGGTCGGTTTCGCAACGCGATGGGCCGTTGTCATCGGTATCAAGATCGTCGGCGGCGCAGGCCGAGTAGGAGTTGTAGAGACCGGCCCCGTTAAACTCGAGCGCGTCCTCCACGTTGGAAGACGAGCGCAGGCGAACCTTTGCCGTGGTGGAGCCGAACACCCTGTCGATCTCAGAGGCGATTCTCGCGACGAGGTCCGAGCTCACCAGCCCCCTGTCTCTCATGTGCTCGCGCAGCCTCTCGAGACTCTCGTACCGGTATTCCGAGCTGGACTGGAATTCTTCGGAGGCGAAGAGCTCGTTGATGTATTCCTCGTAGGTCACGATTCTCAGGGGGTCGATCGCCGAGAAGAGCCGGTTGGATCGGACGAACTCCAGGTAGTGGTGAAGGGGTATACCGAAGCCGACCTCGCCATAGCGTTCAAAGGGGCCTGTGAGGGTGTTCTGCAGGCGGGCCAGGTTGACCGTTTTGCCGCCGAAGCGCGAGATGAGCAGGGCGCTGTCCTCGCCGAGCGCCATCTCGGCAAGGCTGACGAGCGCATCGAACTCCTCGTCCCTTTCAGGAGGGCTGTCGAGGCTGGGGCGGTTTTCGGCCCAGAAGGTCTCGGCCTCTTCCAGGGTCGCCTCCCGAAGGAGGTATTCGTTCTGCTTTACCTCGAGCCTGACAAGCTGGCCGTCGAAAGGAGCAAACGCCGAGATCGCTCCTTCCAGGAAGGCGTTGGGGGTGTTCCTCCGCGCCGTCCTGACAGAGAGGTGGCTCAGCGGCCCCTGCGGCTCAGCGGTGATGACTCCTGAGACCACTCCCTCTATGTCTCGCGGAGCGTGGTCGAGAACCAGGAGATCCTGGAAGCTGATTCGCCCGTTTTCGTTCGCTTCGTCAAACGCGGCCCGGTCGAGCACCTTGACGGTCCCGTAGCCGACGGCCTGGGTGTAGGGGATGTAGTCGGCGGCGATGTTCTGAGTGTCGAAAACAATGGGAAAGCCGGGCTCATCCCAGCGAGCCGCGTTTTCGCGCGCCGGGACACTGTCGGGCAGGTAGGCCAGGGGAGCGAGGTTGAAGCTCTGGGAGAAATGATCGTAGATCGAGCGCACCTCTTCCATGCTCAGGAGCTCGGCCGCGGAGGAGCTGATGTCGGTATAGACGCTGAAACCGTAGACAGTCCCCTGGTCCGTAGAGATACGCGAGATGGAGCCGATATAGTATTCCCGGCTGGCTCGAAGACCGACAAGCCGGTTGTATTCGTCCGGTCCCAGCAGGGGGAACCGTTTAGGGAAGGTCTGGGTGAGGAAGTCCTGGTGGAGATCGAAGAGTCGTCCGTTCTGGTAGAGAACAGGCAGGGAACCCTGGGCTTCTGGATTGACCGGCATGACAAATTTCAGGTCCAGTCCGCGGGGAGATGATGTGGCCAGCTCGTGGTAGTCAAGCTCCGTGCAGATCTCCTCGAGATGGGTCGCCTCGATCACAGTGGGAGCCTGGTTGTAGTAGAAGGTCATATCCCTGCTGTCGTGATTGGCCGCGACGATGTCTACATCCGAGTCGTTATCAAGATCGCCGGCGAGCACAAAGCGGGGGCCCTGGCCGGCATCGTAGGTCAGCCCGAAGCCCATCGTTCCATCTCCGAGGTTCAGCAGGATGGAGATGTTGTGGCTCTCGGCGTTGCCGGTGATGACATCCGGCAGGCCGTCGCTGTTGATGTCGTGGATGATGAGCGAGTAGGGAGGGGAGCCCGCGTCGTAGCTGATGCCCGCGTCGAAGGTTCCATCTCCTCTTCCCGGCAGGAGGATGATGGACCGGCTCGAAGGGTTGGCGACGACGAGGTCCATCCTTCCATCACGATTCATGTCTCCCCCTGCGACGTAGTAGGGAGCGCCATCGACAGGAACCTCCGTGGCGGCGCCGAAGATGCCGTTGCCCTGGTTGAGCAGAACGGAAATGTTTCGTGAGCCGCGATTGGAGACCACCAGGTCGTTGGATCCATCTCCGTTGAGGTCTACCGCGTCGCTGCAGGCCGGTTGGCGTCCGACCTGATAATCGCGTCGGCCAATGAAGCTTCCGTTTCCATCGGCCCGGTTGATCCAGACGGTTATGGTTCCAGAGCCTTCGTTGGCGCTGACGACCTCGGGGAACAGGTCGCCATTGAGCTCGGCGACCTGCACCTGGAACGGCCTCACGCCGGTGGTCAGTCGACCTGTCCTGCGGAAGGCCGCGCCTCCCTGGTTGAGAAATACCTGCATATGGGCGCTCTGCATCGCCCCGGTTACGAGGTCCAGATCACCATCTCCATCAAAATCGCCGCTGTCGATCGTGTTGAGGTATTCGCCCGCCTGGACCGTCCGGCGCGGCCGCAGGGTTCCGTCCGAGTTCAGGAAGATCGTGATCGAGCGTCCATTTCCATCTCCGGTGGCGATATCCAGCGTTCCATTATTATCAAAATCACCGATCGTGGCGGCATGGGGAGCCGGTCCCATATCGACACGGACCGGGTCGAGGGCGATCGCGCCCTGGTCCCTGTTCCAGAGGATTCCTACACTGGTGAACCGCTCGAAGGCCGTTACCAGCTCGGGGTCGCCGTCGTTGTCCAGGTCGCAGATGGTCAGAAGCCCGGGAGCGAATTCCACCGCGAAGGTGACGGGCTCGGCAAGGAAGGCGCCGCTGGCATTGGTGAGGACTGAGACCATCGCATCCCGTCCTCCAAAGACGACCTCGGGGTCGCCATCTCCATCGATGTCCCGGGCCTGAATCTGGGTGGGGCGGGCTGGAAAGTTGTCGGCCAGGGTCATGTTGCCGCTTCCATCATTGTGGAGGATCGAGACCGATTCCATATTGCTCGTGGCGAGGTCGAGATCGCCGTCTCCATCTAGATCCGCTATCGCCATCTGGGATGGTATCCGCGAACCGATCGGAAAGTTCTGCGGTTCCGCGAAGGTCCCATCTCCATTCCCGATGATTATCGTGGCGTTGTCGGAGCGGCTGTTGAGCGCCAGGATATCCATGAGTCCATCGCCGTTGAAGTCCGCGATCTCGGCAGCGGTCGGATAGTCGCCGACGGTCATGCTGACGCCCTCTGAGAAGGTTCCGGCGCCCGCGTTCAGCCTGAAGGTGACGTCGTCGTTGCTCGTATTGGTGTAGAGGAGGTCAAGCCGCCCGTCTGCATTGAGATCTCCTGTGGTGACAAACCGGGTAGCTCGGTTCACCTCGAGACTTACGGGCTCGGAAAAAACTCCGCTGCCGTCATTCCAGAAGAGCTCGATGGTGAAGAAGTTCGCTGTGACCAGGTCGAGATCACCGTCTTCGTCGAGATCGGCGGATTCTATGGAGCTGGCCCGGACACCGGCGGGGATGTTTGTCCTGGTGAAGACGCCCCCGCCCTGGTTGTTGAGCAGCGAGAGAGTCGAGCTGGTGTCGGCGTCCTTGTTCGCGGTGACGAGATCGTTGTCCCCATCTCCATCGAAATCTCCCGAGGTGAGCGCCCTGGGGAAGCGCTCGACGGCGAGAGCCTGCTCTCGAAGTCCGAACTGCAGCGGAGCGAATTCGCATTCATCCGGTATGCCGTTTTCGTTGCAGTCGGCGCTGGCGGCTCCTGCGATGTCAACCTGGTCATCGACCCCATTGCGATTGCAGTCTACAGCCAGGGCGGAACCGCAGACGTTGGAAAGTGAAACCGCCGCGGTCAGCAGGGCCAATATAAGTTTCAGGATCAACCTGTTATGACGGCTCATGTGAGATTAAAAGGAGCGAAGATGATTGTGGAATTGGCAGGAATGAAGCGATTGTCGGCTCTCTCGGGCTGGAAACGAGCCAGGTCCTTAACACCCGGCCAACAGAAGGCTACCAGTTGTCCATCCCGGGACTCCTACCCGTTTCTTCCATCAGCTTAGGCTGGTGGAGAAGGATTTCAGACAAGACTCTATTTTACCGCAAAACATATTAAATCAAAGGGTTTGCGTCAGCCTGACCGAGAAAGGCCGGCTCTCGTTTTATTCAGCCAACAGGGTGGCGAGGAGGGTGTGTCCCATGAAGGTATAGTGCCCTCGCCAGCGCACGATTCCTTTTTGGTCGATGACAACCGCGGCGGGCAGGCCGCTGACCCTGTAGGGGCCCCAGCTGCGTCCTCCCTCATCTAGAGCGACATCCAGGAAGGGAACCTTGTTCGTCTCGACGTAGATTTCAACTGGCGAGGTCCGCTTGGGGTCGCTCGGGTTGGCGATACCGATGAAGACCACTCCCTTGTCTGACCACTTTTCCACGTCACGCCGCATCTGCGGGAGCTCGCTCTTGCAGTGATTGCACCAGGTGGAGAAGAAGGTCAGGACAATGATCTCTCCCCGGAGCGATTCAAGCCCGCCGTCGACTACGCCTTTGAGCCACCGGGTTGCGTTGAGGGGCGGAGCCGGACGTCCAACCAGGCCCAGCTCGTTGAGATACCGGGTGCGGATCTTTTTCGCGGTTGACGAGTATTTCGGATCATTGCCGAAGTCCCTGAGGTATTTGTTGAAGAAAGCCTTCGCCTGGGCATGATCTCCGAGTCCCGCGTTACAGATCCCTGCCCGCTCCAGCGCCCTGGGGCGGTATTTCGAGGTGCGCGGGAAATTTTCAAAGGCCGATTTGTAGGCGACCAGCCCGCGTTGGTGGTCGCCCAGAAGGAGGTAGCACGAGCCTGCCATGTAGGCCGCCTGTGAGGAGAAGTCCAGCTCGTCTTTGTAGCGATTGACGACTTCACGGAAGAGGACCGCGCTGGTCTCGAGGTTTGAGCCTGGGTCTTCCACGACCTCTCCGGGCTCGAGAGATTCTTCCCTGGCATCCTTGCCGCGGCGGAAATAGGTTTCCGCCAGCTCGAGCAGGACCTCCGCTCGCAGGGTCCTCGGAGCTTTCATCCCGACCGCGCCGCCTAGGACTTCGAGCGCCCTGGTGTAGCGGCCCTGCTTCTGAAGGCTGAGGCCTTTTTCAAGCTCGGCTTTCGGATCTCCCTCCTCCTGTCCATCGAGGTTGTAGCCGAGGATGCCAGTGGGGCCCTTGATTGCGCTGCTGATGGCCGGCTCCGGTTCTTTTTCCGATTTCTCAGCCGGTATCTGTTCAGCAGGAGGGTTGGCGGGCTCGGTCTTCCCAGGAGCCGGGGCCGTTTTGATGGGAGCCGCCTTTTCAGGTTCACCGCCTTTTTCGCGCCCGGATGACTTTGGCATCTTATCGCAGCCGGCAAGCGGCAGGAGGGAAGATACGAAGATGATCTTGAGTATGACAGGCAGCTTCATAATTCACCTTTCAGCGGCACGGAAGGAAGAACCTCTCAGCTCCCGGATGACTCTCCGGCGTTCGAGCCTGACGAGATCCTATCATTTAAATCACTTCCTGTATGCCTTGCCCCGCCAGGCGGGCCAGGGGCTGAGTTCAGGAGATGAGCGCCTCAACATGCGCTACCACGCTGCGTGAGAGGGCCTGGACGTTGTAGCCTCCCTCGAGGACACTGACCAGTCGGCCGGGCGGCACCCTTCTTCCCACCTCGCGGGTCATCCAGGCGAAGTCGTTTTTGCGCAGCGTAAGGTTGCCGAGGGGGTCATCCGCGTGCGAGTCAAATCCCGCGCTGATGAGAACGAAATCCGGAGAGAAATCATCGAAGATCGAGTCCAGGTCGCGCCGGAATATTCTGCGGTAGGGCTCGGCCTGGAACCCCGCGGCCAGCGGCCGGTTCAGGGTCGCTCCCTTGCCGTCTCCCTCTCCCGTTTCTTTTGCGGCCCCCGTGCCCGGGTAGAGCGGCGACTGGTGTAGAGAGTAATAGAAAACGGTGGGGTCAGAATAGAAGACGTCCTGGGTTCCATTTCCGTGATGCACATCCCAGTCGACGATGAGGACCTTTTTGCATCCCATCTGCTGCAGGTGGCGCGCGGCGATGGCCACCGAGTTGAACAGGCAGAATCCCATGGCCCGACCGGGGGTCGCATGGTGTCCGGGGGGGCGGACAAGACAGAAGGCGGCTGGGTATTCACCTCCGTAGCAGGCCTCTGTGGCTGAGAGCAGGCTCCCGGCGGCGAGCAGGGCGGCATCAGCTGATTTTGCCGAGTGGACCGTGTCGGTATCCAGGCGCCCCTCGAGCCCCCTTGTTTTTTCTACAAGCTCGAAAAGCTCGGTCTTGTGGCAGCGCAGGATCTCTTTTCGAGTCGCGGGCCGGCCCGTGGTCCAATGCAGCTGTTTCGAGAGGCTGCCGGATTTTTTAAGCGCTTCGATGCTGGCCTCGAGCCGGGCTGGACGCTCAGGATGCCGCGGTCCCGTGTCGTGCTCTAAAAACAGCTTGTCGGTGTAGATGGGTATCTGGCTCATTCGGGCTAGCGCTCCTGTGCAACGCGTCGGCTCTTCGGAGCGTCCTGTATAGTGTCGAGTTTAGCGGGCGGCAGGTCCACAGGGGAGGCTTTTTCCTTCCTCCCGCTGGTGTTAACATACCTCCTGTCAGCGTCCCTCCAGGGACGAGCAACCGCGGCCCGCTCAGTCATTGAGTCTAGGGGACAGATAGCTTGAGGGAAAGCCGGTCAAAAATCCACTTGTCGCTGCTGGCCCTGCTGGTCATGTCGGTGCCGCTCGCGTTGTTTTTTTATTACTACTCCAACCTGATGAACGAGGCTCAGAAGGACCGTCCTGAAGCGAGGCTGGTCTACGAGCTGTACGAGGATGATCCGGTTGAAGAGAAGTTGCCTGAGCCCGTCGTTGTCGAGGCCAGCGAGTTCGAGGTGAGTGGGCGGGCCTGTTTTCCGGACGGCAGCGGTGTTCCGGGTCTCAAGTTAATCCTCACGGAGGAGAGCGTGGTTGCCGGACCGGATGGGAGCTTTCATTTTCCGGCGGCGAAGCGGGGCCGGGAGTCTGTATTACGGCTCGAGCTCAATGGAAAGGAGCTCGCTGTCTTTGAGGATGTGCTGGTGGGAGATGATCCCGCGGCGGCGGGCATTGGTGGGACGGCCCTCGAGCTATTGCCCTCGAAGCCTGCGAAGATCGAATGGACTGTCCAGGTTCCCGGGAAACCCGCCGCGGCGTCCGGTGGGAAGAAGACCTTCATAGGGCTTGGGGCTGTGCTTGTCGAGGGCTGGGGCGGGGGAGGCCGGATCTCGGTTCAGGGAACCTCCAGGCTTCCGGCTGGAGCGGGGATCTATTCCCACCTTTCTTTTGACGGGTTCCGGGTCGCCGGTTGTCTCGACCCGGCGGTCGTCTCCGCAGAGGGCCGCTGGCAGGGGACGGTCTTCCTCTCGCCCGAGCACCGCTGGTATTCGGGTTCGCACGAGCTGACCGCCAGCTTCAACGTGGTCGTTGAAGATCCCCACCTGGTAGCTGAATGGGAGAAGAAGCTCGGGGAGGGGAGTCTCCAGGATGCTGGAGAGATAGCTGCCAGCAGCGGGGTCTACATTGGGAATCCCAAGGCGGCCGAGGCTGAGGACCGCGCTGTCCAGGCCTATACCGTTCGGATGGTCCAGGAGACCAGGCGCTATCGAGATGGCCTGCGCTCCCGGGTAGATGAAATACTCAGGCTTGGAAAGGGCTGGTCTCCGGAGCTGCTGGCCGTTCGCAACGGCAAACGGCCAGGCTGGTTTCACGAAGGCCTCGTAGGAGAGGACGGCAGATTTTCCGAGAAGACCTGGAGGGTCTATCTCGATGAAAAATGGCGACCCGGGATCTCATCGTTGCTGAAAGAGCATAGGGGAGAGCCGCCCGGCAAGGACGGCACCGCGAGAAAATACCAGGAATGCTACAGTCGCCTGGAAGGGCTGCTGAGCGGGGTCCTCCAGATGAGCCGGGTCTATTCCATGTTCATCGTTTATCCGAGCTTTGATCTGAAGCCGCACGAGAAAGATTTCTATCTCGATGAGCGCGGCCGTGAAGACCTGGCTGTCCTGAAAAGGATCGTTGACGAACACTTCGAGCGGCTGGAGCGTTTCACCACGCTCGTGGAAAAGTAGCCCTGCCCCGGGCTAGACGGGGGCAGACCGGTCAGTCTATTTTTCCCGTGAGGACGATCTTGAGCGGTCCCGAGGCGTATTGGAGCATGCGTCCCTTCGCATCGACCCAGATGCTTCCCTGCCACTTCCATTTCTTCGCCTCGAAGGAGAATCGTGTAACTGGTATTTTCCTGTCTCCGATCGTGAACGGAGCGCTCTGCACCTCGGGCTTGAAATCAATTTTCAGCACATCGCTGAACTCGGGATAGAAGACCTTGATCGTCCCGGGGCCGGCGGCGTCGAGCTGCCTGGTGAAGAGGTTCCATTGCTCCTGGCAGAGGGTAGAGAAGAGAAAGATGTCTTTGTCTACCTTGAGCTCCTTCCTGGAGGCCTGTTCCTTCTTCCTGTTGTTGGTGTAGATGGTCGTGGCCAGGCCATTGGTGAATTCGATGCTGACTTCCTGGAAGGCTTTAAACGTTTTGTCTGAGGCGAAACGGAAATTTGTTTTTTCGGTGTAGGTAACGGGAGAGCCGTCCTTGGAGAAGAGCAGAGTTCCAACGGAATCCTGTATCTTCCCTTCGGCCTCCATCTTTCTTCGGATCGCGAGCTGGTAGTATTCCCCGGTTAATGAGGGGCCATCTTTACGGCTGAAGCGGAAGACGGTCTCGCCGATCTTTTCCTTGTCCTTGAGCCAGAGGTACTTGTAGCCCCTGTCGAGCTTCCAGCCCAATTCGAAGGCGGGCAGGGGAACGGTTGAAAGTACCAGCAGCAGGCACAAGAGGGGGTTCTTCTGGGTCATAGAGAGTCGTTGCCGCCCTGGAGGAATGAAGGCTTCCGGCGGCTCGGGCAACGCGCTCCCGAGCCTTCAACTGGCCATGGATTGGCTAAAAAAAGCAGCTATCGAGGCCACTGAATTATTCTATCCCGCTTTTTGAAAAGTCTCCGAAAGGAAAATATAAGATCTTTTATTATAAAAAGTTACAGAAAATAACTCGGTCACTTGAAACGCCCCTGGAGAGCCTTTTTTCAGCAGGGATGGCGCCGAGACGGTAGACTTGATGATGTCGCAAAAGGAACCCCGGAGAGTTGTTTCCAAGGTGGGAGCTAAGTGGTTAGTGCCGGGAATATCATTAGATACATCGGTCCAGAAGCCTGAAAAGGCCGGATCGCTGACAAATTCAAGCCGGCCCTGGTTGGAGCCCTCGTATTTCAGCCGCCGGTACCTTGCCCTGGAGGTAGACGTATGGTCCGCAAGATAGAAAAAATCGAAAAAGAGATGGGCTATTGTGAGATCAAGCTCGAAAAGAAGCGCCGCCTGCGTCGCCAGGTGATGTTTCTCGAGGCTGACCTCGAAGTCCTTGAAGAATTCAGCCGGAGCTACGAAGGGTGCTATCGAAATCTCTCTGAGCTTCCCTATCCGAAGATCGGCAACCAGGTCGCTGTTGAGCGCCAGAGCATCGAGGGGCCCGGCCCCTATTTCATGCGGTGCAAGGATGATTTCATCGCTGCCGGAGCGGTTGAGATGGTCAGCGAGGAGATGAAGCTGCTGCGGAGGGAAAAAGAGGATATAGAGGCTCGGTTCGAGACCTTCTCAGGTCTCATCCGGAAGCGCGATCTGTTGCTCGAAGAGAAGCAGGAAGCCCTGCAGAGTATCGCTCCGCTCCAGTCCATGCGGCTACGCAAGGTCGGTGAGAATTTCAAGAAGACCGAGGAAGAGTGGCACGGCCTGACCGAAGACTCGATCAATATGGACGAAGCCATCGGCTACCTGAGCCGCAATGTGGATTATCTCGAGAGCGCCAGTAAATTTCTTACTGCAGCCAAGGGCGCCTTTGATGTCGAGGGCTGGGTCGATGGAGACTACGCAGGAACCCTCTTCAGGCATTCGAATATCGGCCGGGCCAGGGAGATGGTTTACGGGGCCAATCGGAACCTGAAGCTTGCCCAGAAAGAGCTGGTCTGCGTGGTCAATCTCGAGTTTGACCTGACTGACTTCGAGCCGTTCATGGTGAATTTCCTGGGCTCCCTTTTCCAGGACATCTTCATTGGGGGACGGCTCCATACGATTCTCGACCTTGCGGAGGAGGCGATCGTCGACAGCCGTTCCAGGCTGAAGGCCGTTCAGAAGAAGAGGGAGCGGCTTCGCAAGAAGGCCGAGAGGACGGAGAAGGCCAGGACCAGATTATTTCGGAGTCTCGCTGGTGAAAAGCGCGGGCGCCTGAGCCTCAACTGACCTGGGCTGCAATTGAAAGGCGTCCCGGCGCCAGGCCGGGAGCAGCGGTCTTTCCTCAATCGTCGCAGCTCAGCTGGTCGTCCGAGGGGTCGAGCCCGGGGTTTGGGAATGGAGGCGGAGGGATCATGCCTCCTCGGAAGAGGAAGTTCAGGCTGTAGGCCGCGTCAGCTACGTTGATCGTTCCGCTGTCGTTCGCATCTCCCGCATCGAGGCACTCCACCGGATTTTCGCCGAGGAAGAGGTAGCCCAGGAGCACCACCGCGTCGGATATATTCACCACACCGTTGGAATCGGCGTCGCCGCGGACAAAGGCGCCTCGGCTCAGCCCGGCAGGAGAGAAGAATACGGTTCCGGCCTTGCCGATTCGCGGCAGGACGGTCATTGAGTCGACTGTCAGTATGTTTTCCAGCGGAGGCTCGCCGACCCCATTCGTCAGCCTTACGACCGCGCTTCCCTCTGTGGGGGCATCAGGAGAAACATCAGCCACGATGTTCAGGATTCGCTGGTTCTCTCCCGGCGGCAGGGTACGCCCGTCGTATGGAGGCTCGATATCAAAGATGATGCCTGAGGTTACATAGGGGCGCCCTGGGTCGTTGGAGATGTTGTAGGCGAGGAGCTCCGCCCCGAGTGACCGTATATTGGTCAGGAGAAAATCGACCGAGGTAATTTCCAGGTAGGCCGGGTCAAAGGTCGCCGCCACCTGCAGGGCCTGCACGGGGACGTCGTGGGCCAGCTCTACCGGGATATAGACCGATTCCATGCCCGGGAATACGCGCACGTCATCGACCCAGATCCTGTTTTGCGATTCGGTGACCTCGATCGTCTGGCCGAGCCCGGTGGAGCTGCGTCCTCCAGGGCCGATGACAGTCAGGTTGATCTCGTATTCACCCACCTCCGGGTAGGTATGTCCAGGGTCGCTCACGACGCTGGCTGTCCCATCGCCGAAGGTCCAGAACCAGGCGGTGAGGTCTCCCTCGCTTTCATCCCGCAGCTGGATATCCACAGGGGCGATCCCCGAGAGCCTGTCGATGCTGAAGGCCGCGGTGGGGGGGCTGGCGTTTGTCGTCATCATGAGAGAATCTTCGCGCTGGAAAAGTACCGGATGGTTTCCGAAGGTGTCTGTGGATATGACCGGGGCGAGATGGTTTCCACCATCATCGATGATGGCTCGCGGCGCGGGAAGGTCATCGGGGCTTCCAGACAGGTAGTAGGCTGTTCCGTCTTTCTGGTAGGAAAGAGCGAGGTTGCTTCCAGTTCCGATGTGAATCGACGGCGAGCCTGTGACGGCCGTGTCGATCAGCCGGGTCTCACTGAAGCCAGCTGGGATGTTGTTCGCGAGATGAACAATTCCCCCGGCCGCAAATACCAGATAGATAGTCGACCGGTCCGCGAGGACAGCTTTCGGCGCGGTGTGGGGGGCGGGAATATCCTCAAAGGCCGGCGCGGCCGGCGGAAAGGTTCGGGGCTCCGCGGATGTTACGTCACTGGTGTAATGGATCACTCCATCTCTCAGGAAGAATACATGTAGGTTCTGCTGCTGGTCGACAACCAGGTCGGGGCTCTGGCCTGGGCCGAGGCTTGCCAGGTTTCCGGCCAGGTTTGCCAGCTGGATGACAGCCTCTCCTCCAACGGTGTAGCTCTCCCAGGCAAAGAGCGGATTGCCTCGCAGGTCAACCTCGATCGCGGGCTCATTGCATCTTTCTCCCGCGCGGGAGACTCGCTCAGGCGTGCGCAGGGCCTGGCCGACCTGGGCGGAATACCAGACCTCGTTGCCGAGGTCGGGATCGGCCCTGTGCAGGTAGGCAAGGTGGAGGCTTACTGAAAAGAAGTCCAGGTCGGGTTGGGCGGAATCCGCAGATACCAGGAGATCGGTTACCCGGCCGTCCGCCAGCAGGGTGTGCAGATTCAGGACACCCTCGGTAACGTAGGCTATGTGCAGGTTTTCGAAGAGATCGGTTCCCAGGCAATAGGAGTCAGCGGTGACGTTTGTGGAGATGATGTTGGGAGTGCGAAATTGCGCCATGAGCGTTGCATGACCTGTCAATAAGGTCATTACCATCAGCGCAACCGTGAGCAGGCCGGGTTCTCGACTCGGAGCTTTAATGCATGGCATAGGTCAGGACAAATCGGGACAGGTGGGTGGTGGGCGCCGCCCTCGGCGCGCAGATTCAGACCTTAACCAGCAATTATCCGCTAGAGTTGCTTCCTGCGAAGGGGAAAAATAGTCTCTACCCGAGTTCGGCCTCATCCAGGCTGTTTGTGGGCTGTTTGCGGGGTTTATTGGCGTACCCTGTGTTATGCTTTTTGTGAATTTATAGTGATTTGGGACGGATTGCGGCTTGGAACACGCGAATGAAGACATACTGAGTAGGGAGGCGGTACTCGCGGCGATCGTCGTGATGGGGCTTGGAGCCCAGTGGCTGGCCTGGCGTCTGAAGTTGCCGTCCATCCTTCTGCTTCTCGCCGCGGGGTTCGCAGCCGGGCAGGCAGGTCTCGCTTTCATTGATCCCGAGGGGCTCTTCGGAGAGCTTCTCTTTCCGATTGTCTCTCTCTCGGTGGCGTTGATTTTATTCGAGGGAGGCCTGACCCTCAGGATCTCCGAGGTCCGTGAAACGGGAAAGGTCGTGCTCAGCCTCATCCTGCTCGGCGCGCTGGTCACCTGGGCGTTGACGACAGCCTCCGCCTACTGGATTCTCGGATTCGATATCAGGCTCGCGGTCCTCTTTGGAGCGCTGCTGATCGTTACGGGGCCAACGGTAGTATTACCCCTGCTGCGCCAGGTGCGGCCAGGTGTGCAGGTCAGGAATATTCTGAAGTGGGAGGGGATTCTTAACGACCCCCTTGGGGCGATCATAGCCGTGCTTGTTTTCCAGACTCTCTTTGTCGGGCTGTCCGATACCGGTGGAGAGCTGGAGGTGATGCACGCTGTAAAGGGGCTCTTGGCGGCCGCCTTGATTGGAGGCGGGTTGGGGTTCGCGGGCGCCGTGAGCCTCCTCTTCTGTCTGAAGCGGTACTGGATTCCCGACTACCTGCAGAGTTCCATAACCCTGATGACGGTCATCGTCGTCTTCGCGCTGTCTAATTATCTCCAGGAGGAATCCGGTATCCTCGGCGTCACCGTGATGGGGCTCTGTATTCCTAACCAGAGAAGGGTGGCTGTCAGGCATATCATTGAGTTCAAGGAAAACCTGCGGGTGCTCCTCCTATCAGGGCTGTTTATTGTTCTCTCAGCTCGCGTCAGCCTGGCAGATCTCCGGGAGCTGGGCTGGAGTTCCGTGATGTTTGCCGGCGCGCTGATCCTGCTCGTCAGGCCGGCCTCCGTTTTTCTCTCGTCGATGAGGTCCGGCCTGTCCGTGCGCGAGAAGCTGTTTCTCTCCTGGATGGCCCCTCGCGGGATCGTCGCGGCCGCGGTGGCTTCGATCTTCGCGTTGCGCCTCCAGGGCTCCGATATAGAGGGCGTTGAAAAGCTGGTCCCCGTTACCTTCCTGTTGATCTGCTCGACGATTTTTATCTACGGCCTGACCGCACGCCCGTTAGCCATTCGCCTGGGTGTCGCCCAGGCGAATCCGCAGGGAGTTCTTTTCATCGGCGCGCATCGGTGGGTTAGACAAATCGCATCTGTGCTTCGTGACCAGGGTGTCGACGTCCTGCTGGCCGATAGCAACCGGACCAACATCAACAAGGCGAAGATGGAGGGTTTTAAGACCTTCCTGGGAAACGTGCTCTCCGATGACGCTGCGGAGGAGATGGACCTGGGAGGAATCAACCGCCTGATCGCGATGACCTCCAACGATGACGCCAATTGTCTCGCGGGGCTTCATTTCAGGGAGGCCTTTGAGCGCCGTGAGCTCTACCAGCTCAGCGAGACCGCTGAGGTTGGGCACGAGGGAGGCGCCATCACCCATCTCAGGTGCAGGGAGATTGGAGATGGGAGCTTTGATTACTCCACGATGGAGAGCCTGTTCTCCGGCGGGGCAACAGCCAAGGCTGTCAGCCTGGGAGAAGAGTTCTCATTTGAAGATCTCGCGGCCAGGTACGAAGGAGTCTTCGCTCCTCTCTTTCATCTCGACTCAGCCGGGCTCCTTCATGTCTTCACCGTCGACACCAAGCTGCAGCCTGTCGCCGGCGACAAGGTGATCCTGGTCGCGGGGGCCGGCGAGGAGGGCGGCGAACAGAAATCCTGAGGCGGGCCGGTCCGCTTACCTGCTGAGAACGCAGCGCAGTCCGACCGCGTCGTCGCGCAGGGTTGTCGGCGCCAGTCGGCGGTAGGAGGATGAGAGCTTGGGCGCGTCGTCTTTCCAGCTTCCGCCTCTCAGCACTCCTCGCCCGCGGGTTCCTCCCGAAGACCAGGTCCGTGAGTCGGCCGGAGCCCGCTTATAGTCGGGATGCGCCGGGTCGGAGCACCACTCCCAGAGATAGCCGTGGATATCATAGAGCCCCCAGGGGTTCGGCTTCTTGACGCCAACTGGAGGGTCATTTCCGGCCGCGTTGCCGTGAAACCAGCCGTAGTCGCCGAGCTTTCCGGCATTGTCGCCGAAAGAGTAGAGGGTGCCGGTGCCCGCCCGGGCGAAATATTCCCACTCCGCCTCTGAGGGGAGCCGGATGCGTTCCTCGGGGGCGATCAACCCGGCGGAGCGCATGAGATCCGTAGCGCATTCGCAGAACCGGTCTGATTCCGAGAGATCGAGCACCTCGACAGAGTTTCGTCCTCCCTTCCAGCGGCTCGGGTTGAATCCCATAACGGCCTCCCAGAGGTTTTGGGGTACCTCGTAGCGCGCCACCTTGAAAGAGCCTGACATCTTTACTGTTCGGGCCGGAGCTTCGGACACCGGCCCGCCCTTGCGTCCCATCGCAAACATGGCGGGGTAGCGTCCCTCACCGGGCGTGATGGAGACAAACTCCTTACGTAGCACGGAGAGCAGCTCGCGCTGGCGGCTGGTGGGAAGGTGGCAGCCCAGGGTGTTGAGGCGAATCCTGTAGAGAGAAGTATCGATGGTCACGTAGAGGGTGTCGGCCTGGTAGCCGCGTCCGAATACGCAATTACTTGGCAGGGCCTCAGCCTCGGCGGCGAGGCCTGGAGCGTTCCGGGTCGGGATATGCCCGAGCTCTTTTCCCGCGGGGGAGAGGATGAGGATTCCCGGGCGCGTGGCGCTTCTGAGGGCCAGGTAGAGGTTACCTCGAGAATCTGTCGTCATTCCATCGATGCCGATCTCCGAGCCGAAATCGATGAGCGTTTTCCGGCCACCTGTGGCCAGGCCCTTGCCGTCAAGGCTGAAGGCGTAGAGCTTCATCTCGCCTTGCTTCGGCGGCGGAAGGGAGGGGTCGATCCGGTCGGTGCCGTTGTCGTGGTCGGCTACGTAGAGAGTCTTTTCATCCGGGCTCAGGGCGATGCCGTTAGGCTTTCGCACCTCGCGGGTGATCTCCCTCACAGTTCCATCTTCATCGACCCGGTAGACCGCCCGGTTTTTGAGCTCGCGGCTTTCGTGGCCGACATATCTCGGGTCGGTGAAGTAGATTCTTCCCGAGCGGTCGATCACCAGGTCATTGGGAGCGTTGAATCGCTTACCGGTGAACTTCCCAGCCAGCTCGACCTCCTCGCCTGTCCGGATATTCCAGCTGACGAGCCGGCGCTTGCCGTAGTCGGCGCCCTGACAGCCGACCAGTTGGCCGGCCGCGTCAAACATCAGACCGTTGGATTTACCGCTGTCGGTCTTGAAGGTGGCCGTCTTGCCGGTGCGGGGGTCGTAGCGCAGGATCATCCCGGCTCCGCCATCCTTGTTCATGGGGATGTCGGAGAAGAAGATGCTCCCATCGGGAGCGACCGCCGGCCCCTCTGTGAGTCCGCCCTTGATCGCCGCGCCTCGGGTAAAGAGGTGTTCAAGCTTCGCATTCGCCGGGATGATCGCCGGTGTTTTTTCCCCGGGCAGATCTGCCGCGAGGAGGATGCCGGGGATGAAAACCAGGAACAGAGAGGAGATGAGATCGAACTTTTTCATTTTCATTGGTCGGTGGAGGCGGCTCCTTCAGCTTTCCCCCGGGCGTTCGGGCTGCTTTTTTCCCCTAGCTGCCCAAGGGACAGCGCCGTTTGCGATACGGCCAGCAGGAGCAGCAGGGCGCCGACAGGCAGGAGCAGGATTCCAAGCCCGGGATCTCCTCCGTAGAAGATGAGTCCGCCGAGAAAGAAGCCGCTCGGCATCAGGATGCTGGCTCCGCAGAGGCAAGGGGAGGCGAGCCGCTGCAGCTTCGAGCTCTCCTGCGGCAGGAGCTGAAGTGTGGCGGCGAAGACCAGGTGGATGATCGAGAGGAGCGTGCCATGGGTATGGGCCAGGGTCCACATCAGCCTGCGAGTCGCGTTGTTGGTGTCGAGATAGTAGCCCAGCTTGAAGCCATGCATGACCTCGAGGGCAATACCGAGGCTGAGGAAGCAAAGAAGTGACCACCAGCCAAAGCGCAGGTGCCGGTGGACGATCCGGGTTTTCCCGGTAATTCGATTCTGACTCATCAAGGTTGTCCTCTGTTTTCTTGTTCGTCGTTCCCGCCGGCCGGGACGGCAGTATCGTTATTCTTCCAGGTTGACGCGCTGGTTGTTTCTCGTCTTCAGCAGAGCCTGCCAGACATTCTGCGCCAGCTTTCCGGATGGATCCATCAGCAGGGATCCTTTCCTGCTGGCGGCGGGCAGCTTGCGGCGCTTCCAGATATCATGAATTTTTCCCAGTATAGCTAATCGCTGGTTGGGATGGGCCATATAGTCATATTCTATAAACTTGAATCCCGGGATGGTGCGCAGTGAATGCTGGGCGATGTAGCGAACGGCCGGGTAGGGGTCCTGCTGCATCAGCGGGGCCAGGAAGGGAGCCATCCAGGCAGTCCCCGAGATCTCCTGGGCAGGTTTCCAGCCCATGGCCCAGGCCGTGAGAGCTCGTTGGCCGGCATCGCCTCCAAGGATCCAGAGAATGGATGCGGCGATTTTCTGCTGGCGGGGAGTGAGGGTCGGCGGTCCGATGTCGTACCAGCTATAGAGATGTCCGGCGGTCCATTGCAGCGTCTTGTCGAGGTGGCAGGCGTTGCAGGCGTTGGGTCTGCCGGTATAGAGACTCTCCTGCACGGAGGGAGTGCTGATGGTGTGGCTCCTGATACCCTTGAGCAGGCCGTAGGTCGTATGGGGCATGTGGCAGTTGTAGCAGAGGCTGCCGGAGGACCCGGCCTGGTGATGGGTGTGCTCAGGCACCTTCGCGCTCATGTCTTCGTGGCATTGCAGGCAGGCCTTGTTGCTCCGCATTCCCTCGCCGAGCTGGTCATCTCGCCACTCCTTGATCGATTCGGCGCTTCCCTTTTCCTTGTGCATGGTATGGCAGGACATGCAGCCCATGGTTTTTTTGTCCGGGTTGTCGTGCGTATAGCAGGGGCTGTCCACCAGGCCGCTGTATTCCCGGCCGGCGATCCGGATCATCCCGTCTGACCAGTAGCGGTCATCGAGGAAGGTCCTGCCCGTCGTTTTGATCAGGTTGACTTTCTTTTCCTGCGTATCCATGTCCGCGCGATGGATGACCTGCCGGGTGGAGGAGAGGTCCTGGCCCGCCCTGTAGGTGAAGCCGCCCTCGAGTTCCTTCTTTCCCTCCTCGGGGGTGGACATCCAGATACTGTGGCACTGGCCGCAGACCTGGGAGGACTCTTTTGGCGGCAGCGTTTTCGGGTTGACGATGGTCGTATCACGTCCTTTGGCGTCGAGGTGTTTCTTGTAGCGAAGCGAGGGATCCCTATAAATCCGCACATGCTCCTCCCCGGGGCCGTGGCAGGACTCGCATGCTATTCCGAACTCGGCCAGGCGCGTATCCATCTTGTCCTGGTGGGGCTGGACCCCGGTGGCATGGCACTGGCGGCAGAATTTATTCCATTTTCCTTCCGCCTGGTAGTGTGGGGTGACCTGCGGGTCGTGAAGGAAGGTCGCGTATTCCTCGACCCATCTCTTCTTTTCGTTTTCCAGGTTGAGGTAGACCCACGGAACAAGTCCTACCATCCGGCCTTTGGCGGGATCTCCAGTGGCGTACCAATAGGCCTGCATGTGGTGGGAGCCTGTGGTCATCACGATATCTTTTCGCGCGGGCTCTTCTCCGGGCTCGGTGATCTCTACCCAGAAATTATCTCCGTCGCGTCCGAGGCGGTAGCCTTTGCCGCCGCAGTTCCTCAGCTTTCCATCGAAGTCTCCGATGACAGCCTCCGGAGTCGCGACCTGGGTCATGGTCCTGTGGTAGGAGCTGTGCCAGGTCGCATGTTCATGAGGATGGCAGGACTCGCAGGTTTTTGAGGAGACGAAGCCCTTCTCCCTGACCTCGATGGGACGGTTCTCGACCTGTGCTTCATCGGGACGGGGCGGGGTGCCGAGGAAGACCGTCAAGCGTACGGCTATCATCGCCAGGAAGCCGAGGGTGATCAGAATGAAAATGAAGATGTTCTTCATCTGGATTCTACAGGGTCCATCTATTGAACGGTTCGTCTGTACTGCAAATCCAGCGCCGCCTCGCGTCGCTGGACCCTGAAGAGAAAATATAGCTCCCGGGCTGGCATGAGAATCATTTTATGGCCGCCCAGGGCAATTATTGCGGATGCATCGGGGCTGATGGGATTGGCGGAAAAAACAACGCGCTATCTAACCGGCTGAGACCCGCGGTATAGAGCCAAATAGAGGCGCAACCGATTGCGGTGTCGGGGGCAATTCCATTTGGTAAAAAAAAATCTCCGCAGGATACTGTCAGGTACGAGGCTGGGAACCCGCCGCTCGAAAATGGGATTATTTCAGACCATATTGTTTGAGCAATGAAGACAGTTTATGTGGGCATGTGCGCGGATGTTGTCCACCCCGGCCATCTGAATATCATCAACACGGCCAAGGGGCTTGGGCGTGTCGTCGTCGGGCTGCTTACAGACGAGGCGATCGGGAGCTACAAGCGCCGCCCGTTCTTTTCCTTCGAGGAGAGGAAGACGCTTGTTGAACATATCAAGGGCGTGGATGAGGTGATTCCGCAGGAGACCCTTGATTACGTAGAAAATCTGCAGGAGCTTCGCCCCGATTTTGTAGTCCACGGAGATGATTGGAAGGAGGGGGTGCAGACCGAGACCCGCCAGCGAGTGATCGATGCTCTTGCTGAGTGGGGGGGCGATGGTTGAGCCTCACTATACCGCGCGGGTGTCTTCAACCCAGAAGATCAACGAGATCAAGGACGAGGGGCTTCCTCCAGAAGAGCTGATGGACCAGATCTGATCGTTCCTTCATCGGCCCGCCTGGCTTCGCGTCACAAAATGACTGGAAGAACATATTTCGGCCAACAGAGTAAACGGGTACTGTGAGGCTGTTTTCGCAGAATGGGTTGCCGAGGGAGACCTCTCCTTCGATGCGGTCCTCTTTGGCCAGCGGCGCTGGTATGAAATCGACACACTTGAGGACCTTCTCGAAGCGGAAAACCTCTTCCGGAACGAATAAGGCTTACCGGGCTACCCCCCAGTGTTGCCCGGAAACAGCAACTCCAGGTTAAAGGACCGCTGCAAACAAATATGAGAAAACTTCGAGAATGGGCCAAGCTGCGCCTTAAATGGCTGACGGTTCGCATCAAGGCGGGACCTCTCAAGGGAATGAAATGGAGCGCAGTGGCCGGTACAAATTTCTTCATGGGCCGCTACGAGGAATTCAAAACCGAGGGCCTGCTGAAATGCGTTCAGCCCGGTGACGTCGTTTACGATATCGGCGGGCATGTCGGCTACTACTCCGTACTGTCTGCTGTGCTTGTCGGGCCGACGGGGAAGGTTTTTGTTTTCGAGCCCCGTCCGTTGAATATTGCCTTTCTCAAGCACCATATCCGGATCAACGGAATCGAGAATATTACCCTCCTGGAGACCGCGGTATCAGACCGTGCGGGAGAAGCCACCTTCGAGGATGAAACCGGAAGTGGAACGGGACACATCTCCGAGGAGGGCGCCCTGAAGGTCAGCACCCTCGTCATCGATGAATTCGTTGATGGCGAGTCCCACCCTTACCCCGATTTCCTCAAGATGGACATCGAGGGCGGCGAAATAGACGCCCTCAACGGGGCTCGGAGGACCATCGAGAAATCGCGCCCCAATTTACTGCTCGCCACCCACGGCGATGCCACCCATTCCTTCGTCCTCGATTACCTCAAACAGTACGACTATACCTACGAGGTGCTGAATCCCGAGGCTATCAAGGGGGATACGGAAATTGTCGCTTTCCCTGCCGAAAAAGCTACGTCCTGATTTTTACATCCGGGCACCGTAGAATGAAGCCGGTATCCAGGTAGCCGACAAGAGGACTGCCACAGGCACTTAGAGATGAAAAAGCAGGCCGTTCCTTTCATTCTGCTCACCGTTATCCTTCTGGCCGGAGAACAGCCGCCGCTGAAGCCAAAACCTCTCAACCTCTGGCGGCGTTTCCGGCTCAGAAGACTCCCGGGCTACTACCGCTTTCGGTAAGTCCCGGGGGGACGCAGGCAAGGAGAAGGTGCCCCCTGGTTGCTAATCGACCGGGGCATCGCTTAGGGTGGTTGCGGTGTTTAACAGGAGGATGGGTGATGACGACAACCGGCTTTTCGGACGATTTGGATCGCCGCATCGCCGATCGGCAGTTCGGGTGGATGGACGTCCGGACGAAATTGCAGCACTTCGCGCTGATCAATTACGCCGTTCCGATTGACCGACTGCGGCCTCACATTCCAGAAGATCATTTCGAGATTGTCCCGTTCGAAATCGGTAATCAGACGTGTGGGCTTCTCAGTGTCGTTCCGTTTCTGGACGACGACTTTCACTACGCCCGCCTGGCTCCGTTTGCAAAGTTCAGCTTCGGACAGACGAATCACCGTGTCTATGTGATCGAGAGGTCGACCCGCGAACACGCGGTCTGGTTCTTTGGAACGACTCTTGGCTCCCGGCTTGTACACTTCGCTCGTTCGTTGTGGAGCATCCCCTGGCACTATGCGACCTATGACATCGACTGTGAGTACGACTCGGATGCCAGCCGCTACCGGCGATATCGTTTCGATGTCAAGTCGGACTGGTGTAGCTGCGATATCGAACTGGAAGATACCGGAGAACCGATGCCATTGCTTGAGGGGTTCGATTCTATCGAACAACAGAAGCTTATCCTGACGCATCCGATCGAGGGTTTCTTCTACCGCCTGAACGGGTCACTCGGAACGTATTCCGTCTGGCATGATGAAATCGCGCTAACAACGGCACATGCGGCCCGGCTGCACTTCAGCCTGTATGAAAGGTTGGAGATCCTGAGCCGTGACGAAATGACAAGACCACACTCTGTTCTGATTTGTCCCGAAACACTGTTCGAAATCCATTTGCCACCACGCCCCGCTGGTTGCTAATCGCCCGGGGCATCGCTCAGGGTGGTTGCGGTGTTGGACAGGATAAACTACGCCGTTGTCCTTACCCTGCTATTCGCAGTCACGGTCGGGGCTGCCGAAAAGAAAGCGCCTGAAGACCACACAGAGCTTCGCCGCGCCTTGTTTTCAACTGCGTCATAGAGCAGGTCGGCAGGGCGGAACAGCCCCAGCCCGGCCTGGGCCCGGCTTGACTGGTTGAGATTTCCGCCGACGTTCCCTTCCAGCTTCTCCACCCCTCCACTGGCGGCCAGCAGCAACGCGATGCGAAACGCAGAAAACTGATCCTGGATCTGCTGGCCGGGCAGTTGCGTGGAAGCTGGCAGGACTGAAACGTCTCTGGGTAAATAGTCGCCCCCGCTGCTCATCCAGGCAAGGGCTCGCAGGGCAGAAGTACCGGTAAGCCGACACTGGATCTTCGGTCGTCCCTACTTCGGCTCAACGAGCTCGGACGCGGCATGGCTGTTGCGCCAGCCGCCTGTATCCTTGAATACGTAAACCATATAGGCCGTTGTTCCCCGTGGAAGGGGCTTCTTGGATACCAGCTCTTTCTTGCCCCGGGTGCATTCAATGAAGTGCCATTTACGTCCCTTCCAGAGACCGCCGGAGGTCGTAAAGTAAACCCAGGCCTCGGAGAATTCGCCCGTGTAGCTCGTATGCAGCAGGCCCGTGGAAGAGCTGACTTTCGGCCGCCCTAATTTCGGCAGGGGCGGACCGTTTTTCACGATGCTGTCGGCAAAGTTATAGATCTCAGGCGCATCTTCCCAGCCGTTGCCGTGCGCGTGAATCATCCATGGACGCATGCACAAGGTGCTCTGCCCGCCGGCAGCCTGTGACGATTTGGCAAAGATGTTAATCTGAAAAACGGGATCAGCTACCGAGGTCACAAACAGCATCGGCATTTTCGCGTACTGCAAATGCGCCGCGGGATCCCATTTCCTCCGGTAGTCACGAAACTGGGAAGCGGTCATATTCTTGGGCGGAAACCACTGCGAGAGACCTGGATTGTCGCTCTCATGGATGAAGCCGGCACCATAGACGGGAATGACAAAAGCAAACCGGCTGTCGACACCAGCCACAGTGCTGACGATGGTCCCGCCCCAGGAAATTCCCGTCAGCCCGATCTTCGCGCGGTTGATCTCCGGCAATGAACGCAGCAGGGAGTTTGCACGTACGACATCGGCCACTGCGTGATAGAACCATTGCTCACGATCGGGAAGCTTCCTGTCGCCGAACCAGTCGATACGAGCCGGGCCTGCGCCCTTGTGACCGCGATTCACTGGCAGGTTGCCCTTGAGTCCATGTGATTTCCCACCCGGCAGGTGGCCTTCAAGATCCATGGAGATGGCCGCGTAACCATTGCTGTTCCACTTTTTCACCCAGCCTGGATATGCAGTTCCCCCTCCCCCGTGTGCGCATACCACAGCGGGCCATCCTCCCTTGGGAGGCTTCCCTTCCGGGGCTGCATAATAGGAGAAAACACGGGTTGGTCGCCCCTTGTACTCGGCCCCCTCGTAGAAGAATGCGCGCATCCCCGGTACGGGGCTCTCGGTGGTTGGGTAAACTTTCGGGGTCTTGAACAACGCACGGGTGTTCCACACCAATGTTCGCTTCGCCGGTTCGGTTGCCGAGGATACCGCTCCAGTAGCGAGCGCTGTAGTGAGGACCAACCCGAAGACGACGATGCGTTTCATCAAGAAATCCCTTCCCATGTCTCAGTTGAACCCGGCCAACAGCCTATGCGAAACCATGGGCGGGGGCAAGGCGAGGGGGGCACTCGTCCAGGGGATCATCGGGAAGGACTGGTTGCGTCATGGGCAACCCATCGCTTAGGGTAGCTGGGGGGGGGGGATCGTTACTGGAATTAAAACATTTCCTGTTAACTCCGGATGCCATCTCCGCCTGCGAGGCAGGCACAATATCACAGGAGGACGACCATGTCCCAGCGCAGCAGACGGGAGTTTCTTGCGGACGTAGGCCGCGGCATGCTTGCCGGGAGTGTCGGTGTCTCACTCGCGACGGAGCTCGGGCTCGGTTCCGTATTCGCGGAGGATGGAGCTGATTTTCCGACCTTCGGGGAGCTCGAACCGCTCGTCTCACTGATGCAGGATGCGCCGCTGGCGAAGCTGCAGACCCTCCTCGTCGAGAAGCTGCGAGGTGGAACGGATCTGCGCACACTAACCGCCGCCGGCGCGCTCGCCAACGCACGGACCTTCGCCGGGCAGGACTACACCGGCTTCCACACCTTTATGGCGCTTGCGCCGGCCTACGAGATGTCGCGCGCATTGCCTGAAGCTCGCCGTGCCCTGCCCATCCTCAAGGTGCTCTATCGCAACACGAATCGCATCCACGAGTTTGGCGGCCGTTCGAAACAAATTCTCAGAAACGTGGAGCCGGCGAAGATCCCGGCCAACTCTCCCACCGGCGAGCTGCTGCGCAAGGCCACGCGATCGGGAGACTTCGGGCGCGCGGAGTCGACCTTCGCGGCGCTGGTGAACGAACGCCCCGGCGAGGCCTTCAACCACCTGCAGTACTCGGTGCGCGATGAGATTAACGTCCATCGCGTCGTGCTCGCCTGGCGCGCCTGGTCGATGCTCGACATTGCCGGCAAAGAACACTCACACACCCTGTTGCGTCAATCCGTCCGTTTCTGCGTCAAGTCCGAAAGAAGCGGCCGACCGGCCGCGATCCGCGGCCTCCTGCCGAAGCTCCTTGAAACCCACAAGCTGCTTGGCCGCAAAGCGGGTTCGCGTAAGGCGGACGATGGCTGGATCAACGAGATGAGCCGGCTCGTCTTCGCGGGCACGCGTGAGCAAGCCGCAGATGCCGCCGCGGCAGCCCTGGCAGAAGGCTTCACCACAGCGGATGTCGGCGAGGCGATCTCGCTCGCTGCGAACCGGCTCGTGCTGAACGATCGCGGCAGGGGAAAACCGGGGAGCTCGAAGCTGAAACCGATGGGCAGTGTACACGGCGCATCCGTCGGGGTTCACGCATCGGACGCGGCGAACGCGTGGCGTAACATCGCGCGCGTCAGCAACGAGCTCAACGCCTTCGCGAGCCTCATCATCGGCGCATATCATACCGCCGGGCAACGCGGCGCTGTCCCCGACGAACCTTTCCACGCGAAGGCGCTCGATGCCGTCACGGAGAAGGGCAGCGAGACGCTCCTTGGCGAGACGAGGTCGGCCATCCGCGGCCGAGACCAGGCGCGCGCCAGCGCGCTCGTCGAACGCTATGGAGAGCTCGGCTATCCGCTCCGCCCTGTCATGGATCTGCTCCTGGGCTTCGCTGTCAGCGAGGACGGAGCGCTCCACGCCGAGAAGTACTACCACACGGTCGAGGAAGAGTTCAGGACGACGCGCGAGAAGTTCCGCTGGCGCCAGCCGGTGGCCCTGGCGCGAGTGACGGCGAGCGAATACGGGCTGAGTCCCAGTGCTTCAAAGAGCACGCCGAAGGGTGAGGGTGAACGGGCGCCGGGATACGAGGAAGCGTGCGGCCTGTTGAAGGTCGACGTCTGACACTCAGCGTGTTGATCCAACAGGATCACCGTGCGTGTGAGTCTCCCGTTCCTGATTCAAGCGCGACATTGCTGAGGCCCCACTGCCCGCCCACCTTGTGCAGCGTACAGACGCTTCCCCGGACCCGCGGCGGCATGAAGTCTCCGTTTTTCTTCCAGCGCGTGAAGGTGATCCGATAGATCACGCAGCCGTCATTAACGAACTTGATGTCCTCGCTCAACAGCTCTGAGTGGTCGTAGTCTTCTGCCCTGATCTTTCCAAGAAGGGCGCGGTAGAGGCCTTTGACCTCTTCGCGATCCTTGAGGGGGTTCCTCGACTCGCTAGTCGACAGCCATCCAGGCGTATGCCAGGAGGCGCCGATCGTCTCAAGGTCATCTGCATTGAACGCAGCCAGGTAGCGATGCATTACCCGCCTCACTTCGCTGACAGCGGCGGGGTTCGGCGATCTGTGAACATGAACCGTGGAGCAGCCTTGGCCCCAGATGCAGGACAATAAGAAGAGGGTCGTGCGCATAAGCCTGGGCCAGGCCAAGCCTGAAGGCAAACTGCCTCCGAGCGCCATGAGGCCGGCCGCCGCAGGGCAGATACACAGCTTCTTCATGTCCATACCCTCTCTCTGTATCAGTTGAACTCGACAAATAGCCTATGCGAGGCCATGGGCGGGGGCAAGGAGAGGGGGTGGCTCCTGTCGCCCGGGGTGTCGCTTACGGTAGTGGTGGGGGCGGCGGGTGAAGGAATGGCTGGGGTGATCCACCTTGCTCACCTCGACTTGATTTGCTCCTCATAGAGTTCGATCCATTCCCGGGCTGACATCTTCCCACAGAGCTCTCCGACCAGGTCATGGGGAATATCGTCGATCTTCTTGAAACGGATACAACTCTTGCCCATATCCAGCTTGGTCTTGCAGTGCTTCGGATACTCCCTCACAAACCAGTCCATTAACGAGGGACTGGCATAGATGCCCATGTGATACACGGCGATGTGGCTCTTCTGCGAAGCGATGCCAAGGAAAGGGAGGGGAAGCTCGGGGGTCGTATGATAGCCGGCCTCATACAGCGAGTGAGGAACAACCCAGCCGGGGAGACCGTAGTTGAGAACCTCTTCGAACCCACAGGGTAGGTTCGTCCGTATGCTGGTCCTGAGCGTTTCCATCTGCTCCCTTCGTTCTCCGGGAAGGGCGTTGAAATAGTCTTCTACTGCCTGAGGCATTCCCATGACCTGCCCTCTCTATGGGTTAGTGAAGCCCCTGTATTACCCGCGCCAGCGCTCCCTCATCCATCACTGTTGCCGCTTGCGCTCCCGCCGAATGGGGAAGTCTTATTTGTTTTCAGGACGATGTGGCGGACAATATATCCCGGTGTAAAGGAAGTTGTAATAAATCTCAATTCAATCAGTAGGGAAGATCCATGCGCAAGGCCTTGAATGGACTGGTGGTCGTGGCGGTACTTAACTGGAGCGCGTTCGCTTTCGCGCAGGGGGTGGATGACGAGACGGTCAACGTCGGACCGCGCGGAATCGCTACCCAGTCTTCGGATCACGGTGCTGGGCAGTTTCCCGCCAGCCTGGGAATCGATGGGAATCTCGAAAATTTCACCCATACCGCGGCCGGGCAGAACCTGCCGTCAACCTGGGAGGTTGATCTCCGGGACGAGTATCTGATCAGTGCGATTGTTCTTTACAACCGCCGTGGTTGCTGCCTTTCGCGTCTGCGTGACCTCACCGTCCAGATTCTGGATGCGCCCGATGGGGACGTCCTCTTCGAGTCGGACCTGCTCAACGAGGAAAACATCCTCAGCGGTGGTGGAGCGGGAGGCCCCGACAGCCTGATGGTCGATCTGGTTGAGCTGCTGGGAGATTTGGTTGCCGGTAGTATTGTGCGGGTCGTGCGGACCCCGGATCCGGATCTTTCCGGAACAGGAGGGGTTGGTAACGCAGATGAAGCGGATGTTCTTTCCCTCGCCGAGGTGGAGATCTTTTCTCCAACCGAGGGTCTTCCCCCGCCACCCCCGCCGCCCCCGCCGCTTGAGCCGATCGAGGAGGGCGTCAATCCCATCGGCTGGATCCGCAGCAATGCCTGGAACATGCTGTTCCTCGACCAGGACGGCGGCTGCGGCGGCGGCGGAGCCGGCCGCATGATCGGCAATTGGGTGGCTCCCTATGAGATGGAGGAGGAGGAACCTCGTCCTGGAGATGAGTGGGACATCGATTTCATAGAGGCCGAGGCGCGTGGCTGGACAGGAGCGAACGTCAGTGACATACCGACCTGGATCAGCATGAATTTTCTCCGGGCGAACGCCATCGACCTCATACCCGAGGACCTGGTGAACTTTGATATCTACGCTCAGCGGGCGAGGTTCAACAGCACCGACAACATCGTGGCGATCGCGACGACCTACGTGGAGAACACCACCGGTGATCCGATGCGGGTGGAGGTCTGCACCGCGAGCGATGACTCGGTTCGTATCGATGTGAACAATGTTAACGTAACCCTGGTGAGCGTCTGCCGCGGCAGCGCCGCCGATTGCCAGGAGACCCGCTGTGCCGAGCTGGCACCCGGCGTCAACAAGATCACCGCCTATGTCTGGGAGGGCGGCGGTGGCTGGAACCTGCGCCTCGGTCTTCGTGACCAGAACGGCCAGGTTCTCAGTGACGCCAGCGAAGATGTCGTATTCCTCGGCACGGGAGCCGATGACGAGCTCGAGGGGCAGTTTATCGAGGAACCGCCAGAGGACTGCTTCGAGGCTGGTCCTCCTCCTCCTCCGGATGACGAAGGATTTGAAAACGTCGGCCCCAACGGGATCGCCATCCAGTCCTCCGAGGGCTGGGGCGGCAATCCGCAGCGCGGAATTGACGGCAACACCGATGGCCAGTGGGGCGGCGGCTCCGTCACGCATACGAACGGGGAGCCTTCCTGGTGGGAGGTCGACCTGATGGACACCTACTACATCTCCTATATGCGGATCTGGAACAGGCTTGATTGCTGCAGCGAGCGCCTGACCAATTTCACGATTACCGTGCTCGACTTTGAGCGCGAGGTCGTCTGGGAGGAGACCTTTCTTCCCGGCGGCGGCCAGATCAACGGGCCTTTCCTGACGATCGAGGACGTGGAGGCCGAGGGGCAGTTTGTTCGCGTCGAGATGCCCGGACCGTACCTGAGCATCGCGGAGTTGGAGATCCTCCAGCCGACCGACGCTCCTCCTCCTTCCCCTGATGAGGTCTGCGGCAACGGCATCGATGATGACGAGGATGGCGATGCGGACTGCGACGACGCCGACTGCTCCGAGGAGGAGAGCTGCCAGGAGCCAGCCGGGCCGAGTTTCGTGCGCGGCGACGCGGACGACAACGGCATCGTGAACCTCACCGATGCGATCTTCAATCTCAACTACCTCTTCATCGGCGGCGTGGAACCTGGTTGCCTGGATTCAGCGGATGCCGATAACAACAACACCCTGCAGCTCACCGACGGGATCTTCATCCTGAACTTCCTGTTCAACGGAGGAGTGGCGCCTCCGGCGCCGGGCATTGAATGCGGTGAGGATCCGGACGCGGGCAAAGGCCAGGGCTGCGAAATCTACAACAGCTGTAATTGAGGTCCTTGCTGTAGTCTGTGAGTCGCTGAAACAGGCGGCCTCCCTGGAAAAGAAGAAGCCCCGCAAGACCTTGTCTTGCGGGGCTTTGTACTGGTGCGCCCTCAGGGATTCGAACCCCGGACCCGCTGATTAAGAGTCCTTTTTTCCCCTGATCTG
>Ga0310124_10000118_pt1 | contig 50133 bp, 44 predicted proteins | sample CB11b_AW_Bot5_MG_FD_203507 | JGI IMG/M metagenome (GOLD analysis project Ga0310124, IMG submission 203507) | Marine microbial communities from Western Arctic Ocean, Canada - CB11b_AW_Bot5 | ecosystem: Environmental > Aquatic > Marine > Oceanic | place: Canada: Western Arctic Ocean | collected... | reverse complement strand
GTTATTATGATAAAAAATGGTGTAATATTTAAAGATGGATCTCCTGATAAAATAATAACTACCAAAAATTTATCTTCTTTATATGAAAAAGAAATTAAAGTAAAAAAAATAAATAATAAACATTTTATATTAACACATTAAGAAGTTTTGCTATTTCAATGAAGTCAAAATATCATTCAAGTTTAAAAAAATTGCTCTTAACATCGCCTGTGGATCGGGAATTATATTTATCAAAAAGAGAAATTAGAATTAAGAATATAATTCAAAATCTTGGCCTAGATAAAAATCAAATACCTACAATTCATATTGTAGGCACAAAAGGAAAAGGCAGTACAGCAGCAATAATTTCAAGCATATTAAAAGAATCAAATTACACTACCGGCTTATTTACATCTCCTCATTTAACCAAAATCACAGAAAGAATTAGAGTTAATTTCAAACCTATTACTCAAAAAGATTTTTGTATTTCATTTAACAAAACATGGAAAAAAATAAAGTCAAAACAAACAAGCCTGCTTGGAGGAACAAGTTTTTTTGAAGCAATTATGATTATTGCTCTATGGCACTTTAAAAATCAAAAAACAAATATACAAATAATAGAAGCCGGAATTGGAGGGGGAGATGATTCGACAAATTACATAAATCCCATATTAACTTTAATAACAAATATTAGCCTTGATCATCAAAAAATACTTGGAAATACTATTGAAAGTATATCTCTTCATAAATCAGGTGCAATTAAAGAAAATATTCCGGTAATATCAGCTCCGCAAACAAAAATAGCATTAAACATAATTAACAAGAAATCAAAACAAAGAAATTCTTCTTTAATATATGCGCCTCAACACATTGAAACCACATCTCGGAAAACAACTAGCCGCTATCAATCTTTTACTGCAACTACACAAACAAATGAATACAAAATAAAAACCTCTCTGTTAGGGAAACATCAGGTTGAAAACATTTCTTTATCAATATTAGCAGCAGAAAAGCTTATTCAAAAAAATTATAAAATTTCTAAACAAAACATTGAAAACGGAATAGCAAAAGCAACCTGGGATGGAAGGTTGCAAATAATAACAAAACAGAAAAACACATATTTTATTGATGGTGCACATAATTTTTATTCTACGACTCAATTAATTGAATCTTTAAAAGAAATAAACAAAAAAAATTTTATTTTGATTTTCGGAACATCTTCAGGACATTTATACAAAAAAAGCATTGAATCATTAGCATCAATTTCTAAAGAAATATACTTTGTTAAATCTCGTCATCCCAAAGCTGTGCCAACATCATATTTCACAAATACTGCAAAAACTACTTTTTATCAATATCCTGATGTTAAATCAGCATTAACAAAATTGAAAAATAAAAATGAAAATATTCTTATCACAGGATCAATAGCTATAGCAGGAGAAGCGTTAGAATATTTAAAGAATATAACCCCAGAATTATATCCTTATCTATAACTAAATAATATAATTAACAACTATGGGTAAATCATCTAAAATAAAAGCATATGTTACTGGAATAGGAGTAATTTCTCCATTGGGCGAAGATATTAAAACATATTGGTCTAATCTTGTTTCAGGCAAATCTGGAATTGGACAAATTACACTATGTGATGCAAGTGAATTTCCATCTAAAATTGCAGGTGAAGTTAACACTTTTAACCCTGAAAATTATATTGACAAAAAAGAATTGAAAAGAATGGCAAGATTTTCTCAAATGGCTGTTTCTGCTGCTGCTCTAGCACTTGAAAATTCCAACCTATTATTAACAACAAAAGAAAAAAACTCAACTGCAGTAATAATTGGAAATGGAAACGGGGGATTCCCGGAGCTTGAATATAATGCACGTCTACAAGTTACAAAAGGCGAAATGAAAATAAGCCCCTATTTTATTCCCATGATTCTTCCAAATATGGCTGCAGCAAACATTTCAAGAATATTTGGGTTTAGGGGATTTAGTTCAACTGTTGTAACTGCTTGTGCTGCCAGCACTCAATCAATAGGTGATGCGGCGCAACTAATTAATAACGGTCTTTGTGATGTGGTTTTAGCTGGAGGTTGTGAAGCTGGAATAAGCAGACTTGGCCTAGGAGGATTTAGTGCCTTAAGAGCCTTAAGCACAAATAATGATAATCCAGAAAAAGCTAGTCGCCCTTTTGATTTACTAAGAGACGGTTTTGTTCCTGCTGAAGGAGCTGGAATGCTCGTTTTAGAATCAGAAGAACACGCATTAAAAAGAAATGCTAACATATTATGCGAAATAATTGGTATGGGGGTTTCTTCTGATGCCTACCATCCTGTTCAGCCTGATCCCACAGGAATCGGTGCAACTTTAGCCATGCAAAGAGCTATTGAAAATGCCAATATTGATATTAAAGATATTGATTATATAAATGCTCACGGAACATCAACTCCATTAAACGATGCATGTGAAACAACTGCAATTAAAAAAACATTTAAAAAAAGAGCATACAATATCCCTATTAGTTCAACTAAATCTATGATCGGCCATGCATTGGGTGGCGCAGGTGCATTAGAAGCAATTGCTACAATATTATCAATAATTAATCAAAAGGCACACCCTACAATTAATCTTGAAACCCCAGATCCTGAATGTGATTTAAATTACATTCCTCAAAAAGCACAAAATTTGACAATTAATTATGCAATGTCAAACAATTTTGGTTTTGGAGGGCAAAATGCTAGTATTATTATTAAAAAAGCAAATTAATTCCATGGAATTAATTTGAGATTCTCTATTTTTAACAATGCACTAAATTTATATCCTTCTTTTTCAATGTTTTCCTTCCCTCCTTCATCTCTGTCAACTACACAAATTATTCCAACAACTTTACATCCTTGATTTTCTACAGCTTTTGCAACCATCAAAACGCTTTTTCCTGTAGTACAAGTATCATCAATAATAATCACTTTGTCTTTTGCTTTAACCAATCCCTCAATTTGCTTTCCTGTTCCATGTTCCTTTGTTTCTTTTCTTACTATAGCTCCAGATAATTGAATCTTATTTTCTCTCGATTTTACTAACACCCCCCCAATTATTGGGTCTGCGCCAAGGGTAGGGCCTGCCAAAACATTTGCTTTTCGATCTATTATTTCTTCTAAAAGTTTAGAAGAAATAATTTCTAAACTTTCTGGAATTAAACTTATTATTCTTCCATCGAAATAAACATTACTTCTTTTACCTGAAGAAAGTAAAAAATCCCCTGTTTTAAATGCCCCAGAAATTTCAGCAATTTCAATAAGTCTTTTTAATTTATTTTTCACTATATATAAATTCCATTTTTCAAAATATAACTATATACATTTTTATTTAAATATTCTTGTTTACTTTTATTTCTCTTAATTGAATTTCTTATTGCTGTGGATGAAATCTTTTCATCTATATTCTTTAAAAAACATACTTCTACTTGTGGGTAAATTTCAAGAAGTTTATCTTTAACTCTTTGGTTCAATATATTGTTTCTTGGTGCACAAACAATTTTAGAAGAACATAAAATATTAAGCGGGTTTTTCCACTTATCCATATTCATGACAGAATCAGCTCCAATAATAAAATAAAAATCCCCTTCCTTATTTTTGTCTTTTAAATATTCCAATGTTTGATAAGAATAAGATGGCGTATTCTTATTGACTTCAGTTTTTAACAAACAAATCTTTTTATAATTGCCTAAAGCAATTTCAGTCATTTCTTGCCTTTGATACTTGCTTGCTACAACCTGGTTTTCTTTCATCCATGAATCACCTGAAACAACGATATAAAGAACATCAAGGTCTAGTTGGTATATGCTTTCTTTAATAACTTTTAAATGCCCTCTATGTATAGGGTCAAAAGTCCCCCCATAAACACCATGTTTTATATTAATTCCACTCAAGGGTTATATTTCCTATTTTAACAACATCTCCTTCTTTTACACCTTTTATTAAAAGTGTTTTTGCAATGCCTTTCTGATGCAACACTTTCATAAACTGTGCCATCACATCCCATTTATCTAAATTTACCTTTTCTGCTATTCTTATAATTTGAGGGTGTATTATTTCAAACCCTTCTTTGCTTTTAATTACATTTTCCATTTCTTCAGGATTTATTTTTATAATGTCCGGCTGAGAGTTTTCAGGTTTTATTTTCATGTCTTTTAATAATAATTTTTCTATTGTTTTTTTTATTAAAGAAACTTCCTTAACGCTTGTTTGAGTTTGTTTTTCGTCAATATTGTTGTAAGATTTTATTGTAATCAATGATTTATTTTTTAATAAATCCCGGTTTTGTTCATTTATTATTTCAATTGTATTATCATCTCTTCCTTCACATAAAAAAACAATAACGCGTGCTCTTTCTATGTGTTTTACATACTTAAGCCCCAAATTGTTTTTATTGCTTTCTATTCCCGGAATTTCAATTATTTTATATTGCTCTTTAACTGTTTCCATAGTTCCTTTTTCAATTCCAATTGTAGTATAAGGATAAATATTAATTTTAGGCCTAGCGTTCGTTATTTTTGATAAAAAAGTAGATTTCCCGGAATTTGGTTTTCCCACAATAGCCACATCAGTTAAGGTTAAATAATTCATTTCAATTTCAAGTTGTTCTCCCTTTTCTCCTTTTTCTGCAAGGAGTGGGTATTGCACTATGGAATTAGCTCTACCTGAATTTCCTCTTCCTCCCCTTCCTCCTTTTGCTATAAGTTTTTTTTCATTATCTAAAATTTCAAACAATAGTTTTTTTTCTTTTTTTAATATTTTTGTACCAATTGGAACTTTGATATATTTATCTTTACCTTTTTTACCTCTTTTATTATTAGAACTTCCTTCAGAGCCATTGTTTGCATTTATACCTTTTAAATGAACATAATTAATTAAAGATGTCGTATTTACATCTCCAATAATATATACATCCCCTCCCTTTCCTCCGTCGCCACCGTCCGGACCGCCTCTGGGTACGAATTTTTTACGTATTCCACTTATCGTTCCATCGCCACCAGAACCTGCAAGTATTAATAATTTAATTTCATTTTTCATTATTTAAAAATAATAGTAATAAAGTGTATATGTTGAAATATATATATAATAACAGGGTTTATATTAAAAATTTTATGTTTAATGTTTGTGGATAACATATATTTATATTGTTATTATTTTTATTAAATAAAAATAATATAAATATAAACAGTAGTTATCAACATTTTTATCAACATTTATATGTGTATACAATAAAGTATGTCAGATTTTGGGTTTAATTCAGACTTAATAATTTCACTTTTTTTAGTTGTAGGATCTTTTTTATTGGCTTTAATCTTAGAGCTTATAGGTGACTTTGTTTTTAAGGCTGGTAAAAATAAAAACGCATCTCTTTTATACAGGGTTGCTTACAATCTAAAGGGACCGCTAGTTATTTTTTTTATTGTGTCTGGGTTATTGTGGTCACTTTCCTTGTTGGAAATCCTGGCAGGAGATTTGGTTTTAGAAGGATCTGACAGAAAATGGCTAAATGATTCTTTACTGACAACATGGGGTGTTTTGGTTATAGTACTTTCAACTATATCTTTTTCAAGAATAACGAGTGTTTTTTTAGACTGGTATTCAAGGAAAGTTTTAAAAAAAACCACCACAGAATTAGATGACAAATTAGTTCCTCCTTTAAAAAGAATCTTGCCAATAATTATTTATCTCTTAGGAATTCTTCAGCTACTTGGATATTTTGGTTATTCCATAAGTCCAATTTTGGCGGGACTGGGAATTGGTGGTATAGCAGTTGCTCTTGCTGTTCAGCCAATGCTTAGTAATTTTTTTGCAGGAACATATGTTTTAACAGAAGGAGCATTAAAAGAAGGGGACTTTATAGAAATGGAAGGAGGTATTGCGGGATATGTTTCTTCTGTTGGATGGAGAAGTACAAAAATAAGAGACAGGTTTAATAACCTGGTGTTAATTCCAAATTCTAAAATGGCTGAAAGTGTGGTGACTAATTTTCATAGCCCGGAAACTGCAATAAATATATTAATAACTTCTGGCGTTGCTTATGAAGAAAACTTAGAAAATGTAGAAGTTACTGTAAAAGACACTTTGCAACAATTATTGTCTGTTTCTGAAAATGTTGTTAATACAGAACCTCGGTTTGGTTTTTCAGAATTTGGTGATTCAAATATTAATTTTTGGATTTTTATGCAAGCTAAAGATTGGTCGGCTTCGTTTCAATTAAAAAGTGAAATTATCAAAGCTGTTCACAGCAGCTTTGCTCAGAAGGGAATTACAATTAATTATCCTACTAGAAGAATAATTAAAGATTAATGAATTTCATTAAAAACAATCTAAAAATTAATGTTTTTTCCCCTTTTCAATATAGAGATTTTACTTATTTATGGCTGGGAGGTGTTACTGCCGGGATAACCATGTCAATGAAAATACTTATATCAACGCAATGGCTTTATGACGAAACAGGTTCATCAATTATTGTTGGGTTACTTGGAATAGCTCAGTTAATTCAAATGCCTGTAGTGATTTACGGAGGGGTTATGGCAGATGTTTCAGACAGAAAAAAACTTATGGTATATACTCAGTTAGTTTCTTTTTTGTTGTTATTACTTTTAGGAATTCTTGCACAAGGAGAAAGATTAATGCCATGGCATGTTTTTTGTGTCATTGTTCTAACAGGAATTACTAATATGCTTGGGAATTCAAGTCGTCCTGCAATGCTTCCAAGAGTTATCCCAAAGCAATATATTACTGAGGCCATAGGCTTGTCTTCAGCTTCTTTTCAGGTTTCTTCTATAATTTCCCCTTTAATATTTTGGAAATCATTTGAATATCTTGGCCCTGCAGGAGCTTTTTATGTTGCGGCGAGCATTGCTTTTGTTAGTGTTTTTGCTCCACTTATGATTAATGCTAGCGGAGAATCTAAAGAAATAAAAAAAGAAAAGTCAATCAATTCTGTCAAAGAAGGATATAAATTTATTTCTACTCATCCTATACTTCCCGGGTTATATTTATTAGATATTTTTGTCACAATTGTTAGTTTTTATAGAAATTTGTTTCCGGTATTTTCTTCACAACTTTATTCAAAAGGAGTTGAGGGAACAGGATTGTTAAATGCCTTTAATTCTATTGGAACAATTTTTGGTGTGAGTATTGTTATGTATACTTCTAAGTTAAAAAACAAAGGACAAATAGTGCTTGTTGCAACATTTGCATATTCTTTGTTTTTGATGCTTTTTGGTATAAATAAAAGTTTATATATTGGACTAGGATTGGTTGCTTTATTAGGGCTTACAGATGGGATTTCTATGGTAATGAGGCAGGCAATAGTACAGTTAACTACGCCAGATAAATTACTGGGAAGAGCAAGCAGTGCTCATAGTTTTACAGCTATGGGGGCGAATCATATTGGTCATTTTGAAGTTGGATTGTTATCTGCCATAGTAGGAGCTGGTACAACAATGTTATTAGGAGGAATAATAGCCAGTGTTGTTACATTGTTGTTTTGGGTATTTTATAGTTCGATAAGAAACTACAGATATGTTTCAGGGTTATAGTTTTAATAAAGAAGCTAATTTATTTCTATGAAAATTAGCATCGCCATAAGCAATTTCTGCAGCTTTTGCTCTTCTGGAATAAAGTTGTATCCAATGTTCTTTAGTAAATCCAATGCCTCCATGAACTTGATGCGCAATTGCACATACTTTTGTATGTGAATCACTTGTCCAAGATTTAGCCATTGATACTTCTTTGCTTGCATTTTGATTATTAGAAAGTTTCCAGGCTGCTTCATATATAACAAATCTTGTTCCTTCTACTAATGTTGCCATTTCTGAGCAGTGTCTTTGTATTTCTCCAAAAGTACCTATAGGGCGCCCAAATTGTGTTCGTGTTTTTGCATACTCAACCGTTCCTTCTAATACCCTTTCTCCTGCGCCAAGCATTTCACAAGACTTTCCAATAGCAGCCATGTCAAATATTGTTTCTATTGTTTTCCATGCACTATTTTCATTCCCAATTAAATTTGATGAAGGGATTTGAACATTGTCAAGATTGATAACAAATTGTTTGTCAGATGAAATTGTTGATAGTGGGGAAATTGTAATACCTTCAGTTGAAGAAGGTATTAGAAACAAAGAAATATCTTTATCATTATTTCCTGTTCTAGCTGTAATGAGTAACAAGTCAGAAATATTTGCATTTGGGACAAACATTTTGGTTCCATTTAATTTATATACGTTATTGTTTAAGGAAGCTTTTGTTTGTACTGATAATGGAGATATCAAGTCATCTTCTTCATAAAAAGCTAATGTAACAATTGATTCTCCAGAAATTACTTTGGGGAGAAGTTCTTCTTTTTGTTTTTCATTGCCGCTTATAAATATAGGCATTCCTCCTAGTAGGACGGCTTCAAAAAGAGGTTCGGGTAATAATACTCTTCCGGCTTCTTCTAATAATATGCAAAATTCTAAAAAAGACAGTCCAAAACCACCATATTTTTCAGAAAACGGAACTCCAAGCCATCCTTGATTAACTATCTTTTCCCAAAGTTGTTTGTTATAGCCTTCACGGTCAGTTTCCATTTCCCTAACATGTGTTTCAGGGCATTCGCTTGCAAAAAAATCTTTTGCTGTATTTTTTAACATTTGTTGTGTTTCATTTAAACTTAAATCCATAATTCACTCCTATCCTTTAGGTAATCCTAATCCTCTGGTAGCTATAATCCCTCTTTGAATTTCTGACGTTCCTGCTGCTATTGTTGCTGAAACAGTTGAAAGGTATTCTTGTTCAATTTTACCTTTTAATTTATTGTGCTTTGATTTTGGGCCAAGTTGTCCGTAAAGACCTAGTATTTTCATGCCTAAATCAGCAACTTTTTGCTCAAGTACAGTGCCAAATAATTTTGACATGGAAGATTCTTTGTTTGGGATTTCTCCTTTGCTTTGCATGTCTGCAATTTTATATGACATTCCCCTTGAAACATTAATTTCTGTATATAATTCTGTTATTTCTTTTTTTATATTTGGGTCTCCTGATATTAATTTTCCTCCACGTTTGTTTGTTTTGGCGAAATCAATAAGTTCTTCTAATAAACTTAAGCAACGTGAAGAATATTCGACTCCGGATCTTTCAAAATCTAACAAAGTGGCTCCCACATACCAACCTCTATTAAGTTCTCCAACAAGATTTTTTTTTGGGACTCTGACATTATCAAATGTGACCATGTTGAAATTATGTCTGCCGGCCATGTCAATTATAGGATTAACTTGAATTCCGTTAGATTTCATGTCATCAATAAGTAAAAAACTTATGCCTCTGTGTTTTGGTGCGTCAGGGTTTGTTCTTACTAATATAAACATTTTATCTGCTCTGTGTGCAGAAGAAGTCCAAACTTTTGTACCGTTTATAACAAAATCATCTCCATCTTCGACCGCCTTGGTTTGCAATGAAGCTAAATCAGACCCTGATTCGGGTTCTGAATATCCTTGGCACCATTGCACTTTGCCTGCAGCTATGTCTGGTAAATAGTGTGTTTTTTGTTCTTCAGTGCCATGTATCATTAATGTTGGAGCTAACATTCTAATTCCAAAGCCATCTCTACCTGGCGCTCTTGCAAGAGTCATTTCTTCAGCAAAAATGACCTGTTTCATGACAGAGGCATTTTGCCCTCCATATTCTTTTGGCCAAGCCATTGTTAACCAACCTTTTTTAGCTAATTTTTCTCTCATTTCTAAAGTGAATCCCCATTCATTCTCACTAGCACCCTCTTCCAAATTATTCCCTGCAATCCCATCCCAATTTTTTGGGAGTTCATTTTTTAAAAATTCTCTGACTTCTTGTCTGAAATCGTCTTCTTCTTTGGTAAATGCAAATCTCATAATAACCTTTAATCTTGTTTTATTAGCTTGAACTCTAAAAATTCTAATGTGGAATCATGCTATATGTCAAACATTTTAATTTAAATTTGACCAATAAATATAAAAAGATTAAACTCCAAACTATAATTATTATTATAGGAGGAAAATATGGAATTGGATATTAATTTATTGAAAAATACTGCAGAAGAAATCGTAAAAAAACACCAACTTCCCGGAATGGGAATAGGTGTGATTTCATCTCAGGAAACATTATTTATTCAAGGATTTGGTTATTCTGAAATAGAAACAAAAACTAAGCATTCAGAAAAAACTATTCAAAGAATTGGCTCTATTACTAAAACCATGACTGCCTTAGCTGCTATGAGATTAATTGAAAATGGTAAATTAGATATAGAGTCAAAAGTTACTGATTTAATTCCAAGTATTAAGTTTAATAGTAAATTTAGCTCTATTAAAGTAAAACATTTATTTACTCATACTTCTGGTATTGGAGAAATGCCGGAAAAAAATGATTTTAGCTCTTCAGATATAAAATTATGGGGTGATACGGGTCCGTTTGACATACCAAATCATTATCCTAATGGGATTGATGTTGATTTCGAACCGGGTACTGATTGGCATTATGCAAATCATGCTTGGGGTATATTAGGAGAAATTGTGGCAAGGATTGAAAATGATTCTTGGCATAATGTTATTCAGAAAGTAATTTTTGATAAATTAGGAATGAACGATTCTTACCCTGGAGATGACCCCGTTGATGGTATGTCAGTTGGATATCACAGAGATATTGGACAAGACGAGTTAGATAGAATGGAGTTGATTGCCGATGAATTAATTTATGGAGACCTTGTAGATACAGTCAATATTAGGGGGGTAAAATATGATTATGTTGGAACTGCCGCAGCAGGTTCTGTAATGTCTACATTAGAAGATATGTGTATTTATTCTAGAGCATTATTAAATAAAAGTAATGGAATAATATCTCAGAATACATTTGACTCTATGCTAGAGGTTCAATATTCACCTGATCCTGATTTAAGTATTAAAATGGGAATGGGATTTCAGATAAAAAGCATTTTTGGACATCATGCCTATGGTCATAACGGGGGTATAAGTGGTGGATGGAATACTGTAATGCTTTTGTTTCCAAAATTAGACCTTGGATTAATGATCCATTTAAATTTATCCTCAGGGTTACTTGAAGAAATTACTGATGAGATTGTTTATGTTTTATTAGGAAAACCTGCGATAGACATTGTCAAAACCCCTATTAATTCTGATCAAAAAAATAAAATTTTAGGCGTTTATCGCCAAAGGCCAGGATTTGTAGCTAGAAGCAGGCCAATAAGAAGTTTGGGTAGAATTCAAATTATTGAAAAGGAAAATAATGTTTATATTCAATCAAGAAGAGGAGAATGGCGCGAAGCTGCAAAAATATTTAAATCTGATTATGGTCCCAATATTTACGTTGTAGATGATGGAAAAATTAATCCAACATTAATTTCAATAAGCGAAGATACTTTAACTGTTGATAGATTGGCGTCGCTAGATAAAGATAATAGAGCAAAAACTTGGTGACTATTATAATGTAAATAATTGAGTTGATTATTATTTACAGTAATATTATATTTTTATGACCTAATTAAAAACCCGGGGTTTTTAAAATGTTATATTCTTCTGAAAAAAATGAAATTACTATGGTTTTAAGTGGTGATGCAATGATCACTAGGCCATTGTCAGTATTTGATGAGCCTCAATTTCTTGCTTTATCTTATGTGTTTAAAAAAGCTGATGTTGCGTTTACTAATTTAGAAATGTTAATGCATGATTATGGCATTTCACCAGGAATACCCGGAGGTGTTTTTGCCGCCTCGGACCCAAAAAATTTAAATGAATTAGAATGGTTTGGGGTAAATATGGTGGCGTTAGCAAACAATCATTCTTGGGATTATTCTGAGGGTGGGATATTAAATCACTTGGCTAATTTGAAGAAAACAAATTTAATTTATTCTGGTATAGGTAAAAATTTAAGTGAAGCAAGGGCTCCGGGGTATTTAGATACAAAAGCTGGTAGGGTTGCATTAATATCTTTAACCACTACATTCCCAGAAGCAGGAAGAGCAGTTCATCAAAGACCAGATGCCATTGGCAGGCCTGGAGTTAATCCTTTAGGTTATGAACAGATTCATAAATTACCATTAAGTAAAATTAAAGAATTAAAAAACATTTCTGAAAAAATGGGTTATGAAGAAAATAAAAAAGGTTTAAAGAAAAATCAAATAGATTTTTTAACTAAAACTTTTGAAACATCAAAAGATTATGGAATTGATATTAGAACAAATAAAAGTGATGAAGCTGAAATAATTACTTGGATAAAAGAAGCTAAAGCTATGTCAGATTATGTATTGGTTAGTATACATTGCCATGAAGACCCTTCAGGCGGATATAGCTCTAATGGCATGCGCGAACAAACTCCTGAATTTTTAAGGGAGTTTAGTAAGAAAATTCTTGATAATGGCGCTGATGTTGTTGCTGGTCATGGCCCTCATGTTTTGAGAGGAATGGAAATATATGAAAACAAGCCAATTTTTTATAGTCTTGGAAATTTTATTTTTCAAAACGATACTATTAAATGGCACCCTCACCCTACATATGAAAATTTCGGATTAGATCATTATGCAACTCCATCTGATTTTTATAATGCAAGATATGATGGAGATACAAAAGGATTTCCTGCTATGAAATATTATTGGGAAAGCGTAGTTGCAGAATGTGTTTTATCTCCAGGAGGAGTTAAAAAGATTAATTTGTTTCCTATAGAGCTAGGATATAAATTACCAAGACCTCAAAGAGGAAGGCCTGTTATAGCCAGAGAAGGAAATAAACAAAGAATTATAAATAAACTTGCAGAGCTAAGCTCAGAGTTTGGAACAGAAATTCAATATTCAGAGAGAGGCGTAGGAGAAGTTATTTTATAATAGATATGTTCCAAAAGGAGAAATTATGAAAGCAGCAAGAATATTAGCCCCAAAGAAATTTGAAATAAGTCAAATAGATACACCGGTACCGGCTAACGAAAATGAAAGCTTGGTAAAACTTGAAAGTTGGTCTATTTGTGGAAGCGATATTAGAGATGCTTATGGACCATTGTTTTCTGAAGAAAATTATCCAATGCGATGGGGTTCTCATTGTCATGAGGCCGTGGGAACAATATTAAATAGTAATTCAGCTGAATTTCCAAATGGTCAAAGAGTAATAGTTTTACCTTCTCCATTTGCAGACAATTCAGAAGCTGTTCCAGGCAGAGGTGGTGGGCTCTTAGCAGAATATGTTATAGGCAATCATTCAAGAATGATAAAAATCCCTGATCATGGAAACGCTGAAGATTGGGTGATGTGTCAACCTTCAGGGACAGTTTTGTATGCATGTCAGTTGATGGGAACTATTTTAGGAAAAAATATAATGATTTTAGGACAAGGAGCGATTGGTTTGTCTTTCACTGCAATTTGTTCAAGGGCTGGTGCTAGAAAAGTAGTTGCAGTTGACAGTTTAGATTATCGTCTAGATAAAGCAAAAGAATTAGGTGCAACTGATGTAATTAATTATCAAAAAGAAAATTTAGAAGAAGCAATTAAAGATATTAATGGAGGAGAATTTCCTGACATTACTGTAGAAGCTGCAGGTGACAATGAAGCATTTAATACTTCTTTAAAAGTTGTAAAACCTTTAGGTAAAATTTTAATTTTTGGTAAATTGCCAAAAGATTCCAAGGGAACCTTGGCAACAATTGAAACTGAACATCTTTTACTTCATGGAGCCACTATAATTAATTCATCTGCTGTAAACAGCGGTGATCCTACTGGGCATATTGAAAGAATGGTTGAATTGAAAAATAGAGGCTGGTGGGATCCGTCAACAATGATTACACATAGTATGAAATTTGATGATTTGCAGAAAGCATATGACATGTATGAAAAGAGAGAAAATAATATTATAAAAGTAGTACTTAAACAGGATTAATTACCATATGTCTATTTCAAAGAATAACAATCAAGAAATATGGAAAACAGCATTAGGAGAAATCGAAACAAAGGTTCCCAAATCTTCGTACGAGACATGGTTTAAATTTCCTAAAACTCAAGGTAAACAAATTTCTGAAGATTGTTTTTTAATTGAATCTGAATCTGTTTTTATATCTGAGTATTTAGAACAAAGGATGTATTCAGTCATTTCTGATGTTTTGTCTAAATTGCTAGACAAAGAATTAGAACTAAAATTTAAAGTGTTAGGGGCACCTTTACATTCAGAAGAAAATACAAAGAATTCTTTGCAAGATAACAACAGATTAAGTCTTAGTTTAAATTCCAATTATACTTTTGAAAATTTTGTATTGGGTGCTTCAAATGAATTAGCATATGCAGCTAGTATTGCTGTTTCAGAAAATATAGGAAAAACATATAATCCTTTATTGATTTATTCAGATGTTGGATTGGGTAAAACTCATTTGTTACAGGCGATTGGAAATAAATTATTGGAAGACGGATGTAAATTTTATTATTTAACATGCGAAGAATTTACAAATGAATATATTAAGGCAATCAGGACAAATAAAACTGAATTATTTAGAAATAAATACAGAAATGCAGACGCTTTATTGTTAGATGATATACAATTTTTAATAGGTAAAGAGCAAACCCAGGAAGGTTTTTTTCATACATTTAATTCCTTGCATTTGTCAGACAAGCAAATTGTTATAACTAGTGACAGGCCGATATCTTCACTAAAGTTATTAGAAGACAGGATAACATCCAGATTGTCAGGCGGATTAGTTGTTGACATTCAATTGCCTGATTATGAAACTAGATTAGATATTTTAAAGAAAAAAGTATTACTTAAAGGTATTAAAATTAAACAAGAAATTTTAGAGTCTGTAAGCAATAAACTTTATCACAATATCAGGGAAATGGAAGGTTCTCTAAATAAAATATTAGCATTATCTGAATTAACGGGAAAAGAATTAGATATAGAATCGGTTGAAGAATTGTTAGGAACTACTGATACTAATTCTTATTTTGCTGATCCAGAGCAAATTATTTTAAAAGTAGCTAAATATTTTCAGATTGAAATTTCTGATTTGAAAGGAAAATCCAGGGAACAGAATTTGGTGATTGCGAGGCAAATAGGTATGTTTATATTAAGAGAAGATAGCCAAATGAATTTAACTACTATTGGATTGTTATTTGGTGGCAGAGACCATACTACTGTTTTGCATGGGATAAGAAAAATTCAGGCAGATGCCGCGACAAATCAAAATTTAAGAAGGGATTTATTAGCTATAAGATCTTCAGTGATAAATAATTAGAGGACATTAGTATTAAAAATTATCTGAAAATATTGTTATGAAAATATTATTTGCAAGACATGCTGAAACTGATTGGAATAAAGCAAATCGATTTCAGGGCATAATTGATATTGATATCAGTGAACATGGTAAATATCAAGCAAATTTATTATCAGAATATTTATATAAACAAGTTCCTGATATCAATAAAATTTATACAAGTCCTCTTAAAAGAACTAAGCATACAGCATTGTATGTTGCTAAAAAATTTAATTTAAATATAACCGAATTAGATTATCTTAAAGAATATAATGTTGGCGTTTTTGCCGGAAAAAATATTGATGAAATACATAATAATGAATATCAAGATACATACAATGACTTCATGAAAGAAAATAATTGGGATTTAGTTCCAGATGCTGAGAAATTTGAGTCCAGGTATCAAAGAGCAATTAAGGCTTTGCAAATTATTTTCAATGATTCTGACAAAGACTCTTGCATATTAATTGTAAGTCATGGAGGTTTTATGCAAACCATTATTAGTGTTTTGCTAGGTTCTAAAAGGGTTTGGGGATTCAAAACAAATAATACAGGAATATACGAATTTTCAATTGAAGAAAATAATATTCAATTGACTGATGAAGGAGAGTGGGTATACAAACAAGATGATTATATAGTTTTGAACCCTAAAAAGTGGAGTATAATAAGATTTAATGATGCGATGCATTTAAGGGAAGAATAGTTTGGAACCAGAAATAAATGAAATTATTAAATCACGATTGAAAAAACTTGAAATTTTGCGCGAAAGAGGCATTGATCCTTACCCTACAGATTTTAAACCCACTCATAATACAAAAGCTTGTTTAGATTTGTTAAATGAAATTGAGAAAAAAGGAATTGAACAAAGTGAAGTGATTTATTCAGCTGGAAGAATTACTGCAATTAGAAAAATGGGCAAGGTGATTTTTTTAGATATACTTGATGAAGTAGGTAAAATTCAACTTTTAGCTAGAGAAAATTCTATTGATGATAATACAAAAGAATTAATTGAATTATTGGATATTGGAGATTGGGCTGGTGTGATAGGGCAAGTATTTAGAACTAGGAGAGATGAGCCAACTATACAGGTTAATTCAATAAAATTATTATCAAAATCTTTAAAACCTTTACCCGAAAAGTGGCATGGATTAAAAAATGTTGAAACAAGATATAGACAAAGATATTTAGATTTAATTGCCAACACTGATGTTCGGGAAATTGTAAAGCAAAGAGATAATATTATTTTTGAATTGAGAAAGTTTATGAAAGAACAGGGATTTACTGAAGTTGATACCCCTATATTAGTTCCGATACCTGCGGGTGGCATGGCTCATCCTTTTAAAACATATCATAATGCATTAGATCGAGAGTTATTTTTAAGGATTGCAACAGAGTTATATTTAAAAAGAATGGTTGTAGGCGGAATAGAAAAAGTATATGAAATAGGCAGATTGTTTAGAAATGAAGGAATGGACAGTAATCATAATCCTGAATTTACAACGATGGAATCCTATGAAGCTTATGCTGATTATAATGATGTTATGAAAATGGTTGAAAATTTATTTGAACAAATAGTGTTTAATGTGAAAGGAACATATGAAATTCCATATGGCGAAAATCCTATATTAAATTTTAAACCCCCATGGAAGAGGTTAAATTTAAGAAGTACTTTAAGAGCTAAATCAGGAATAGATTTCAATAAATGTAGTGATATAGAAACATTGAAAAATGAAATGAGTAAAATAGGTATTGATGTAAGGAATCAGTTAAGTTGGGCAGGATTAATGGATAAATTGATTTCAGAAAAATTAGAACCAGATTTAATTCAACCCACATTTTTAATAGATTATCCATTGGAAATGTCTCCTTTGGCTAAGCCTTCAAAAAATAACCCAAATATTGTTGAAAGATTTGAAGGATTTATTGCAGGAATGGAAATCTGTAATGCATTTACAGAATTAAATGACCCAATTGATCAGAGAAAACGATTTGAAAATCAGGAAAAAATGAGAGAAGAGTTTCCGGAAGAAGAAAGTGATAGATTGGATGAAGATTTTTTGGTCGCTTTAGAGCATGGGATGCCACCCACAGGAGGAGTTGGGATTGGGATAGATAGAATGGTTATGCTTATTTTAAATCAACTGTCTATTAGGGAAGTAATAAGTTTTCCTCTTTTACGAACAATTTAAATTAATTTGATATTTTTAATGATATAACTATATTTGAGTTATTGATTTGGAATGCACTGCCACCTGTTTCAAATTGTTCGAATATAATATTTGTTGCAAGTATTTCTTGTGAAATATGTGATTCGAATTTATTAATTATATTTTTTATATATTTGTCTGAGTTATAGGTCATGATAATTTTATCTGAAATATTGAAACCAGAGTCTTTTCGTAGATTTTGTATATTGTGTATTAGCTCCCTTGATGACCCTTCATCAATTAATGATGGATTTAATTTTGTATCAATTGATACTTCATAGTTGTTGTCTTCAATAAATTCAGTGTTTTTTAAACTATTTTTTTCAATATTAAAATCTTTTATTGATAGTTCTACGCCATTAATATCTATGTTGTTTGTTTTTTGGAGATTTTTAATTAATAAATCATGATCTAACTCATTTATTTTTTTAATCAAATCTCCCATTTTATTTCCAATTTTAGGTCCTAAAACAGATTTGTTAAGAGTTATATTTGTTTTACATAATTTATAAAGATTGTCTACAATATCTACATTCTTAACATTGACTTCGTCTTTTATTTGTTCTTTTATCATTTCCAAATATTTTGGATCAATTGGTTGTTTAGTTTTAAATAAAAGATTATTGATAGGTTGTCGCACTTTAATATGTGTTTTGCTTCTTGCTGATCGCCCCAAACTTGATATCCTCATAGCAGCTCTTGTGGCTATTTGAAGTTTTTCATCGTCTATATTTTTTTTATCAAATATAGGAAAACTTTCCAGGTGAACACTATTTTTTTTCCATTGAGCTTTATTAGTTAAATTAGAGTATATTTCATCTGTGATAAATGGGATTATTGGGGACATGATTTTAGATAAAGTTATTAATACGAAATACAATGTTTCGTAAGCTGAGTATTTATCATGATCAATTTTAGGATTATTTTCGAATTTACCTGATTTCCAAAATCTTCGTCTATTCCTCCTAATATACCAATTTGAAAGAAGATTAATAAAATTTTCAATTGATAGTGCTGCTTTGTCTGGTTGGTATAGCTTTAAATATTCGTTAACCATTTCAGATGTTTCTTTCATTTCAACTAATATCCATTTATCCATTAAATTTTTCGGTTTTGGAGATTTCAAATCTGAAGGAGGAGTAAATTTGTCTAAAATAGCGTAGTTAGTGAAAAAACCATATATGTTCCAAATTGGGAGTATGACTTGTCTTCTTATTTCATTAGCTATTTTAGGGCCAAATCTCAGGTTTATTTCAGGATTTTGTCTTGTGTAAAGCCACCTTATAACATCCACTCCAATTTCTTCAGCAGCATCCTCAAACCTTATGGAATTTCCTTGACTTTTATGCATTTCAGCCCCTGATTCATCTCTTACTAAAGCATATGAAAATATATTTTTCGTCGGAGTTTTTTTTGAGATTGCAGTACCCATAGTTAAATATGAGTAAAACCAATTTCTAAACTGACCAGGAAAGCTTTCAGAAATTAAATCAGCTGGAAACCATTTATTCCAGTATTCTTTATCAGTTCGATATTGTAATGTTGAAAATCCAACTATTCCAGCATCAAGCCACGGATTTCCAACATCTAATACTCTTGTGCCGATCAACCCTGTTTTGGGATGTTTTATTTTTATTTTATCGATCCATGGTCTATGAGGGCTATTTCCTTCGAATGATTCCCATCCTTCAACAGCAAGTTTTTTTAATTCTTTTTCAGATCCAACTACATAAAATGAATTATCTTCAAATTCCCAAATAGGTAATGCTAATCCCCAAAAGCGTTTTTTAGAAATCATCCAATCACCCATATTATTTAGCCATTCATGCTCTCTTTGCTTTCCCCAGGCAGGCACCCAATTTATTTCGTCAACAGATTTTTTTATATCATTTCTCCAATCCATATTGATATACCACTCATCTACAAGTCTGAAAACGAGTTCATCTCCTGATCTCCAGCAATGTGGATATATATGAGGATATAATTCAGTATAAAAAAGCAAATCTTTGTTTTTTAAGTCTGCAAGTATTAATTCTATAGTTTTTGAATCAGTGGCATTTTTTCCTTTTAACCAATCAAAATTTTCAATGAAATTCGCTTCCTCATCTAAGGGAGCTAAGGCAATTAAATTATGTTTTTGTCCTATTTTATAGTCTATATCGCCGCAACCAGGGGCAGTATGAACAATTCCGGTCCCTTCTCCAGATATAACAACATCATTGCCTTCCCGGTCCTTTCCTCCATCAAAAATCTTATGGCAATTGATAGCATTAATTTTTTTATCTTTTAATTTTTCATTGGTAAATGGAAACCCTCCATTTATTTTGGCTGCTTTTAATTCATCATAAGGTCCTTCATATTCCCATCCAATCATATCTGCTCCTCGGATTATTTTTTCAACTGTATATCCACCTCTTTCATTAAATAATTGGTCAATGGTTTTTAATTTAGGAACCCCTTTTATCCATTCTCTTTTTTCTTTAAATTCTTTTTCTAAACGTTGGTATTTAATATTTTTTTCAGCGACATAATAAATTTCATCATTATTTAATTTACACTTTGCATAATTTAAATTTTTATTTATTAATAAAGAGACATTAGAAGTAAGTGTCCAAGGAGTGGTTGTCCATACTAAAGCATATTCATTATTTTTATTTTTTAATTTAAATTTTATAAATACGGATTTATGGGCAACTAATTTACGCCCTTCAATAATTTCCATTTGAGAATAAGAAGTTCCTGATCTGCCTGACCATGGCACCACATCAGTTCCTTTGTAGATTTTGCCAGATTCATTCATTTGTTTTAAAAATCCCCAAATTGAATAATTGTTTTCATCAGACATAGTGAAATATGAATCGTCCCAATCCATCCAATATCCTAATCTTATAGATTGATCTCTTTGAACAGCAGAATATTTGTTTACTCTTTCTTTACAGAGGTTTACAAATTTTTCTACACCAAAATCTTGTATTTCTTTTTTAGATTTAAATCCAAGAGCTTTTTCTACTTCTACTTCTACCCACAACCCTTGGCAATCAAATCCATTTTGATATCTTTGCTCATGTCCTAACATTGTGTAAAATCTTTGAAACAAATCTTTATATGTTCTGCCCCACGCATGATGCACTCCCATGGGATTATTAGCTGTAATAGGCCCATCAATAAAAGAAAAAGTTTTTCCTGAATCTATATTTTTATCTCTGTATTCTTTTACAGTATTATTTTTATCCCATTTTTCTAATAAATTATTTTCTAATTTAAGAAAATCAGGATTTGAATTTACTTCTTTAAACATAATTTCCTTTATTTTTAAGCAAAAAAAAACCGTCCCTTAAATAAAGGGACGGGAGAAATTCTCTCGCGGTACCACCCTAATTCTTGGTAACTTAACCAAGCAACTTTATTAGCTATAACGGGCAAACCCGGCAAAACTTACTGTATTCAGCCTTACCACTCAGAGATGATACTTACTCAATTACAACCTTCCCCTCTTACACTATCAGGGTTCGCTTGAAAAGTCTTATTGAAAGTTTGTTCTCTTCTTAGTGTTTTATATTTGTAAATAAAATTTAAATAATATTAAACGAATGTTAATTATATCAAAGTTATGATTTAATTAAATTCATTTTTGATGTTTCCAACTACCCGGGTTTTTATAGTTATAGCATTGCTTGGAATGTATGACAATGGTATTTCTTCAAAATCAATTATTTCTATGGTATTTTTATCTGCGCCTTTTGCTATTGCGTTTTGAATAGCTTCATTTTTAGATATTTTAATTATTTCATCTCTAGATAAGTCTGTTGTGGAAAAAACTTTTTCAGAGTATCCGCTTATTTGTGCCATTGAAGAGCCTATAGCATTAGCGACCTCACCAAATTTAGGAAATTTAATTATATCAACTCCATCTAATTTTTCAGGTATTATAAAAGAACCTCCTCCAACAACAATAGCTTTAATATTTTTTGAGTCAGTTTTCATTCTATCAACAGCAATTGAAATTTTTGAGTAAATTTCTTTTTCTACAGCTTTAATAAGGTTAAGGGATAATTCGAAATTTTGTTTTGGGGTTATAAAATTTGATTTATTTTGATTTACAAAAATATCAGTTATTGTTGTTGTTGTTCCTCCAAAAGATAAAGATTCTGTAGTGATTAAATTTCCAAGGCTTTTATGGCTTACATAAGGAGCTTTTTGATTAATCATTGATCCTCCGCCTAATGGAATTGAAAGTACATCTGCCATTCTGAAATTTGTTCTTATACCTGAAAATTTCACAGCGATTGAAGATTCTTTTGGAAAGCTATTAATTAGCATTCCTATGTCTGTAGAGGTTCCTCCGATGTCGATTACAATTCCATCTTTAATGCCAGACAAGAATGCAGCCCCTCTCATACTATTTGTTGGGCCTGATGACAATGAAAAAATCGGATAATTTAAAGCATCATTTAATGATGCCATAGTACCATCATTTTGTGTGATATATATTTTTGATTTCAGATTTAAATTAATTATTATTTTAGTTAAATTTGCAAAAGTTTTTTTTGCTGACTTACTTAGCATAGCATTTAAAATAGTAGCGTTTTCTCTTTCTAATAATCCAATTCTTCCAATTTGGTGTGACATTGATACGGGGATTATGCCCATTTCATTTAATATAATATTTCTTACTTCTAATTCCTGATAAGGGTTAACAGATGCAAAAATTCCTGTTATTGCAATGGATTCTACATTTTTCTTTTTATAAATTTCACATAGCTTTTGAATTTCATATTTATTAATTGCTGATATTTCCCTCCCATCAAATTCAAGCCCTCCATCGGTAAAATTGGTTATAAAATTAATATTATTTTTTATATCAGAAGGCCAATCACATAAAGGTTTTAACAATCTTGTTGAAGGACCACACAATCTTATTACACCAGTTTTAGAAAGGTTTTTTCTTTCTAATAAATCATTTATTAAATTAGTAGTTCCAATAATTATTGATTTTATTTTTTCTTTAGGTTGATTTTGAATGACTTTTGATATGCTTAGTTTTACTGAACTACTTATATCTTCACTTGTATTTGTTTTAAAGCTATTTATAATTTTATTATTATCTATTAATACGGAATCTGTATTTGTTCCGCCCACATCTATGCCTATTCTCATTATCTTCTTGGGATTTTTAGTAAATTTTTATAATCAAAGTCATAACCAAATCCTCTGGGACCAACAACTTTCAATGCTTTTTTAGTGCATAAATTCCGAGGTGCAGGGAGTGCTAATATTGAAACCCGAAAACCATATCGTAATAGTTCAGTAGTAATTGGTTCTCCTGTTTCTTTATCAATGATGCATATAAGATCAGGTACCATGCATGCAATTTTTTCATTAATATAGGCAATTAAATTTTCATTTTGAAATTCAATTTTGAGTTTATTATTGGAAAATTTGTTGGTACCAATTATTGTGACATATCCTCTTGCAAAACCTTCTGTAGTAGTTCGTGATAAATCTGTTATTTTACCTTCGAAAAGTAATTTGCCAGGATATGCTTTTAAAATATTTTCAATTGGATTTCCTTTATTTTTTTGTGATTCCTGTACTGCTTGTCCAACTTCTTTAGCTAAACTTAATGTTCCGTGAATAGCAGTTTTTTTAACCTGAATACCATTCATGGGTGCAGTTGCAAAAACTGCTGCACATCCCATTTGTATTGTTACTGCTCTAGCCATTTTTTCTAACCAATGAGCACTAATTGCACTAGTGAACAATGCGGTATTTCCTTTTTCATCACATACAACAGCGGGAGTCCAAGAAACGCCATAAATAAAAAATGTTTTCATATGTATTTCTGGAAAAGCCCTACCCATACCATCGCCATCAACTACTGGAATATTATTTTCTCCTGCCGCAATTAAAGGTTCAAGAGAATTACTTCCTCCAATTTCACCGGATATTACTGCGGTTGCTTTTTTGCCCAAATAATTTTCCAATTCTTTTAATGCTCTTCCCGATTCTGCACCTCTAATTTTTTCTACACCAACAGTTGGGGCACCTATTCCTCCAAGGCAAATAACTAAATCATCATCTTTCAATTCATTAGGGTGTATTACAGGTATATTCCCATGTTGATTTATTATTTCTAGAGCTCTTAACTTTCCTATATATGGATTTCCTCCTCCGCCTGTACCTAAAATTCCAGCACCAATAGCAATTTGTTCAACACTTTCTGAATTTATTTCAAAAGAAATATAAGACTCCTTACTATTTTGTTAACATTTTTTTCATTATATCAAGATTTTTTTGATAATTTAGACCAGCTACTAAAAGAACTATACCTAATAATATAAAAGCAAATATTCTAATAGTTGTTGGTAATAAAAATAGATCAAAAATAAATAATTTTATTACAGTAATTCCAATAGCAGCTAATCCAATATATCTGAGGGTAAAATCTTTCATCTTAATTGAAATGAATATATATATTGTACCTATAATTCCCCATACAATTCCCCATATTGCGCTGGTGATAGGGTCATGGTAATTGGCTGCAATATTTATACTTGGATATCTTACCAGAATGTGTAAATCAAGGCTAAATATAATGAACGGGGTGATAAATAATAATGATTTAAAACTATTTTTTATATTAATAACTTCAAAATTTCTCAAGTTATCTGAGAAATTTTTTATTGTAAGTATTGTGATGTAAAAACCTATTGCACATATTAATAAAGTTAAAGTTCTTATATTTATAAAAGGTATATAATTGTCTGTATCCCAAAACATGGCATAAATTATAGTTAATATTGAAAAAGTTAAAATAATGCTATGACCAAAATAACGCTTAATTGTACCTATGTTTTTAGTAACATTAATTCTTAATATTAAATTTGATATTGTTCCTGCTACAACCATCCATAACATTAAAATTAAAGGTATTTGATATGTGTTTGCTATAAATGCAGGGAAATATTTGATAGTGAAATATATTTCTGCGTTTACGACGAGTATTAAAAGAATAATACTGACGAAATATAAAAAGTTATTATAAATTTTTTCATAATTATTCAGTTTGAAATTTTGTGCTATATGGTAAGTGAGATAACTTGTTACAAAGATTGATAGTAAAGATAAAAACCTTGTATTAATTATTGGAATCATATTTTCATTATTATAGAAATCCCAGATTAATCCTTTAATAATAATTAAAGACAATATAAAGTATCCAAGTATTCTTGGCTGAATAATTGATTGCCTAAAACCTACAAAAATTATTAATGAAGCTTGCATTGCCCATAGCATAGTTGTCCAAGAGCTTGAAAACTGAGCGGGGATGCTTATAAAAATAATAAGAAATCCCGTTATAATACAATAAATTCCATAGGTAAGTTTTTGAGATTTTAATAGAGAATATATTGTAGGTATAAGATATAAAAAACCAAAAATTAATCCAAGAATACCGATATAATTCCTATACTCATTCCATAAGATATTAAAACTAAATAATACAAAGCTTAAACTCAATATTATTAATCCTAATAAAGCGGGTATAGAGTATGTCTTTATGATTTTTTTATTTGTTATCCACCAACCGAATAAGAGCATCAAGTATATTGCTGCACATATGCCCCATTGTAATTCAGGTGATATTGAATTGATTGGAATACTACCGGACCATATTAAGAAACTTCCCCAAGAAGCAATTAAAATTCCAAAGAATAGTGTTTGATATCTAAAATTAAATATAAAAATGCAACTACTGAGTATAATCAAGGGTAAATAGTAACCGCTTGCAGTAATACTCCTAATATCCAGTGTTTCGAAAGAAACAGCAGTTAATATTGGAATCGAATATGCTCCAATTAATGAAATAATACCAATTGATATATTTCTATAATGATAAGCAAGGTAATTACCTAAAATAGAAATTAAAAAGATAATTATTGAGCCAATATATATATTTAAAAGATTATATGTAGTGAATGAACTATAAGTAGATATATAAAGTATTCCAATTCCTAATCCAGTTAGAATTCTTGAATAAAAAGATAATTTTGCATTAAGTACATAACCTATCAATAAAAATCCAAATCCAAATACAGTTCCAATTAAAACAATTAAAAAATTAGAAATCCAATTCGAATCTATTGCTGCTTTAATAAAAAATCCAATACCAAAAATTATTGCAAGCGATCCTATTCGTGCTAGCCAATTTTGGCCCATTAATAATTCAATCTCACTAGTTGTTGGGAATAATTCAGTATTAGGAATCTTGATATTTGGTTTATTTAAACTTATATTTTGAAGCCCTCGCACTCCGCTTTTCACTTCAGGCAGTTGTTCCTCTTTTTTTCTTTTTGGGTTTTTATTTATTATTGATTCTAGTTGAGATTTTAATGATTTTAATTCATTTTTAATTTCAATTATTTCCGAATTAGAAGTTCTTAGATTTTCTTTAATTACCTGGAAGCCACAAAGTATGCAAAATTTTGAATCATCAGGGATAGATTTTTTACAATTATTACAATTCATAATATTCCTCAACTGAATTATCTTATTTTTCTTTTGTAAATTAAAGCTAAATTATGTTTAGTAATACAATATTTTTTATTTCATATAAATAAGTATTGACAAAATATTGTGAAAAACTTATCATTGTTATATATTATTTAAAGTGAAATTATTAACATACTAAAGTGACTTAATGAAAATAATCTTTAAAAATAAATTAACTTTTCACATTTTTCTGATATTGATATTCCCTTTCGTATTACTTGCTTGTTATTCTGACAATGAAGAATTAAATTCTTCATTGTCATCAACACTTTCTGCGACTACTGAAAGAAGCGAGGGAAAACGGATAACTACATTAAATGGAACTGTCGAAGTTGATGGCTCTTCAACTGTTGCTCTTATTTCTGAGGCAGTAGCAGAGGAATTTAAAAAATTATACCCTAAAGCTAACGTACTTGTAGGTATTTCTGGAACCGGTGGAGGTTTCAAAAGATTTACTATTGGTGAAATAGATATTTCTGATGCTTCTAGGGCTATTAAAGATAGCGAAACTAATCAAGCTGAATCTTATGGTATCGATTATGCTGAATTAAGAGTAGCAATGGATGGTTTGTCTGTAATGGTTAATCCAAATAATAATTTTGTTAATTGCTTAACACTTAGTGAACTGCATTCAATATGGAAACCTGGAAGTAAAATCAATAAATGGAATCAAATTCGCTCAACTTTTCCTGATAAAAAAATGAGATTATATGGACCTGGAACTGATTCTGGAACTTTTGGATTCTTTACAGAAATTGTTAATGATGAAGAAGGAGCAAGTCGAGATGATTACACAGCATCAGAAGATGACAATGTATTAATTCAGGGTATAGCAGGAGATAATTATTCATTAGGATATTTCGGTTATGCATATTACTTTGCAAGCAAAGATAAATTAAAGATTATTGGGATAGATAAAGAGGATGGCAATGGCTGTATTGTTCCTGATTCAACTACTATTGATTCAGGGTCATACCCAATAACTCGCCCTCTTTATATATATGTAAATAAATCTTCATATACAACAAAACCTGTTGTGAAAGAATTTATAAGATTTTTTATGGAACATGCTGCAAAGTTAACTGCTGAGGTTGGCTATGTACCACTTAAAGCTGAAGAATATAAAAGTAATTTAGACAAATTAAACTAAAAAATATTAATATTTACACTAATTAATCAAAATAAATTGATTAACGTAAATAATTAAATGAATAAAGTGTGATTTATTTAACATTAACTTAGGTGTCTCCTAAAGTTAATTCCTAAATCACACTTTATAAATTAATAAGACAAATACCAACAATGTGAAATAATGTACTATTGTCAAATATTACGTTTGTGAAAATTTGCATTTATTAATTAATGCTTTACCATATATATTGATAAACTAACTATACTTAAAAAATGTAATATGAACTTGAATAACTCTGTATTTGATTCTAAGCGTGGTCACAGATTAAGAATGAAGATCGAAGGCAGGATAGTAAATTTATTTGTAAGTATTTGTGCATTTATAACTCTTCTTGTTACTTTTGCAATAATATGGAATTTGGTACAACAATCAATTGGGTTTTTTACTCAAGTTTCCTTAATTGACTTTTTTACAGAAACGCGATGGTCACCTATTTTAATTCCTAAATCTTTTGGAATTGCTCCATTGGTTGCTGGTACATTTCTAGTAACTATTATTGCATCTTTTGTAGCTGTTCCTGTAGGGCTTTCTGTAGCAATATATTTAGCTGAATATGCTCCAGATACTTTACGTAGAATACTAAAACCTATTATAGAAGTATTGGCAGGAATTCCAACAGTAGTATATGGATATTTCGCTCTAACATTTGTAACACCATTACTTAAGATTGTTTTTCCTGAGATGATTATTTTCAATGCTTTAAGTGCTGGGTTAGTGATGGGTATTATGATAATCCCATTTGTTTCTTCTTTAACTGAAGATGCTTTAATAGCTGTCCCAAATTCGTTAAGACAAGCTTCTTATGCTTTAGGGGCAACTAGATTTGAAACTTCTATAAAAGTTGTTGTTCCAGCTGCATTATCAGGAATTATAGCTGCATTTGTTTTAGGACTTTCTAGAGCAATTGGAGAAACTATGTTAGTAACAATAGCTGCTGGTGCAACTCCAAAATTAACTTTTAACCCAATAGAAAGTATTCAGACTATGACAGCGTATATTGTACAACTTGCTTTGGGTGAAGCTGCTAACGGAAGTATAGAGTACCAATCGATTTATGCAGTCGGGATTTTATTATTTCTAATTACTTTTTCAATGAATACTTTAGGGCACTGGATCGTAAGGAGATGGCGAAATGTCTACTGATTTTAAACTTAATCAAAATAATTTAAGTAGAAGAAAGTTTATAGGAATTATATTTCTTGTTTTTTGCCTATTAGGAGTTTTAGTAGCAATGATGGGATTGATTAGTTTGTTAATTCAGGTCATTTTACAGGGCTACGAATGGGTGACTCCGAATTTAATATTTAATTATCCTTCAAGGCATCCAGAGCAAGCAGGATTATGGCCAGCTTTGATAGGAACTTTATATATGATGGGATTAACTGCCTTAATAACTGTGCCAGTTGGAATTGGTGCAGCTATTTATTTAGAAGAATATGCTCCTAAGAATTGGATAACAAGTTTTATTGAAATAAATACATCAAACTTAGCGGGAGTGCCATCAATAGTTTATGGATTACTTGGATTATCAATATTTGTATATTTTTTAAAATTAGAAAGAAGTATTTTAGCAGGTTCATTAACAATGTCGCTTTTAATATTGCCTTTACTTATATTAGCTTCAAGAGAAGCAATTAAAGCTGTACCAATGGCTCATCGAGAAGCTGCATTTGCTTTAGGAGGGGATAAGTGGCAAGTAGTTAAAATGGCGGTATTACCCACAGCTTTTCCTGGTATCTTAACTGGAGTGATATTAGCATTATCGAGAGCTATAGGCGAAGCTGCTCCTATGGTAGCAATCACTGCTTTAGTATATATTACTTTTGTACCTGTAACTCCAATGGACAGATTTACAGTTATGCCAATACAGATTTTTAATTGGGTATCAAGACCACAGGATGATTTTAGAGGGTTAGCAGCTGGCGGTATTATTATACTTTTATTTTTACTTTTATCTATGAATTCAATTGCTGTGATTTTACGTAACAAATTTCAAAAAAGATCTGAGGAATAATTTAAAGGAAATTTATAATAATGAATAATGAGCAAAACCAACCAAAGGATATTTTGAAAGTCAAAAACCTCTCATTTTACTATGGTACTTTTCAGGCTTTGAAAGATATTTCTTTAGATATAGAAGCAAATAAAGTAACAGCTTTAATAGGTCCGTCTGGATGTGGAAAAAGTACTTTATTAAGATGTTTTAATAGAATGAATGATTTATTTTCAAATGCTAAAGTTGAAGGACAAATTATATTCGATGATTTAGATATATACTCCCAATCGATTGACCCTGTTTTGATAAGATCTAAAATTGGAATGGTTTTTCAAAAACCAAATCCATTTCCTAAATCTATTTATGACAATGTTGCTTTTGGTCTGCGTATAAATGGGTTTGCAGGTAATTATGATGAAGAAATTGAAAGAGCTTTAGTACAATCTGCGTTATGGGATGAAGTAAAAGATAGATTAAAAGATAATGCATTTTCATTATCCGGAGGACAGCAGCAAAGGTTATGTATTGCACGAGCTCTTGCTATAAGACCTGATGTGATTTTATTAGATGAGCCAACTTCTGCATTAGATCCAATAGCTACGGTTAAAATTGAAGATCTTGTTAATGTATTGAAAAAAGATTATACAATTATTATTGTTACACATAATATGCAACAAGCAGCAAGAGTTTCAGATAAAACAGCTTTTCTTCTTTCAGGGGAAGATAGATGTGGTGTTTTAATTGAATATGATTATACACAAACTATGTTTTCTAATCCTAAAATTAAAGAAACTGAAGATTATATAACTGGTAGATTTAGTTAGTTATAATATTATTAAAGGATATTATTATGCCTAGAGAAGAATTTGATAAAGCTTTAAAAGAATTACAAACAAGTATTAATGAAGTAGAAAAAACTGTTAAAAAAATGATAAATGGTTCTATCGAGGCACTTAATACTAGAAATATTGATTTGTCTAATCAGATTATTGATATGGATGATATTGTAGATAAATATAAAGATGAAATAGAGTCAAAAGCTATTTTTTTAATTGCAAGTGAACAACCTGTAGCTGGTGATTTGAGGAAAATTATAACTACAATGCGAGTTATAATGGAACTTGAAAGAATGGCAGATTATGCTGAAGGAATAGCTAAAATAAATATTAGAATTGGTGATGTAGATCTTATTAAACCATTAATAGACATACCAAAAATGGCTGGACGTTCTATAGAAATGCTATCTTTATGCTTAAAAGGATATAGAGAATCAGATGTTAAAATTGCAGAAAAAGTTTGTGATATGGATGATGAAATGGATGCTTTAAAAGATCGAATAATTAATGAATTGATGCAGATTTCAATGAAAGATCCCTCAACCTCTAGGCAAGCAACTTTCTTAATATTTATAGCCCATAATTTAGAAAGAATTGCAGACAGATCAACAAACATTGCAGAAGATACAATCTTTTTAGTTACAGGCTCATCAAGAGAATTAAATTAAATAAAATAAGTAAAAGGAGAATATATGTACGGTACAGTATTTAATTTAAACGTTAAACAAGGACATAAAGATAAACTTATTGAAGTTATGGAAGCAAATGACAGAACTCCCGATGGAATGGTTGCGTGGTTTTTAATGAATCCAGATGATGATACAGATTTAATAGGTGTTGCGATCTTTGAAAATAAAGATGCTCATTTAGCAAATGCTAATAATCCTGATCAACATAAATATTTTGTTGCAATGATGGAACATTTAAATTCTGAACCAACCTGGACAGATGGAGAGTACGTAATAGGAAAAGTAGCTAAATAAATTATTGTCTTCAAACTTGAGTTAAGGTAAAACTCAGCAGGGTGCGGGTAATATATTAATTTTATTTAAATTTTGTTGATTTATATTATTATTTAATGGCTGTGTATACATTTGAGCAATTTTATTCCAATTAAAGAATATAATGAAAAAAATTGAAATAATAAAAAAAATTTGCAAATAGATAATAATAATTTTTTTCTTAATCATTGATAGATTTATTTAATCCAAGAATCATCTAAACTTTTTATGAATAATTTTTTCAAATCATCTCCATCCACTTCGATAGGACTTAATTTTATTACCCTATGTTGAGGCAAAGTAACTTTAACCAATTCATCTACATCTGATTCTTTATAACCTAAGTCTGATAATTTAGTTGGCATTCCAATTGAACTCATAATATCTCTTATTGCTCTTGGAAGCATGATATTTACATTGTTTTCATCAACATCTGAAATCCCTAGAGCTTTAGTTACATCTAGATGTCTTTTAGGATCGCTTTTTGCAGTAAAGTTAAATATAGCTGGTGCTGTGATTGCTACAGATAATCCGTGAGGTATCAGAGGATGGTTTTGAGGGTAATCATTTAGGAAAAAATCTTTTACATTTCCAGATATAGCATATGACATACCGTGACATAAATGACAACCTGCATTACCAAATCCTATTCCCGCATATGTTGCTGCTAGTAACATTTGAGATCTTGCTTCATGGTTATCTGGATCATTTACTGCATTATAAATATTTTCAGCTACCATTTTTATTGCAGTTAAAGACCATATATCACTTATTGGATTTGATCCCTGATATGATGGGCGTAATCCAGGGTTTTCAGGTTTGTTTCTTGTATGAAATGGAATAGCAGTATAAGATTCAAGCCCATGGCATAACACGTCTAAACCACTACAAGCCACTACATTGGGTGGAATAGTTCTAACATTTTCAGGATCTATTAAACCTATTAAAGGTCTTAATTCTCTATGTGCAATCGCTGCTTTAGCGTTCATTTCTTCATAATCAAATACTGCAGTTCCAGTTGTTTCACTACCGGTCCCAGTTGTTGTAGGAATAGCAATCATAGGTTTAAGTTTCCCTGGTACTAGCTCACCTTTTCCTATTGGGGCATTAACATAAGTCATAAAATCTGCAGGATAAGTGGAATAAAGATTAGCTGCTTTTGCTGTATCCATGCTAGATCCCCCACCTACTCCAACAAAACCGTCTATATTATTTGTTATTGCAAATTCTATAGCTTTTTTAAATGAAGAGTCTGTAGGTTCAACACTTACTTCTGAAAAAAGAATAGGATTAAGATTATTTTGTTCTATTGATTTTATAGTTTTTACGACACTTACATGATCAGTTAACTTTTTATCAGTGATGATCATTATATTATTACAATTTAATTTCTTAAATTCCCATCCAACTTCTTCAGTAACTCCATTTCCAAATTTTATACTAGATGAGTCTATTGTAAATGCTGTTTCTTTTAAGATACTCATATTGAATTAACTCTAATGACAAAAATCCATGCTTGAGTACAAGTATGGATTTTTGTTGTTTATTATTTAAACAGTTAGGAAATTAAGGTTTTTTCCAAGCCATTTGTGAACGGGAAACATCACCGTTTCCGTCGATATAATATAAATATCCAGATTCTCTAGATACATTCGCATCAGATACTTTTTCAGCACCACCACCAGGTTTTCCACCAGATGCCATTTTAGTTCTCCAAACATTTCCGTCTTTACCTAGATAATAAAAATATCCACTTTCTTTTTTTACACTTGTACTTGCTACGACTTCTGCCATATTATCCTCCATAATATTAGAACTAGGAAATATAGTAATAATAACCATAAAACATGATTAATTTCATAATACACTATCTTCCTTCAGTACGCAAACCATTTATATGAAGTGAAAAGTATAGTTGTATTATTTTTGATAATTAAGATATACTTTTATGATGTTTTGTCCTCAGTGTAGAAGTCAAGAAATAATTAATAGAGATATAACTCCAATTTATGAATGTTCTGATTGTAGTTATATGTTCAATGTAGATAATTTTGCATTTTATGAAGAAAATGTAAAGAATATCCCTGAAAAAAAACAATCATTTTCAATATTTGTGTTATTTTTTGATAAAAATGATTTTATTAGCAGTATTATCCTCATTTTGATTATTATTTCCACGTTTATTTTTAGTTTATTAATGTAATTTGAGTTTTTCTAAAAATTTAGATTATAATATTTGTTCATCATATTATTTAAAATTCCAGATCTTTCTTAGGTATTTAATTTATTCGAGAGTTAAATTAAAATTTTGTTTATAGGTATATAAAATGTGCAAATATGCATTAATTGATATAGGTAATACAAATGTTAAATTAGCATTTGTAGATAGTGGTTTAATTCAAAATAAAATTATATTTGAAACCATAGAATTGAAAGATAAGTTTACAGAATTAAATTTAAATGATATTTCGCATATATTCATTTCATCTGTAGTTCCTGAATTAAGCCAGTATTTTAATAATATGAAAAATTCTGTCTATTTTGTTAATTCTGATAATATTTCCAATCTAAAAATTGGTTTAAAAAATCCTAGTGAATTAGGTGCAGATTTAATTGTGAATGCTTCAGCAGCTTATGATTTAACAAAACAACGAAATTTGGTTATAGATCATGGCACAGCTTTAACTTTTTGCCATATTGATGATAAAGGAGAATATTTAGGATGTTTGATATTTCCTGGGAATCGTATTGCCAGTCAATCTTTAGCTAAATTTACATCAAAATTAGATTATTTTGAAATGAAAAATACAAATAAATTGTATGGAATTAATACTGAAGAGGCAATTAGTACAGGATTATTTAAAGGATATATTCATTTAATTAATGGATTTATAAAAGAATATAAAGATAATTATAAAGATATAAAAGTTATTGGTACTGGAAATGGTGTTAAAGTGTTTGAAGAATATTTAAATTTAGATATTTATGAAGAAGATTTGACATTTATAGGGTTAAATTTATTTGCTCAAAGTATTTTAACTAATTAATCTTGGCAGAGGCATGTTTTCCGGCTTTTTTTCCAAAAACAGCCCCAGCCATCATCCCGCCACCAGAAGGATAATTGTTATACCATAATCCACCTAATATTTCTCCTACCGCATATAATCCATTTATAGTATCTCCATCTTTGTTTATTAATTCACCATTGATGGTAGTTTTTAATCCTCCATAACAAAATGTTATTCCACAAATAACTGGATATGCCAAATAGGGGGGATTATTTAAAGGCAATGCCCAATTAGATTTTGCAGGGAATATGTTTTTTGCTTTTTTACCATCTAATTTATGCGGATTGTAATCACCTGACTGAATAGCATTATTGAATGTATTAATATTGTTAATAAAATTTTTTTTATTTTTTATTTTTATCTGATTTGCAAGGTCGATTAAGTTTCCAGAACTATACTTTGTTGGGTTTTTGTATTTTTTGAGTACACCTGCTTGAACATGTTTTGAATCAAATAATTGAAAGGCCATATTATTTTCTTGTTCCAGTATTGCTTTCCCAGTTTTAGCGTATGTTAATCCTCTCCATGTTTCTCCTTCATCTATAAATCTATCTCCATTTATATTAATCATTATGCTAAAAGGATAAGCATATCTGCTCCAGTAATCTCCAGATTTATTTTTGCCTGGCAAATCATATTCAGGTCTATTTATATCTTGGGGAGATGCATGGCATGTAGACCAGTTATCGTAAGGAATGGCTCCGTGAGAAATAGCCATTTCTAATCCTTCTCCAGTATTATGAGGAATGCCTCTTAGCTTAACGTTTCTCCATTTTTCACCAAGATATTTTGCTCTCATACGAGCATTTGATTCAAAACTACCACAAGCCAAGATTATTGAATTTGCATAGTAAATTTTATTTTCGTTATTAGTTTTTGCTACGATTCCGGTTATTTTGCCTTTATTGTTTTTTACCAGGTCTATAACTTGATGATTATATTTAATATTTACGCCTTTATTGAAAGCTATACTTTTCCATCTTTTTATTAATCCATAGCCTTTTCCGTTAAAAGAAACTACGTTTGCAGAAGTAGGATTGTCGAAAGTAGGAGACCATAGGTGCCCAAGTTTATTCATCCACTTAATTGTTGGCAATGAATTTATTACCAATTCCTTGGATAAAATTTGATCTGATTTTCCATTTGTGACATCCATGATATCTTTTAAATAATCAGATTCTGTATATTTTGCTACACCCTCCTGTAGTTCTTGTAATTTTTGAGTATAAAGTTTGTTATAAGTTTGTTTTTCATCTTTGACGAGAGGCAATAGATCTGAGAAAGAATTATAAGTAAATCTCATATGTATTGTCAGTGCGCTATTACCTCCCATGTATTCTTCAGATACTTTTTCTAACATTAGTACTTTTGCACCATTTTCACTTGCAGATACTGCAGCTGCAAATCCCGCATTACCAGCGCCCACTATTATTACATCTGCATAATTTGTGTCTGACATATGTTTTTTATTTCTTGTAAAGATTTAATGTTATACAATCAGTTTTATTTACTCAACTTTAATATTTATATGTATTTATTTGTATATGGAACTTTATTGTCTACTGAATATAATCATCAAACAATAAAAGATTCAAAATTAATTGATGAAGCTTGTATTTATGGGAAATTGTTTGATATTGGTAATTACCCTGCATTAAAGGAGGGTAAAAATATTATTATTGGTGAATTATATGATATTGATGATTCAATATTGAAAAGCTGTGATCAACTTGAAGGATATAGTAATGATGATCCGGAAAATTCTCTTTACGTTCGAAAATCAATTACTGTTTTTATGGATAAAAAAGAATTATGTGCATATGTGTATTATTGTAATTTTGATACGAGTAATTACAAAGAAATTGAATCAGGAAATTATAAAGAATATATGAATGAACAAAGAAAAAAATAATTTATTTAGTAATTGATTACTTTATATATATTTAAACTTTATTAATATAGAATGATTTTTTACTATATTGAAAATTAATTATGAATAATATCAGAGCATATGTATCTGACCTTATTAGTTTAACCAAGCCTCCTATTATTTCTTTATTATTAGTTACTGCAACTGGTGCTATATTTTTGGCTAGCGATGGTAGTCCGCCGTTATTGATCACAATTTATATCTTAATTGGAGGGGCATTAGGTGCTGCCGGGGCAAGTGTGATTAATAATGTCATTGATAGAAATATAGATAAAGCTATGATAAGGACTTCGAAAAGAGCAGTACCTTCAAGAAGAATTACCCCGACAAGTGCCTTGGTTTATGGAATATTATTAAATGTTTTTTCATTTATTTTATTAAATTTCACTGTTAATTTCACAAGTGCTTTTTTAACAATTTTTGCGAGTTTATTTTACATTTTTATTTATACTATCTATTTAAAACCAAGAACTACACAGAATATTGTCATTGGAGGTGCAGCAGGATGTTTTCCTCCTGTAATAGCATGGGTTGGGATAATTGGATATGAAGGTTTGTTTAATCTTTCTCCGTGGTTTATGTTTTTAATTGTTTTTCTTTGGACACCGCCACATTTTTGGGCATTAGGGATACTGATGAAAGATGATTATGAAAGAGCAAATATCCCTATGTTACCCGTTGTACATGGAATGAAAAGAGTTACTGCAGAGATATTTATTTATTCAATTTCGATTTCGATAACAGTAATTTTATTTTGGTGGTTTAGTACTTTAGGGATGGTATTTTTAGTACTTTCTTTGATTAATGGCTTAATATATTCAGGTTTTTGTTATAAATTATTAGTTAATAAAGATAGAAATTCGGCTAGAAGTGCTTATCTTTTTTCATTGCTTTATCTTGCATTAATTTTCTTGTTTATTATTATTGATACCTTGGTATAAGATTTAAAATTATATAAATAGTAATAAAAATTTTAAATATAAACATTGTTTGTAAATCAAGAGATAATGTCACCGCAGAAAAAATTACTTCACTGTTGCCTTATAATCAAATATAAATGTTTGGGGTGATGAGATTTATTTTCCTGTTGAAAGTATTAAACTTAAATTAGAAGATAATGCTAAAGATCCAAATCAATTATTAATATTAAAGAATATACCTCAGAATACTTAAATAGAAATTAGTCTTTTAAATTTATAGAGGATATAAAATTCAAATTATCTAAAAACCATTTGCCAGTTTCTCTGACTCCTTTTTCTATATTGTACTTAGGTTGCCAATTTAACTTTTCTGAAATTTTAGTTATATCAGCAAGACTGTGTTCTACATCTGAAGGATCTCTTGGAATTTTTTTAATAATAGCTTTTTTATCCAAGAAAGATTCGATAATATTAACCAGGTTATTTAAAGTGGTTGCATCTCCTCCGCCAACATTGAATATTTCATAGCCATTAAGTTTAGTTGACGCAATAAGTGCATCTGAAACATCGGTTACATATGTATAATCTCTACTTGATTTTCCATCTCCATACATAGTAATAGGTTTGTTTTCTAATATTAATTTTATAAATTTAAATATGACCATGTCTGGTCTTCCAAACGGTCCATATACTGTAAAGAATCTAAGAATCGCTGTGTTTATACCATAATGATAGTGGTAATTATATGATAATAATTCTGCTGAAATTTTTGATGCTGCATAGGGGGATAATGGATTAGATGTTGGAACTTTTTCTGTTGTTGGGAGGGTTTTATTATCTCCGTATACACTTGAAGTAGACGCAAGTGTGAAATTATTAATTTTAGATATCTTGCATAGCTCTAAAAGATTTAAAGTGGCAATCACGTTATTTTCTTGATAAGCCCATGGATCAGATAGGCTTGTTCTTACGCCTGCATAAGCAGCCAGATGAATAACAGCAGTTATATTCTTTTCATTTTTTAAATTTAGAACATTTGATTTGTTTGTTAAATCAATATTATGAAAATGAAAATTTGTATGCTTTGAAAGCTCTTTTAATCTGGCATTTTTTAAATTTACATCATAGAAATCATTGATGTTATCTATTCCTATGATTTCATTATTACTTTCAAGTATTCTTTTAGCTGTGTGATATCCAATAAATCCGGCTACACCTGTAATGAGATATTTCATTTATATTATATTTTTATTATTTATTTTAATCCTAACCCATGCCCATTGGGAACATTTATTTTGCCATTATGTATTTCTGGTAATGAATTATAAAAATCGAAATTAAAATTTTTAGGTACCCAAGGAATTTCAATCCATCTTGACATTGGGGAAGCAAAAGCCCATTGAATTGATGCATACAATGATGGTCCTATACTAAAATTATGAGGACAAAGTGCAACATTATATAATTCGGTTAATCCAGTGATGCGTTTAGCAGCAGTTATTCCGCCAATTTTAGTTATTTCTGGCTGTAGATAAGTTACTGTGTTATTATCAAGAAGTTTTTTGAAATCATTAATTGAATATTCATTTTCACCTGCTGCTATTGGTATTTTTGTTTTAAAGCCAATTTCTTTTATTGCATTATGATCACGCATTGGACGTACAGGTTCTTCAAACCACGTTATATTATATTTTGCCAATTCTTTTCCAGCTTCTAGCGCTTCTATTAGATTATATTGCCCGTTAACATCTACCATTATTTTTAATGATTCACCAAATTCTTTTCTTAATATTGATACATATTTTATTTCAACTTCATGAAGTTTTACTGCATTAATTCCACTTTCAATAGCTCGTTTTGTTTCATTAATTACTAAGTTAGTATTTCTTAAAGGTGGCAGACTAGCATAACAAGGAAGAGAATTGTGAACAGCGCCACCTAACATTTGCATTACTGATATTTTATTAGTTTTGCCTAACAGATCCCACAAAGCTATATCAATTCCAGATAGTCCCATCATATATATACCTTGATCACCATATCTATATCCGTAATCCCATAAATCATACCAATGTTTTTCAATTTCATCGGGATTTTTCCCAATTAGTCTAGGAGCCAGTATATTTTCGATTACACTGGCAATTGGTAGCGCAGTTTTACCAGGATTATTATTGTCAGGAATACCCCACCAAGCTTCACCAATTCCAAAATCTCCATTATCAGATGTGATTTTGACTATCACTTGATTTTTGGATTTGCTTGAGATTATATGTACTTCGATATCTGAAATTTTTCTCATAGATATATTATAGATATATTATTAATAAAAAGAATTATAAGATTTGTGATAGAAATAATTTTGTTCTTTCTTCTTTGGGATTGGAAAATATTTGATCTCCTGTACCTTCCTCGACAATTAATCCTTCATCAAAAAACAAGAAACGATCAGCTACTTCTTTTGCAAATCCCATTTCATGGGTAACACATATCATGGTCATACCTGATTCTGCGAGTTCTGTCATTACATCTAGCACTTCTTTGATCATTTCTGGATCTAAAGCAGATGTTGGTTCATCAAACAACATGATTTTAGGTTCCATAGCTAATGCCCTTGCAATTGCTAATCTTTGTTGTTGACCTCCCGATAATTGGCTTGGAAATTTATTTGCTTGTTCTGGAATCCCAACTCTTTGTAACAGGTTCATTGCTATTTCTTCAGCCTCTGTACGTTTTAATCCTTTTACTTTTTGCGGGGCTATTGTAATATTTCTTAAAACTGATAAATGAGGGAATAAATTAAATTGTTGAAAAACCATACCAACAATAGATCTTACATGTTGAAGGTTTTTGACATCATCATTTAGTTCAATGCCATCTACTATAATTTGTCCTGAATCATGTGGTTCAAGTCTATTTATTGTTCTGATAAAAGTTGATTTACCTGATCCGGATGGTCCAAATATAACTACAACTTCTTTTTCATATATTTTAGAAGTAATCCCTCTTAGAGCCTGAAATTTACCAAAAGATTTTGTTACTTCATCTGTTAATATAATTTCTTTTCCTATTTGCTTTTTTGATTTATTTTGCATTTAATACTCCTTATAAATTATCTGCTACCAATCCCTAAAGATTTTTCTACTTTTGTACTTAGATTAGATAAAGATATTGAAACAATCCAAAACAAAAATGCAACTATACAAAGGGCTTCTAATGCTTTACCAAAAAACTCAGGGTCTTGTTCTGGGATTATCCTTCCTACCTGTAATAAATCTGTTAAGGCAAGTATGAATACTAAAGATGTATCTTTAAATACACCTATGAATGTACTAATTAATGCCGGTATTACTACTCTTATTGCTTGAGGAAGAATGATTAATGATATTTTAGTTCTATAATTCAGATTTAAACTATCAGCAGCTTCAATTTGGCCTTTAGGAATTGATTGTAATCCGCCTCGAATAACTTCAGCTGTATACGCGCTGGTAAAAGCTGATAGTATTATCATAGCTCTAATTACAACACTTATTTCATTAAGTCCCCAAAATGTCGGAAGGAATTTTGGCAATACAAACCAAGCAAGAAGTAACCACGCTACAAGTGGAGCACCCCTGATAGTTTCTATGTAAACTGTACATATGATTTTAATTGCAGGCAGTGAACTTGCTCTTCCTAGAGCAAACATAATTCCTACAGGGAACCCAAAGCTAATTGCTATGGAAGCTAAAATAATATTTAATAGAAATCCTCCCCATAAATTGGGGCTTGGACCATCGCCAATAAGTAATAGTGTAAATATAATTGGTAGGAGTAAAATCCATAAAGTTTTTAGACTGTTTTGGGAATATTTTTGATATGAACTTTTATAAATGAAGTATGAAACAGTATAGCTTACAATGCAGATTACTAAGGAAATGACAACGTATAAAATTGTTGATGATGTGGTGAAAATTAAACATATTATTAAAGTGATAAATGATATAAAAAGTAAATTTCGTTTTGAAGGAGATCCCCATGAATTAATTGAAGAAAAGATTAAGAAAGATGTTATCCATAGTATTGACCAAATTCTCCATTCATGTTCTGCAGGCATTCTGCCAATTAAAAGTAAGCGCCTATTAACAGTAACTACTTCCCATTCTGCGGTAGAGATAAATCCTATAATATTATTAATAAGAAAAAGAAATATTAATGCACTTAGAACTGTGACTATACTATTAAATACTGATCCGAAGAAGGTGCCAAAGAACCATTTGATTGAATTGTTACTCATTATGTTCCAATCCTTGTTACTCTACGATTTATCACATTCATAAATATTGATATAACTAAACTAAGTAATAAGTATGTAATTAAAATTAAGAAAAATACAGGAAGAGCACGCCCAGCGTTATTCATAATAGTTCTCGAAATCATAAATAATTCTGGATAAGCAATAACTACAGATAGGCTTGAGTTTTTTGTTAAATTTAAGTATTGGTTTGTTAAAGGTGGAATGATAGAACGCAAAGCTTGAGGTAAAACAATTAAAGTCATTGTTTGATAATCACTTAATCCAAGAGCTTGTGCAGCCTCAGTTTGTCCTTTTGATAAAGATTGGATACTTCCTCGAACAATTTCAGTTATAAATGTTCCGGTATACATTACAAGTGCAAATAAAATTGCTCCAAATTCAGGAGTAAATTCAAATCCGCCTGATTGTAAAAATGTTCCTTTATTATTTTGATAAAGACTGGGAAGGTCTAAATTGAATGGTTTTTGCAATATAAAATATGTAGTGATAGTAATAGTAAGAAATAATAATATACTTAACAAATTACCATTGAATTTAAAATTAAAAAGTTTAATGCTTTTACCTTCAAGATCTTCTTTTTTATTTATGATATAACTTACAATCAAAGATAAAATCACAGTAATTATAATAATTGTTATCCAAATGTTCCCATTATCACTAGGTGATGCACTAGGAAGTAGAATTCCTCTATTTGATATCACTACAGTATTTCCAAAAGTAAGGGCTTCAGAAATTCTTGGAAGTTTCAGAAAAATTATTTGCCAAAAAATAATTTGAATTAATAAAGGAGTATTTCTTAATATTTCTACATATAGATATGAAATAGTTGAAAATAATATGTTTTTGGATAATCTTGCGACACCCATTATAGTGCCAAGAAGAGTAGCAAAAAATATAGCAACTATACAAACTCTGATAGTATTTATCACCCCGGTAAAATAAGAAACCCATCTACTGTCATTGCTTGTATAATCAATGACAAATGTATGACTTATTCCAAATCCAGCTCGGCTGTCAAAGTGACTTAATGTCATGTCTAAAAGAAGAGCTTTTGAAATTAAATAATAAATAAAAAAGCTAACAAATATTATGAAAATAAATTGAATAAACAGATTTCTGTTTTTTTGTGACCTGCTCCATATATATAATTTATTTACAAATAAATTCATGATTAAAATATATCACATGAAAACAATATGCCGGGTTTAAAAAACCCGGCATATTATATAAATCAAAGTTGAATTAATTAACGGAATGGAGGTGCGTAAACCAATCCACCATTAGTCCATAAAGCATTTAATGATCCACTTCTTGTTAATCCAAGAGGTGTTAAATGTCTTTCGTAAATTTCACCATAATTACCAACAGCTGCAATTGCATGTTGAATAAATGTAGGATCTACCCCGAAATTAAAGTCTGCAACTTTTCCATCACCGAAAGCAACACCTAGTAGTCGAGCCATTCCAGGATCAGCAGGGCTAGCGGCCATAGCTGCAACATTTGCACTTGTTATGCCACTTTCTTCAGCCTGTATAAGACCAAATACAACCCATTGAACAACATCGTAAAAATTACTGTCATTATCTCTGGTTAATGGTCCTAAAGGCTCTTTTGAAAGAGTTTCAGCTAAAACAACTAATGATTCTGGACCCCCAGCTGAAGCTGGGAATTCTGCTCTTTTTGATGCAAGACCAGATTTATCTGTAGTCCAACCATCACAACGCTTTTCTTCAAAAGCTGCCTGTAATGGATCATTTGTTTCGAATGTAAGCGGAGTATAGTTTAATCCGACAGAAGTAAATCTATCATCAAGGTTTAACTCAGTAGTTGTTCCTTGTAATACACAGACAGTTGCTCCATCCATATCCTCAATAGTTTTATAACCACTATCGGCATAAACCATCATTCCTTGTCCATCATAGAAAGTTGTAGCTGTGAAATCATTAGCTAAATCACGATCTCTACTGGCAGTCCATGTTGTATTTCTGACCAACATATCAATTTCCCCAGAGCTTAGAGCTTCGAATCTAGCTGATGCTGTTAATGGAACATATTCTACTTTACTTGCGTCTCCTAAAATTGCAGCTGCAACAGCTTTACAGTAATCAATATCAAAACCTTCAAATGTTCCTCCGGAAGTAAGTACTCCGAATCCTGTGAGATTATCATTCACACCACATTTTAATGTTCCTCGATCTTGAACTGTTTTTAAAGTAGAGTTCCCTTCAGCCATATCTTTATTACTTGTTTCTGTTTCAGAACTGCATGCAACAAATATTGCAAGTGACATCACTGAAAAAAGTAGAAGGCTTAACTTGATTTTAGTCATAAGTTTCTCCTTATAAATTTAATTTATTCCTTTTTGTCTTATGACCACGTGGTTAGCACCTTGAAAGGTTGAAGGTTGCTGAGCAATATTGCTACTCTAAACGCATCAATATATTATGCAGAATTTTTTAACTTATTGCAAATTTTTGTTTAAATAATACAATGGCTATGTTTTAAGTTTATAAGATATTGTATTAATGATAAATTTTTAACAATATTTTATAAAAATCAGGAGATTATATGAAAAAGATTTTAGTTACTGGAGCATCTGGACAAATAGGTTCAGAACTTATACCTGAATTAAGGAAATTGTATGGGAAAGAACGTGTAATTGCTTCAGTAAATAAAACACCAATGACTGATGAAGTACAAAATTCAGGCCCAAATACCAAGATTGATGTAAGGAATATAGATGAAATTGATAGTGTGATTAAAAAATATAAAATTGATACTATATTTCATTTAGGGTCAATTTTATCTGCTTCGGCTGAAATTGACAGAAAATTAGCTTATGAAGTAAATTTTAATGGTTTGAATAATATTTTAGAATGTTCTGTTTTAAATGGTGTGAAAAAAGTTATGCTAGTTTCTTCAATAGCAGCTTTTGGACCTGAATCTCCAAGTGATAATACCCCAAATGATACAATTCAGAAACCTAATACCCACTATGGTATATCAAAGGTATTTACAGAATTGTTAGGGAATTATTTTTCTACAAAATTAAATTTAGATGTAAGAGGAGTAAGGCTACCTGGAATAATTAGTTGGAAGGTTGAACCGACTGCTGGAACAACTGATTATGCTGTGGCTATTTTTTATGAAGCTATTAGAAAAAAATACTATACTTGCCCGCTTTCAGAAAATACTAAATTACCAATGATGTATATGCCTGATGCCATTTTATCATTGATTAAGTTAGCTCAGGCGGAAAAATCTCAATTAAAACATTTTGCAGATTTCAATGTTAATTCTATGAGTTTTACACCGGGTGACTTAGCTATAGCTATAAAGGCTAAAATCCCGGAATTTGAGATAAATTATAAAATTAATTCCATGTTGCAATCTATTGCCGATTCTTGGCCTGATAAATTAGATGATAGTGTTGCTCGTAAAGAATGGGGATGGAAACCTCAGTATGATTTAAATAGCATGGTAGATGACATGATAATTAATTTAACTAATAAGTTAAAAAGTTAATATTTAAAAAATGAGGTATTTATTATGGTAGGTGAAAATAATTTTAATAATAAAGTAGTTATTATTACAGGATCTGCTCAGGGCATGGGTAAGGCAGTTTCAAAAAAGTTTGGCGAATATGGAGCAAAAGTTGTAATAAATGATGTTAATGCAAATAATTTAAAATTAGCAGAAAATGAATTTGTAAAATCTGGATTTGATGTCCTAGCTCTAGCAGGTGATGTTACTAAATCTAGCGATGTTGAAAATATTGTAAACCAAACGATTGAACAATATGGACAAATAGATATATTGGTAAATAATGCAGGAGTATTAAAGCCTACAAAAGTTGTTGAAATAGATGAAAATGAATGGGATTTTGTGGTGGGTGTAAATTTGAAAGGAACATTTTTATTTTCTAAAGCAGTGATTCCAATCATGCAATCCCATAATTGGGGAAGAATAATTAATTTTTCTTCCTCAGCAGGTAAAAGTATTAGCACGGTTGGAGGAGCTCACTATACTGCTGCAAAAGCAGGAATACTTGGTTTTACCAGGCATTTAGCTAAAGAGACTGCAGAATATGGAATTACTGTAAATTCAGTATGCCCAGGATTAATTGATACTGAAATGGTAAGATCTACCATAGATGATGCCAAAGTTCAGGCTTATGCTGATAGTTTTCCAATTAATAGATTAGGGACAAGAGAAGAAGTTGCTGATTTAGTTATTTTTCTTGCTTCTGAAAATGCATCTTATATCACGGGTGCATCAATAGATATTAATGGCGGGGATTTGATGATTTAAATTTACCTTCCTATTGCATAGGCATCTCTTCGCGGATCTGCTCCAGCAGTTAAAGTTTTAAGTTTGTTATTTATTTGAATTGCACAAAGTCCGCCCGCAAGATATGATTTTTGATCCCATAATTCAATTTTATGGCCAAGATTAGACAAATTTTCAATTACATTTTCTTTTATATCATTTTCGCATCTTAAAACACCTGGCTCGTAATTATTAATTATGTTAGTTAAAGGGAAACTGTAGCTTGCAAATCTTGGAGCTTCAATTGCTTCTTGTGGGTTCATACCAAATTCAATTATGTTCATGAACAGTTGTGTCATAGCCTGAATTTGAACATCTAAACCTGGTGTCCCTAGTATTAAGAAAGGTTTGTTATCTTTAAAAATCATTGCTGGATTTGGCGTTAATCTCGGTCTTTTTCCTGGCTGAATTGAAGAAGGATGAATAGGATCCATCCATGATTGGCTACCTCTGCCAGATATGCTTAATCCTAATTCTGGTATGTAATTGTTATATGCATCACTGGGTGTAGCAGAAAATGCATTACCCCATTGATCAACAACTGCAACATAACTAGTATCTCCTTCATTTGAATTTTTACTTGGTTGAGGTGTTTTCGAAAGTATAAAATCTATATTTTGTTCTGCTTGGTATTTAAATGGATTTCCAGGTTGCGGCATTTTAGTAAATGCCGAATTGTTATTAATTAACTTACTTCTTTCTTTTGCATATTCTTTAGACAGCATTCCTTTAATTGGGACATTTACAAAATCTGGATCACCTAAATAAAAATGCCTGTCTGAAAAAGCTAATTTTATTGCTTCAACTAAAGTATGAATGTAATTAGCTGAATTATGCTCCATATTTTTTATATCTGTGTTTTCAAGTAAGTTTAAAACTTCTATAAAAATGGGGCCTTGGCACCATGCTCCACAGGTTGCAATGGAGTATTCTTTATATGTTCCAATTTCAGGTTTTTCTATTTGCACACTAAAATTTTCTAGATCAAATTTAGATAATAAACCCCCATTTTTCTTGAAAAATTCATCAATTTCTTTTGCTATTTCGCCTTTGTAAAAGAAATCTCTAGTTTTCCTTATAGCCTTGACCCTGCCTTCATTTTTATATTTGCGTTCAATTTCTATTAATCTACTAAAAGTTTTGCCAAGTTGTTTTTGTGTTAATATTTCACCTTCTTTTAATAGTTCTCCATTTTTAATCAATAATTTTGATAGTTCAGGTGTTATTTCCATATCAGGTAAAAGATGAGCCAAGGTTCCTTGAATGACAAAACCTTTATTGCAAATTTCTAAAGCAGGAGTGACTACTTCTTCAAATGACATAGTTCCAAAGTTTTCTATTGCAGTAAGCCAAGAATCACATGCAGCAGGAGTGACTGCCCTTTCAATTGTAGAAGGGATTCCATTTTTTGAGTTAGATTTAAAATATTCTATTGATGCTAATTCTGGCCACTTTCCTACTCCACTTATTGTTGATATTTCATTGGATTTAGATGAATAAATCATAATTGGAGCTACTCCTCCGAAACTTACCCAATGAGGTAGAGTAATGCCCAATACTATACCCGCAGCGACACCAGCATCTATTGCATTCCCTCCATTTTCAAGTATTTTGTATCCTGCAGCAGATGCAAGATAATGCCCAGATGAAATCATATGATTTGTACCACGTATAGGAGGTCTTTGTGTTGTAAATACTTTAGGCATAATTTATTTTAATACAAATGATGATTGATTATAGCATTTTTCAATGTAAGGTAATCAATTTTTATTTTCCACTTTTTATTTTTCTGCCAACAGCAAAATATTCAAATCCTAAATCTTGTATTAATTTCTGATTAAGAAAATTTTTACCATCGAAAATAATTTTGGGATTTTCCATGGATTTATAAATTTTTTCCCAATCTAAGTTTTGGAACTCATTCCAATCTGTCATAATTATTGTTACCTGTACTCCTTTTATTGCATCATAAGGGTCATCAAAAAAAATGACATTGTCTGGCAATATTTTCTTAGAATTGTTAATACTAACTGGATCATAAGTATTTATCATTACTTCGGCACTAGAAAGCTGATTAATTAGATTTATTGCAGAAGATTCTCTTACATCGTCAGTCCCTGCTTTGAATGATAATCCTAAAACGCAAACTTTTAATCCTTTTAAATTTTCAAATTTCTCAGACAAGTAAAAATATGGCATTAGTTGTTGTTTTTGATTAGTAGTGATTATTGATTGTAGTAAATCAAAGCTTTGTAGATGTGTCATAGATAGATCACTTAATGATTGTACATCTTTAGGGAAACATGACCCCCCATATCCAACACCTGGTATTAGATAATTTGGGCCTATTCTTGGGTCAAGTCCTATTCCTTTAGATACATCATCTATATAAGCTCCTAATTTATCACATAAATTAGCTATTTCATTTATAAATGAAATTTTATTTGCCAGAAATGCATTGCTAGCAAATTTTATCATTTCAGAAGAAGTAATATCTGAGTGAACAAAAGGAGCAGTATGATTTTTATAGATTCTTTCAATACACTTATATCCTTCCTGAGATTTAGAGCCTGAAATAATTCTATCAGGAGCTTTCCAATCTTCTATTGCTTGACCTTCTCTAAGAAACTCAGGATTGGAAATATATTTGTCAGTTAGTTCTTGATATTGAGATATTAATTTTTCTCCTGTGCCAGGAGGTACTGTACTTTTTATTATAATAAAAGGTAAATTTTGATAATTTGATATTATCCATTTTATAGCTACTTGTAGTTGAGAAATATCTAAAGTTCCCATTTTAGAAAGAGGTGTTCCAACTGCAATTATTATTGCGTCTGATTCAAGGTCACCATAATTTCCAATTTTTTTTAATTCAAGAGTTTGTTTTTGAATAGCTAATTTTACTAATTCATTTAAATTAGGCTCATAAAATGGTATTTTGCTTTCAGATATAGATTTTAATTTTTCAGTGTCAGTGTCGTATCCAGTTACCTTGTGGCCTTCTTCGGCCAGGCAAGCTGATGCCACTAATCCAACATATCCTAATCCAATAACATCGATTTTCAATTCAAACCTTTTTTAGTGAATTTAAATTTATATATATTATATATATTATTATCGATATTTTTATTGATTTATTTCTAGTATTTCCAGTGCATCTCTATTGATAATTTTTTCTAAATCAATATCTGGAATCTTAGGTAAGTTATATTTGTCTGCAAATTTATTTAAGTTTTTCAATCCTGTTATATTGTCTTTTGGTGATGAAATGGGCCAATCAGATGCAAATAAAATTTTGTTTAACACACCCCACTCATAAAATAATCTCATTCCATTCCAAAATGACCATGGTCTGTAGAATTGTGCTGATATATCTGCCCAAACGTTTTTATGCTTTCTGATTACAGAAATACAATCCGTATGCCAAGGATGACCAAGATGTGCTAAAACCATTTTTAATTTAGGAAATTTAATGGCTATTTCGTCTATGATTAATGGATGTGCAAATTTCAATGGAGCATCACTCATTGGTGATGTCCCCTGGTGAAATATAATAGGATAATTATCTTTTTGTAATCTGTGGTATAAATCGAATGCTTCCTTAGATAATGGATCAAAATTTTGATAATTTGCTCCTAATTTAATTCCCTTACATTTGAGATTTGTTGTTGCTCGGTCATATTCATCGTTAATATTTGGATCAAATGGATGTAAAGACATAAAAGGAATTATTTTTTCTGGAAATTTTTTATATAAATCATATGCTATGTCATTATGATTTTTACCATTTATTTCCATTTCATTTTTTGGTCCAACAAGAGATTTGTTTGGATCCGAAGGACGCGGTGCAATGCCAAATACAAATGCTTTGTCTACCGGTTCAAGAGCTTTAATATATTCATCAATAGTATTAGTGAGTTTTATTTCTTTGCCTGATTGATATATTTTGTCTTTTTTAATATCTTTTTTTGGAACGTTATGTTCATGTGTTGGTAGATGAGTGTGTACATCAACAATCATAATTTATCAATCTTGTAGAAAGTAAATATACCAACAGTATAATTCTTATTAATTATATTACGATACATTATTCTATTTTTTTAGGTGGACTTATAATATTTCTGTTTTCCAGAGATCATGTAGATTCAATTTTTTTCAATCTTTTTTCTAATGAAATTGTGTAAGTTAACAATTCGTTATACCTGTCCACAACACTAAATAATTTTATATTATCATCAAGATTTAAATATCTCCCATCGTGATGATGCGTCGTAGAGTTAGTGTATGAAATCATTACTGATAATATAAATAAAAACATCAATGATTTTATAATTTGTTTTTCATGGTAGACCCCGATTATGATTTATTTTATTGTTGTTTTAAACGGATAATTTTAGATTGAAATTATACAATTTTATTCCTTATAAGTATTCTGGAGGTTAGAATGATCATTATTGATGGCGATTATCCAATGGCCCATAATGGGTTAAAATTTCAAAGAGATTTAACGAAACCAATTAGTGAAGTCAGAAGTGCTGGTATTATAA
>Ga0310124_10000117_pt1 | contig 50224 bp, 41 predicted proteins | sample CB11b_AW_Bot5_MG_FD_203507 | JGI IMG/M metagenome (GOLD analysis project Ga0310124, IMG submission 203507) | Marine microbial communities from Western Arctic Ocean, Canada - CB11b_AW_Bot5 | ecosystem: Environmental > Aquatic > Marine > Oceanic | place: Canada: Western Arctic Ocean | collected... | reverse complement strand
AACGGTGGTATCGGTTTTGTTACCGCACTTGAAGCCGGACTTGATTCAAAAGTCGTGATTGAAGCTTCAACAACCGGTTACCTTTCAGCTTGGATAGACTGGAACCAAGATGGCAGCTTCGATGGCGCCAACGAGCAAGTGTTTACAGATTACGCGCTCGATGCTGGTGAAAACGATCTGTTCCTTAATGTTGATATCAACGCACTAACCGGTACTACGTGGGCTAGATTTAGATTCAGCCAACAAACCAACCTAAGTTATTTTGGCGGTTCAACCTCTGGTGAGGTGGTCGATATTCAAGTCGATGTCCTTAACGATGGTGCCACCGCTCGTTACTTCCCAAGTGCTTCTGGCTACGCAACGCTCGCGTACGAAGATAACTGGCCATATAAAGCCGACTACGACATGAACGATGCTGTTCTTATGTATCGCATTACCGAGATCCTTAAAGATGGAAAGGTCGTTAAATCCACCATCGACGGACGCTTAGCTGCTGTCGGGGCATCGTACAGAAATGGTTTTGCTGTTCGACTTCCTAACCTAGACCCGAGCTTGGTGAGTAGTGGTAGCTCTTACATGAAACACAACGGTGTATTCACTGACTTTGACCTAGAAGATGGACGTAGCGAAGCAATCTTTGTTATCGCCAATGACCTGACAGAAAAAATCAGCACTGGCTGTACCTTCTACCGCACCAGTAATGGATGTAAAGAGGATGAGCAGTTCTCATTCCAAATTGGTATTACTTTAGCCGGTGACGGTGTGAGTACTGGCAGTTGGACCGATATGCCTTACGACCCGTTCATTTTTGCAACGCCTGGGTATTATCACGGTGAAAACCTACCTCTACATCCAGGGCGCAGCTGGGAGGTTCACTTGCCAGACCAAGCTCCAACCGAGGCATTTGATACCACTAACCTCTTTGAAGCTGGATTAGGCGTCGATGACAGTAATCCATCAACAGGTAAATACTTCAAAACAGCAGAAAACCACCCTTGGGCTCTCATAGTAACTTCGGATGACGAATGGGAGTGGCCTCTAGAGTACGTCGATATTGTTACCGCTTACCCAGAGTTTAAAGAATACGCAGAATCCGGCGGTGACACGAACCAAACATGGTACCAATCACCTGCAGACAACCAACATTACGAACCATAAGGAGAGACGTTATGACTATTCACACTAAACAATATCGAGACAATCATTGCGTTGATTCAAGCCGCAATCTCTCTGAGGAAGAACGTATGTCTGTACAAAGCACTTGGAACATGAAGAAGTCACTAGCCGTTATTTTAGCTACAGCTCCATTGGTATTAGCCGGCTGCGGGGGCGGCGGTGGGGGCGGCGGAAGTGCATCTACTCCATCGCCATCTACTCCATCGGCACCTGCAACCCCGTCGACTCCGGTAACAGCAACACCATCGCCGTCTCCCGTGACAGGTGCGGTAGCAGCGCAAAGCTATACGATGAGTGATTTAGTGGTACCTGACGGCTTTGACTACAGCTCTGTTGACCAGTTTGATCTCGACATCGACATCAGCAGCATTTCGACAGACCGTTCTTTTGTGACCGTTTATAGCCGATTTAGTACAAGAGATGACTCAACCTTGAAGCCGGATTACTCCAGTAAAGTCATTGCAGGTCCATTAGATAATGGTGTGTTCGCCTCCAACTTTGCAGCACCGGTAAACCATGAAGCACTCTTGATAGAGATTTGGTTCTACGATGGTCAACCTCCATTACAACAAGTGGTTTCCAGCGGCGATTCTCAGATTGTCTGGCAGTAATTCGTTAACAACAGGTAAGTCGTTTAACAGCAACTAACTTGTCGTCAGCGATGTCTATGACGAAACAGATTCAAAATTGATTCTTTGTAGGTAGAAAGTGAGCAGAAATGCTCACTTTTTTGTTTTCGCCGAAGAGCGGTTAATTCAGATTTCTTAGCCAGTAACATTCACTTTACCGCCAATCTCACTTATATTTTCAATATAACCTTCAAAGACTTACTCTCATGAAACAGTTAAAAATAGGTCTATTTATATTGATGTGCGGTGTGGGGGTGCTATTGGCCCTCTCCTATTTCCCGCTAACATCTGAGACGGGACAACGCATTCAAGCCAAAGTAATTTCGAACACGCTCACTCAGTCTTTAGATGGGCACAGGCGTTATCTTACTGTTCAGACAAAAGATAATGACGTATTTCGCGTCTCTATTACTCCAACCACAGACTGCCCTATTGATTCTGTGGTCGCGCTTGATACATTAAACAATCAAATAACCGGACAAAGCAGTTATCAGTTCATCCACTGTCGAGCCGCACAGTAGCTATCGATACAACAACGGTATTCGTAAAAGCAACAGTAATCTCTCTAACAACAAGAATCGCTCTAACACTGTGTTAGCTAAAACAGTAGTAATGCATAACAGCAAGAATCGCTAAAACAACAAGAATGGATATAACAATAATGAATCAGCCACTCATCTCATCACAACAACTTCAACAACGTTTGCTAGCAGAAGACAATATCATCCTCCTCGACGCCAGTATCGAGTTTCAAATTCCAAGCGAGTCAGAGAAGATCAAAGGACAAATGATTCCTGGGGCTATTCGTTTTGACTACGACAAAGATTTTTGTAACAAGCACACTCTGCTTCCTCACATGTTCCCGACCGAAAAACACTTCAACACACGTGCACAAGAAATTGGCATCAATCAAGACAGCACGATTGTGGTTTACGATAACGCCGGAACCTTCGCTTCGCCCCGTGCGTGGTGGATGTTTATGGCAATGGGACACAACAACGTATACATCTTAGATGGTGGTTTACCTGCGTGGATCGAAGCTAGTTACGCGACAGAGACTGACTATCGAACCGAAGTGAAAACGGGCAACTTTGAAGGCCATATTCAAGACAACTATTTTGTCAGTGCTCAGCAGATTGAAAGTTACTCAACTGATAAGAGCGCAAACATTGTAGACGCGCGTTCTCAAGCTCGCTTCGATTCAGAAGTTCCTGAACCACGTGAAGGCTTACGTAGTGGCCACATCCCAAACTCAGTTTGCTTACCGTTCGCTCAAGTACTAAATGATGGCAAATTAAGAACTCAACAAGAGTTAATTGAGATATTTTCCACCATAGAGATCACCCCTTCTCAACCTATGTTCTTTAGCTGTGGCTCTGGAGTAACAGCCTGCATCATATTATTGGCCGCTAAACTCGCTGGCTATACAGGTGAAATGGGCGTTTACGATGGCTCATGGACTGAGTGGGGCGCTAACGAGAAGCTACCTATCGCCGTAACTGAAAAGTAATTCAACTTCACTTAGTGCTACTGTTAACCATACTGCTAGAACATACGACGTGCGCATAACAAGCTTATTCACAGTGAGAATAAAACCTCATGGAGTAAGCTTTTTACTCTGTAGCTAACGGCTACCTCCGCTTGAAGCCAGAGCTCGATTAGCGTTACTGCTATAAACGACGACCGTTTGCTAACTATAAACTGTGATTAACCATGGGTTATTCGTTATCAAAATTCTGAATACTAATATTTCGCTCAAGAATCTCTGCTCGTAGTCGTTACACTATTTAATCATTAATACTTTCATTATTGATATTTGTATCTTTCGTTGCATGAATCACGCTGACAATCCACTAGTTTGTCACTTGCTCTCTGTTTAAGTAGTAATTAACAAAAGGCATCTCATGGCTCTATTTAAGAAAAATATCTGGTCGCTGTATGTTCTGATCGTACTGCTTACCCTGATACTTTTCGCTGTGTTGGGCGTAAGCAAGTGGCAAGCAAACAGAGACGATTTCACGGAGCAACAGCACATCCAGGTAGAACTTTTTTCTAGCTCTGTTAGCTCGCTGATGACCAGCCAAGAAGCACTACTTGAAGTTGTAGGGCACCAGTTAGCCCAACAATCTGACTTTACTCGCACGGCTTCTATCCAGATTCGACCAATATTAGATAAGCTACTTGATACTCACCCCGCGATAGCCGCATTTGGGTTACTTAATCCTGAAGGTGATTACCTTGCAATTAGCTCAAACCTACAGCTGTCCGATCAGCATAATTTGCTTAACGACTCATACACCAGAGATTCATTTCTCGAGGCCATATCTAGCGAAAAAATGGTGTTGGGACGTACCTATTTCCAGGACTCACTTAACAGCCTAGTAATTCCACTAAGAAAGTCGATTTCAATCGATGGCAAGCATGTCGATGCGGTCATGACTGCGGGTTTGCGTTTGGACAGTACGATCGTATTTGAAAGCAACGCACACGCAGGTAGCTACAACACGTTAACTTTGCTTAGAACAGACAACTATCGTCAGTTCTTTTCTAGCGACATCGAATCTCTTGACGCCTATTTGAAGCCTGTTGCTAACGACCTGATGAAGCGCATTACCAAAAACTTTTTAGAACAAGTGAATGTCAGCGTCAAAGAAGCAAAAACCGGTAAAGACACGTACTCTTTCAGTATCAGTGACGACACATACCACTCGCTCGTTAGCGCTAAATACATTCCAGACTACAAGCTTTGGGTTGTCGGCCGCACAGATCTATCGCACGTCGATGGCATATTCGTAAAAGAGTTTGGCATTCTTTTTGTTGCCTTTATTTTTCTTCAATTTGGTTTCTACTTTTTAGTAAAATCGATTGCCAAGAACGAACAACGTACTCGAAGCCAACTCATCTACCAAGCGAATCATGACCCGTTAACCTCTCTACCCAACCGTTTATACATGCGTAGAAACATTAGTAAATGGATTGAAGATGAGTCAGAGCCGTTCTCACTATTGTTTATCGATATCGATAACTTCAAGTGCGTCAACGATACCCACGGACACGACTTCGGTGACAAGGTGCTCAAGCAAATCGCTTTACGTTTGATGAGATTCCGCTCTCGAGTAAGCCTATTGGTGCGCGAATCCAGTGATGAGTTTTTATTCTTAACGCCTTTATCGAATGAAGTGGAAATTAAACGACTCGCCAAGCGAATTATTGAAGTACTGTCTCAACCTTATGAAGTCGAAAGTGCACAGTTCTTGTTAGGTTGCAGCATCGGCGTAGCGCGTTTTCCTGAACACGGAAAAGATTTAGATAGCCTGTTACGCTCTGCCGACATTTCCATGTACAAAGCGAAGCAGCAGCAAAACTCGTACAGTATTTTTACAACGGAGATGCAAGACGCCCACCTCTACAAAATGAAAGTAGAACAAAGGCTACGTATCGCGATCGAGAAACAAACTCTGTTCATGGTATTCCAGCCACTGGTCCGTGCTGATGAAAGTATTCACGGTGTAGAAGCACTCGTTCGCTGGATTGATGACGAGCTGGGTTTCGTTCCACCAGATGTCTTTATACCTGTGGCTGAAAACACTGGCTTAATGCAAAAGCTCGGCACTTTTATTATTGAGTCCAGCATTATGCAGATCGCTCATTTGCACCGAACAACGGAACAAAAGATCGGGCTTTCGATCAACATATCTGTTCGACAGTTTTCTCACCGATCTTTCTCTGAGCATTTATTCACAACGCTGGAGAAGTATCAACTCTCTGCAAGTTGTCTAACATTAGAGATCACTGAAAGCCTGTTCATTGAAGACGTAGACATAGTAAAACCTATTTTTGAGGCCTTACACGAAAAGAATATTAAAATATCTTTAGATGACTTCGGTACAGGCTATTCATCACTAAGCATGTTGAAAGCACTCCCTATCGATGAACTAAAAATCGATAAGAGCTTTATTGAGAACATTGCTGTCGATCAGCAGTCACTCACCATGGTGCAAAACATCATCGCAATCGGTAAGAACTTCGGCATGGTGGTATTGGCAGAAGGCGTAGAATCAAACGAGCACTTCGCGATTCTAAAGGCATGTGGATGTGACTTAATGCAAGGCTACTACTTCTCTCGCCCTATTCCTTATGATGAGCTATGTAAGTATCTGACACCTACTCTGGTCGAGAAAGAAGAACTACCTGAACCAACGGTGTAAACGGTTGGTTGTTCTACCTAGATACCAAATAACACGATAAATCAAAAAGGGAGCCCAAACGGGCTCCCTTTCCTTTATACACCGCTTAGCATCGCGGCCCAAAAAATAAAAATACAGACAACGACTACCAAGCCCATTACGACTTAACAGTGATCACAACTCGTCGGTTACAACCTGTTTCCTTGTTGTCTTCAACCTTACAAATTGGCGCGCTTTCACCATATGCATATTCAACAATGCGACTTCCTTGATGAAGATCTTTTTTCAAGTAGCTCGCCACTTGCCCAGCGCGTCGAGATGACAATGCTTTGTTGTAGTTTTTACTGCCTAAGCTATCTGCATGTCCCTCTATATAAATCTTCGACTTGTCATCAACTAAGCTAAGGTACTGCCCTAATACTTGCTTGTGGCTTTCATCCAATTGGTACACATTAGTTGGGTAATTAAGCACCAGGGATTGCGTCGCTTTATCATAGAAACACACATCATCTTGAGCTCTGATTTGAATCACTTCACTCTCTCTATTGATCACCTCATTTTGAGGTTTCTCATTTAGCTCTACCAGCTTCCCAGTCACTTGTGTCGTAACAATATGAGAAGACACCAACATTTTCGAAGTGACGTATTCGCCAACATCACCCAAGCAGTTTGCATAGCCCAATGGAGACATTAGCATCGTAGATAAAATCACTAGGTATCTCATGTTAATCCTTTAGTTTTCCGGTTTCTTCATTAATCAAATTCAAAATGTACTTGTATACATCTTCGCCATCTTTAGCGTGATAGATGTTCTTCTTACCAAAGCAATCTCCAAAGCCATCGGTTTCTGCCACTTTATAATTAATACCAATGACGCCCATCGTGACTTTTGTTTTCTCAGCTTCAGTTGGCGCATTACTTTGGAAACGATTTCGTTTTGCTGAAATGGTTGAGCGCAGCTTTTTACATAACCCCTGATCCACCAATTTTTGTAAATAACTATCATCTCCATCTTGACCATCCGATAAAACAATAAACACTTGCTCAGGGTTTAGATTGGTTGCTTTGTTCGCCTCTTGCGCTGCAGCAATGATTCCATTCCAAGATGACGTTCCCCCTGCCGCTTGTAATTGAGTACTCATTAATTGAGACCGAAAATCGTCATAGTCTTCAGTCAATGGGATATCATAAAACTTGTAATACTTAGAAAAATTAACGTTCTGAGTATAGATTCGCTCAATCTCGTATCGACTCATCCCCCACTTTGGTTCGAGAATTTCGTTATACACAACGGGCTTGTCAAACATTCGCCTCACCGTTGTCGCAGGAGAGTTTCGAGCGTAATCATAAGCGTATTTCTTTCGCCATGAACCGTAATAACCATAGGCGTTAACTCGTACAATCTTGTCTGTTTTTTTAACATGAAGCGGGTTGTACCCGAGTAAAGCTACTCTGCTTTTTTCTTCCGTGTTGAACTCTTCAATGTCATCGACGACTCGTTTAATGGTCTCTTTCACGACATCGAGCTTCATTTTTCCGTTCTTCCATGGGTTACCCATAGAACCACTAAAGTCACCGACAAAGTAGACATCAACAGGCTGAGGGAGATACTTGCGCGTGACTGCTCGCCCACTCACCGAAAATTCCGGTTTTAAGTTCATCTCTTCGTACGCGATCCAAGATGTATATTTAGCGGTAGCACTCACCACAAAGTCACTAAACGGAGCAAGTTCACCACTAGCTTGAACACAACCATCTTTGTACTCACAACGGCTTGTAAACACCGCGACATCAACATCATCGGTATTATCAACAACATATCTATCGACTAAATAGCGCGCATACTTTACGTTCTTTGCTTCGTCCTCTTTAGGGCTCGCAATAAGTGCTAAACTGGCAACCTCTGCGGCTTCCAATAACCTTGTATGCGCCAGCATCTGTTGAGACATCTGCATCGAAAATGCCATGAAAATAACCATCATAGGCAATAAACCAACGAACAAAATACCGGCAACACCTCGGTTTTTCTTTATCGATTTCACCTTAAACCCTCGCAAATGAATAAGATGTACTTACAAGGCGAAAAACCTCTCCGTTAGCGATACCAATCAAATTAGTCGGGATTTCATAACAGAGAGAAACCTGATACATAGGTAACCTGCGGCCTCGTGATGTCAGCGGGAGTATTTCTATCGCTTTTTCTTTGGTTACATCACTCATGTCTGGAAAATCACATCCGTGTATGCTTCCTTTGGTCAGAGTCTTTTGAACCCTTCGGTAATTCACTTTACCTCCAGATAAAGCGGTTTCTTCAAGCCTTACCTCGTCGATACGCATCCCAAATTTGGTTTTATCAAAATTTGGAATCATTCGCTTCATCGAAGCAGAAGCAATCACAAACGCGTTGTGTTCTGTTTTCCGACAATCACCCGCACAGATATCCATATTGGCATTAAACAATTGTTTTCGTTCAGCAAAGATGGTGGTCAATGAATAGGAAGCTCTGTCGAGTTGTCCTTTTTTATTGATGGCCAACATATGGTTTACTACGACGACAAAAATGCCTGACGCAAAGACCAAAACCATCGCCAACTCAACAGCAAATGCACCTTTTTGTTTAACTTGCACAACCCGCTCCCTGACCAATTTTGAATGAACATCTTTCATATTCTTGAATAGTGATAATTTCACGCTTAATAGGCATATCTGGGAACCATATAGATACAATCGGATCATAGGTGTATTCCAAAGCGTAAACAGCCAACGCCATGTCTTCCGGTTCATCCTTCTTATCTGGGCATTTATCAGCGGAAGCGTAAGTATCCGTGCATTTCAAAAATCCCTCGTAGTCTCGAAAATAGTTAACATGAATAACTACACTCCCCTCTTTGACTACGTTGCTCCACAAAGAGCCGCCCGCTTTGTCCAACTCGTCTTTGATCATTTGCCCGTAGTTAATGGAGTTACTACTGCTCGAGTCGCCCGCTTTTTTTGTTCGCATCACCGCTGTCGTTAATGCGTGATCAGTCATGCTCATTGAGAAGGTCAAAATACAGATTTCAACCCATCCAAAGACAATAGCCAGAAAGATCGGAATACCCATGGCAACTTCAACCGTCAACGACCCCTTTTGCTTTCGTTTAAACGATCTCATAGTCGGACATACCTTTTCTTGGTGTAATCAACAACGAATGCTCCCTTAATATCGATACTGTTTAAGAACGCTTTCGCTTCATCTAAGTCATTAAAATCACCAATGCAATAGCGCTTCCACAGTCCATGTGTATACGAATAAACAGAGCCATAATTTGTTTTTAAGTAATTCAAAAAATCCGAAGGAATCGCTGTATACGTCGCCAACACTTGTACTCGATAAATAGGTTTTGCACCGGGTTTAAGTTTTCTTGGGTCAAGCACCGAACCATCGACACTGTGTCTAGAAGCTTGATACTCTGTGGTCGTATCCAATTTACTGACTCGTGATGTCGGTGCTACAAAGCCACCTGAATTAACTTGAGAACCAATAAGCTGTTGTTCCATTTCTATCGTTGACTGTGTCACGGCCTTCTTCCCTTTGCTTTTAGATATTGACCTCATTAATGCAGATAGTTGCTTGTGAGCCTGCTCATCGCTATTCGAATGTTTCAGAACTTCCAATGCGATATCCGGTCGCTGAGATTTAACCGAAGATAGAATCAAGTTAGAACTCACTCTCTGGTCGTTTGGATTCAACAGGTAAAGGTCATACAAAATGTCCGTCGCACCTAAATAATCAGACTGCATTATCTTTACAACGGCGATATTGTTTCCGGCTTCTCTATCTGAGGCTCCTTGCTTTCGACTTTCCTCAAAATGCTCAATAGCTTCAGTAAATCGCTTTTGTTGCGCTAATATTTTTCCGGTTAAAAGTTGATATTCATATTCTGCTCCACCTTCATCCCGATAATTTTTTAGCTCTTCTAATGCGTACTCAAAGTTTTTTTTCTGATAGTAGATTCGAGCATTGGTTAGAATAAACTCAGGATCATCAAGGTCACTTTCACTATAGGTGCTTCGATACAATTCAGCCGATTTGATATCTTTAAGATCTAGATACAAATTAACAAGTTTTACTTTATATACCGAGTCAGATTGGATATTTGCCTTATAAAACTCTATAAGTTTTTGTGAATCACCCGATCCAATAAGCAATTGTTCTTTGGTATCAAGTTGATTATTAACCGTTGTACAGCCAGAGATTAAAACCAACATAATTGCGGTTAATATATACTTTCTTATCACATCAACATCCTCAAAATACCAGGGGCAGCAATTAGCACAACAATAGGAACCATGATAAAAGCGATAAGCGGGATTGACATTTTTGCCCCCATCTTTCCAATCCGTTCTTCTAAATCCATCATGTTTAGCTCTCTAATATCAGTAGCTAAGGTCGATAATACGGGACCAACAGATGAACCAAATTGGAGGCTCTGCACCATGGTCATTACGAAACTTTGTGACTCACTGGTTGGTACGAGTTCGTAAAATTCTTCCAATGCCTTTTCAAGGCCCACCAGGCGCGAGCGTTCGACTGTCACTCTCACAACATGAGCAAGGTTACTGTCTACTGAGTGAAGTTCTTTCGCCAAGTACTCTAGGCTAGACTCAATAGTCATGCCGGTATGGACACAAACATTCATAAGATCGAGTAAAAAAGGTAACCTTGAACTGATGTGCTTTATATTGGCTTTTCCTCGAGCAGACACATAGGAATCCGGCGCGATGACAAACGCTAATAAGGTCCCCAATAAATACAGCAAAGAAAATATTACTTCGGTTTTACCGTTAAAGAAGTCAAGGCCAATTAATACTAGGCAGATACTAAAAGGGATTATTTTCAATAAATAGTAAGCATCAGAAAGGAAGTCATTGTAAAAACCAGCTGCGACTAACTTCCGCTTAGTTTCATGCTTATTGAAACTAAGCCGAGACAAAATAGCCTTAAATAAATCTGTTCGTTTTTTTTCTTCGCGTGTTGAACCAATTATTTTTCGAGTTTCTATATTTGCTCTCGTGTTATCCCAAAAGCGCAAGCAATACGTTGCTAGAACCATAGAGATAATAAATATGACACTCCAAACAATGGCAGTTTCAAAGTCCATTAATTGACACCTCGCAAAATCAGCCAGATGCAAAAGAAACCTAATAATTCGCTCACTAAAACGTAATAAAAAATAGGTTGTCCCGCTTCCTCAAACATAACAAAGCTGTAGTTCTCAGGGCTTGTAAACTTCAAGATGATAAGAAAAATTACGGGCAAACAAGCGATAATTTTTGCAGAAGCTCGGGCTTCTGAGGTCAATGCATTTTTCTTTTTCTCAACAGCTCGAGAATCAAACATAAGTCGATTAATTTTATTGATCACATCTTTGAGTTGACCACCCCGAGCTAGGTTGATTCTTATCGTTGAAGCAAAAAAGAAATACTCTAAATAAGGAAAAGTATTGCTGCTACGCTCAAGAACATCATCAGGGTCTTCACCAATAAGTAATCGCTCAGCCATAAGCTTGAACTCTTTGCCCACATCATTATCAAGCTGCTTACCCACGTACTCGAACGCATGAATGATGCTTTGACCAGAAGAAATAGCGCCGCTCAAAATGTTCAAAGCGTCTGGAAAGTTAGTTTTGAAACGGTCCATCTGTCTTTGCTTTAACTTTGTGTAAAAAACAAAGAACAAGATTGGTTCAGCAAGGAGTAAGCAAACGAAATAATCCTGACGCAAGAAAAACTCATTGACCGCATAGACTGCCGATGCTGTCACAGATACAAATAGAATTAATTTCAAAGACATATTAGGTTGAAAGACTTTGATGGTCTTCTTGTAACTTTTCCTCAACCGGGCTTTGTAGCTCTCTTCAAACTGTTGTGAATCAATAACAGAGCGAACCCCCTTAACCCCTTCAAATTCAGCTTCCATCTCAATTAAGCTGCTCAGCTTTTTGTTTTGACGAGAGCGATGGATAAGGAAGTAAAGTAGCAAAGCGCTCCATGAAGCAATCAGTATTAAGGTCATGTAAATATCTCCTTCACTGCTTGTTCTAAACCAAAGAATTTTGCGCGTTCATAAATCACAGAGCGAGTCGATAAACCGGGTGTTCTGAACTCACCTTCCATCTTTCCATCTTTGAAATTTGAAGTAGCTTCATAACGAAAAATGTCTTCCATCACCACGCTATCCCCTTCCATCCCGATAATTTCAGAAATGTACATCACCTTTCGGCTACCATCGTGGAGGCGCTTTACTTGAACGATAAGGTCTACTGCACTAACGATGGTTCTGCGTATTGCTGATATCGGAAGACTGGCTGTTGCCATCATCACCATGCTCTCAGTACGAGCAATGGCATCACGAGGTGTATTAGCGTGCAATGTCGACATAGATCCGTCATGGCCAGTATTCATGGCTTGAAGCATCTCAAAGGCTTCACCACCACGACACTCACCCACAATGATTCTGTCAGGACGCATACGAAGGGCATTAATCACAAGGTCACGCGCGGTGATCTCTCCCGTCCCTTCAACGCTGGCTTGTCGAGTTTCAAGCCTTACGATGTGAGGTTTTTGAAGCTGTAGCTCAGCAGCATCTTCAATGGTAACAATACGTTCAGTTTCACCAATGAACCCAGATAACGCATTCAACAATGTCGTCTTACCTGAACCCGTACCACCAGAGATCAATATGTTGCACTTGCAGTGACTGGCTATAGACAATAGCTTTGCCATTTCCACAGACATGGCACCAAACTCAGCCAGATTCTCAAGCCTAATTTTTTGTTCTTTGAACTTACGAATAGAGATAGATGTGCCATCTATTGCAAGCGGTGGAATTACAATATTGACACGACTGCCATCCATCAAACGAGCATCACAAAGCGGTTTCGATTCATCAATACGACGACCTACATTCGAAGCGATTCGTTTAGCGATGGTGTTCAGTTGCTTTTCATTAACAAACTGAATAGGTGATTGTTCAACTTTGCCATTGATTTCAATGAAGATATCAGAAGGTCCGTTGATCATGATGTCCGATATGTCATCGTTATCGACCAAAGCTTGCAGCGGCCCAAGGCCTTTCAACTCATCGAGTAATGCTTTAACTAGATCAACGCGCTTAAGAGAACTGACTTGCAATTGCTTTTTGTCGATCAATATATTAACTGAATCTTTAAGCTGGTCTTCTAGCTCTTGATTACTGATTTCAACAAGCGTCGCGGCGTCCAAAGCATCGAAGATTTCATCTCGAAGCTGGATGTAAATTTCTTTTAATTGATTCATTTTCTAAACAAACTGAAACGTGATTTGGTTTTAATTTTCTTGCCTGTTAACGTGGCAACCATACTCAGAACGGCAGTCGAGGACTTAGATTTAAGCAGCTCATTGATACCCTGCTGCACCACTATCTTTTCTAGTGACGGCTCGTACATAAAATCAATGCTATCTTTGGCTTTGATCCTCTCTTTTGCGCTTGCGAGCGTCACCATGAAATCTTTCGCTGGTCTATTCAGGTTGAAAATAACCTGGTGTTCAGATTTACCGATCTTCTTCTTCAACGAGTTATATGAACGCAATGAGGAGACTGAAGGTTCGCAAACAATGAAGATACGGTGATATTTATCTGATAACTCCTGATCATGCATCTCTTCGTAGCAAGACAGCGGCGCTGAATCGATAATAAAATTATATTGATCAATCAGTTGACTCGAAAGGTTGTACAGCGTCGACGCATGATCAGAAAGGCAGGCAACATTCTTCTCTAGAACCAAATAATCAAGTTTCTCTTTAACGCCATGCACATAGGTTTTCGCTATCGCGCTGTCAATGTCGATCTGATTTAAATCGATACTATTGTGCTTAGCTTTCAAGCCTTTTACACCAATATAAATGTCGCTGTTTAGCGCTCCTGAATCATGATCCACCAAGAGTGTCTTTAGGTTTGCTTGCTCTGCTAAGGAATGTGCTAAAACAGAACTTACGCAAGATACTCCAATGCCGCCTTTGGTTCCTAACACTAATATACGTTTAGCTACTCGCGTTTTTTTAACGGTGCTTTCACCTTCTTGCGTCGCTTTTAATGCCGCGAGTAACGCATCAAGCTCAGAGTCCCACAAGACATAAGTAGCCCCCAGAGAATGCACTTGGTTACGCAGTTTTATAGAGTCGACATCGCAGAGAACAAGCAAAGATATGTTCACATCTAAGCGAATGGAAATCTCAGACACTTGCTCAATAACGTTGGATGCGCTGCGAAGATCAAGTACAACATGATTGAGCTTGATGTTTGACTGATTCCAAACACCATCTAAATCAATATCAGTCACTTCCAGTGGTTTAGGAAAGCCTTCAATCGCATATAGATCATTAATCGATTCAGTTAAGGCGCTATCGTCTGAAACAATGAGATCGGTAGCCTCAACTGTCGACTTCATTTTCGAAGACGAATTACGAAACAAGATATCCAAGTCCATAGCTATTTCGCCTTCTTAATTGGATTGACCAAGCTAATATTACGATTGTGTTCGACACTACAGCCAAATTGATAATCTTCCCTTTTAGAGAACACCATCACGCCACAGTCACTGCTTTTAATTCGGACATATCGACCTATGATTAGGATGTTTTTTTCTTGGTCATGATCGGCAAGCTCGACTTTGTATCTGTCTTTCGAGATGGACTCTGACTTAAATCGATCGCTTAACTTCGCGACAAACTCACTCGCATCAGGCTTATATCTAACCAAAAACGTCGCCTTTGGCTCTCTTACGTTGAGATCTCGAATAAAAGCCACAGAACGAGGCATCGAATCTTCATCAGTCGTCATGTCAAATTCAAAGCGTTCCTCTAATTGTTCAATAACACTAGAGTTACTGGTATCAAGATGAGTACAAGCAGAAGTGAAAAAAGCCATTAAAGTAATAACGATCCATCTCATTAGTTGAACCCTCCTTGATTAATCGTGTCTTCCAACTCAGGTTCATCGAGATCTGAGAGGTCTATTCTTAGCAATCGTTCGAGATCACTGGTACGTCTAAAGCTTGGTAACTTAACTTGTTCTTGCTCGACGGGATCAACGAGATTGACAGTCGCAACAATGATTAATTCCGTTTTAGATCGGTTCGTAGAAGTGTGGCTAAATAGAGCCCCTAGGATTGGGATGTCCCCCAAAATTGGTATCTTGGTTAACGACTCTCGCTCTTCTGACGTAAGTAGCCCCGCCAGAACAAAGCTTTGCCCGTCTTTTAAATGAACCGTCGTTTGAGCTCGTCGAGTTCTTAAAGAAGGCACAGAAATTAGACCTGTCGTAGTTTTGTTCGATTCATCAATAGAACTGACTTCAGGGATCAAGGTTAAACGGATATTTTCCGTATCAGTAACCTTGGCAACCATGGCCAACTTAACTCCATACTCTTTATATGAAATGGTTATCCCGTCTTCATCTCGAACAGCGATTGGTATCTCGCCCCCTGCTAGGAAGCTAGCCTGCTCACCCGAAATAACAGAAAGGTTGGGTTCGGCCAATACCCGCCCGATTTTGTCATCACCACTTGCGGAGATAACAGAAACAATATCTTGAGCCGTAAAATCAAGGAGCTTATTAACAAAAGTACCCGGCTCTCCACTGTCACTATAGGTAACGCCTAACTCGGTAAGAAAAGAGCTCGAAACTTCTGCGACCGTCAACTTAACGTTGATCTGTTCAGTCGTAAGCACTTTGAGATTATTAATGACTTGGTCATAGTAATATTGAGTGGTGAACTCCAGTTCGTCTAAAACCTCTCCACCAGCATCTTTCAATTCGTATGTCTTACGTCGGCGTTCTTTCTTCAGCATTTCACCAACCAGTCGATGAATCTTTTTCTTAATCTCTTCGCTACCGACAATACCGTCTAATACCACTTGGTCACCGACATTGGAAACCATAACGCTTTCATCAGGAAATCGAGCAATGAGCGTTTGCTTAAGAAGTCTTAAGCTTTGGTTGACAACCAATTCCGCATTGTAAATTTCATTTCCGCCACGATCATAAACAATCACTGAGGTAGTACCCTGGCCAACGCCGTAAACCACAACCTTGTTTTCATCGATAATTTTGTAGTCCGCTATTTCTTGATTCGCCACAAATACCGTTGATATCTGTCGCTTCAAATTAATGGTTTTCGCAGCACCTTGATCCAAGTTCATTAATTCTGATGCGAGTAATGGACAAGAAAGAATCCCGCATAGTAGCAAGGCTATATTTTTCTTCTTTAAAGTCATGTTATTCCTTACCACGTAGTTCTCTGACACCAAACTGAGTTTCTAAAAGGTCACTACTGCGGATAGATAAATAGCGATTCTCGATTTCAGATGGAATAATATTCACATCACCGATTTTTTGAGCCATTTCGAGTTTCAAAACACTCCGCATGTTTAATGCAATAACTAAACTGTATTTTTTGTCTTCGGCATCTTCTGAATCAGTATCTTCACTGCTCCCTTTTATTACCTGTAAAACTCGCGCTCCACTGATAATCACTCGACTAACGAGGTCCCCGATATCTCCATAGCCATTCTCAACGAGGTTTGATTTTGAAGAAGTTGTAGAAACGAAGCTCACTTTATCACCAGGAGTCAGCGTTGCGGTTTGTACGACTCCAATACCGGTTACTTCATAAAAATAAGGTAATTCACCGTCATTTAGTGACAGGTACATATAATCTCGATCTCCAGGGTTAGAGATCATATCTTGTGTTAAGTAAGTACCTTCAGAAATGTCTTCTTTAAATAGAGCACCAGGTTCAACAATAAGGTCATCTTCTAACGTATAGTAGTAACCATCTAAGTCAGATATATGAACAAATTTCTTGTCATAAAATTTAGGAGCCAACGGTTGAGAACGTTTAATCGCTTTCTGAGTGACTAAAATGCTGACCTTAGGTTCTTCTTTCTGCTGAACTTCCTGTGGAGCTTCATCAGATGACATATAGTTCATATTGATATAAATCAATGTAGAGAAAATAGAAAAAGCGACAAGAAGGAGAATGATAATTCTGTTCATATTAAGCCTAAAACAGGGGCAAAAGCCCCTTTATATATTATTCTTAGTGGCTGATTATTTGCCTGTAGTAGCTGTAGTCAAATTGGTAGTCACTTTAGTTAATGCACCAGTGATAGCATTTTTAAGCGCATCAGTTTGAAATGCCGCTAATACTAGAGCCGACATTACAACAGCAATAATTGCATATTCCACAGCGGTAACACCGCGTACATCATCTTCGAACTTCATTTTTAGTTCAGCTAGTTTTGCTAGAGTTTTGTAATACATAATAATCCTATAAAAAGTATATTGACCATTGGTCTAATTGAAATTGCGAGTAAAATTTACCCGATACAAAAACATACATCCAATTAATAGTTATTATGATCGCATAACATAAACTTATTTCACTCGCATAAATGTTTTTTATGATCTTATAATAATTAACAATATGGTTTGTATTGATATATATAACTATTACCTATACCCTATATTTATGAATATAGATTTATTATTTTATACCACTTTAATTTTTGTAAACTTTTTAATATTAGCATGCGTGTGTTTTTTCGATGGGAAGCATAGAAAGATACCAAACAATCTCAGTAAGACAGCTTTAATATTTAGCATTTTCGTCGCGTTGCATAATGGCCACTTGATGTCATCTTTACCTATTGCAGTTCTCTGCTTCGTGGTGTTTTTGATACTTTGGTACCTAAGAGTGATTGGCGCTGGAGATGTAAAGTTACTTTGCGCCTTAATCATTGGTATACAACCCGAACTAGTTGTAGCAACATTGATTTTTATAGGGTTTCTTGGTGGTGTGGTCGTTTCCATTATGTACATAATAGGAAAAGTGGTAGGCTTTGATAGCTATAAAAAAGGCATCCCTTACGGGATACCTATCGCTTTAAGTTGTTTTATTTTTAGCACAGTATCAATATTATCAAACTAATCACATAACATTATGATTCAATACAGGTGTCGAAATATCACTTATTTGAAATAGCTGTTGAATCTTATCTTTAATTCCTAATGTCTCTAATTCTTGTGAAATCTCATCGCTACACCAAACATACATATTCACTTTTTGACGTAATGGTATTGTTTTACAATTATTATTACATATTGACCACTCAGGAAAAATGAGAATAGTACCGTTGGTTTCCAGTTCATTTTTTAAGAACTGACATGAGCTTGTTTTTACCCAGCTTGATACATGTGAAGAATCAATATTATAGTCATTAAGCAACTCTTGAACATAAGATTTAGGTAAAGAACTACAATAAACAACTCTCTGAGGGTAACACTCGTGCGGGTCAAGTGAATTAGAATGTGCGATAACATAATTCACAGTTTTTAACTGGTAGGATTTTCCATTATCTTGTGAAATTCTATCCATCGTGAATATTAAGTCGTAGCGAGACGAATCCAATAGAGAAGACTTAGTAAAACTGTTTATGGACAAGTCTATATTATTCAACATTCGAAACTCATTGATTACACGTTCAACCATCTCGAAGCAAAAAGATTCAGCAATCGCTATATTGAATTGATCGCGTAACTCAACTTTTTCTAGATCTTCAAACAACCTTTCGTACATAGACATTGTTTGATCTGCGTAATCGAGTAATACTTTTCCGTGTTTAGTGAGTAAAAACCCTTCCTTTCGATCAAAAATACTCGCCCCGATCGTATTCTCGATTTTTTTAATATGTTGAGAAACCGCAGGCTGTGTCATAAATAAAGACTCAGCTGCAGCTGTAAAACTTTTGTGTTTAGCAACGTGTGAAAATGTTCTTAAATATTTGACGTCGATAGACCTGTTGACGTTTTTCATGGTGCAAACTACCCCGATGTTGCGTTATTTTATTAATTATTCTTATTAAAAATCAGCGTAAAAGTAACAATAGTGTCATTCAGATACAAAAAAACATTATTTATATAGTCATAAATAATGTTTATATCCATCTAATTAAAAAAAATAATTTTTCTGCACCAACAACTGATTCACAAATCCTTATGTGCTTTTACAAACAACATATTCCACTTGTCCTTTGTGTACCAGAGTCCTGACACAACACACTCCTAGAGCAAATGACAATCAACACAATTATAACCAAAACCTATGCACTCACCACCTTAATGATATGTAAAAGCTTTGAAATTTATGTAAATAATCGACATTTATAAGGCTAAAGTTCAAAAGTTGCCCAAACTAAGCATTGTTCATTTTTGTGATCTAGATTGCACGCAAGTGAAACTACATGCCTATAAATGTATATCTTGATTCATAAATGCGACAAATTATTTCATTTTTTGGAGCAAAATTTAGAACCGGACAAAAAAAAGAGCTAACCAATATAGCTCTTTTTTGTCATTTTATTCTATCGCTGTGCTCTCAATCGGAAGAGTAAACACAGAATTAAAAGAATAGACAATGAGGAACCTCCCCCTGACGAATCGTTTTGAGTTATAGGAATCGAGGATTCATTTGAAACATTCGGTAGAACTTCTATATCGAATGAACCAATCCATTCATCACCACTGGCCGATAGAGCCCTATATTTAATAGTGTCATATAGAGCTAACTTACGTTGAGTAGGCGCATTATAAATAATCTTACCATCGACAATTTTTGCAATTCCATTACGTGGAGATTCCAATATATACAACGAGTGAACACCGCCGTTAATATTAGGAACCAAATTGATTTCATCTCCATATTTTACTTGCAGAGATTTAGTACCCAAGAGTGATGCTTGCTTTCTTCGCACATCAACCACTACAGACTGTTTTGTATACCCTCCGGACGAGTCCTTCACCAGAATAGAAAATTTGTATTGCTCACCTTCCAAAGCATCTCTAGGTACCGGGACTTTAAGGGCTTTAGATTGTGCATCACTTAACAACAATCTTGGTCCTTGTACTTGAGACCACGTAATTTGGTGCTCCGAAGAATCAACATCGATAATATTAGTTACCGTGAATATTACGGTTTCACCAGGCTCAGACTTTGCGTCTAACCGATCTAGAGTGAACTTCGGGGCGTCATTCACTGGATTTATATCAACTTCGACATCAGCAAAGTCCGTCTTATTTCCTAGTCGATCTACCAAACGGTATGTAAAACTATCACGACCAAACTGGTCTGACAGCGGAAAGTAAGTTCCATCTTTTATCACCCCTTTAGTCGGCTTCTGCCCTAGTTCTACAACATAATTATTAGGCTTCGGTAGATTGATATCATTCGCCAACAGATTGAGCATAAAAGGGATGTCTTCATCGGTCGATATCCTATCGTCAACAACAATAGGTTTGTCTTGTGTCGGCAGTTCAAAAAGTACTGCAAAAGGGAAATTCTGACCAAACCCACGGCTCAAACCTCGAGTTTTGTAATCAGAAATGGTCCCCGAAAACTGTCTTTTTCTTTGTCCGTCTCCTAAATACGCATCTAAAAACTGTGTTGAGTATTCAGGAGTACCATTTTCAATCTCTAGGACAATTAACTTAGAGCCTAAACCAAGCTTAATTTTCTCGTCAAAAATGATTTGTCCGCCACCTTGCAGAGCAACGCCTCGGTGTAACAATCGAGCGGCGTTCTCCTCAATTACTGCATTGCCGAATCTTGATTGATATGGATATTCCACTAAACGATAGAACATCGGCATCGCTATGCTGGTTGCTTTCGCGTAAAAATGAATCCCTGCTATGTCTTGCTTGCCGTTAACCACATCAATGGAAAAACCTAGAACATTACTATCCACGTTGTAACGTGGATAAGTTCTTCCGAATGAGGTTACCCAAGACGATTTATTGTTTGAGTTAGGCACCAATAAAGAGAAACTCGCTTTGGTATCATCGCTGACAATATTGGTTATCGATATATCCGTCTTTCTTCCTGCAGTAATCGCCGTTAAGGAAGGTTCAGAGTCATCTGAAAGATTGGTAACCGATTCTCTACCCGGGAAAACATCACCATCATCCCCAGACGAAAATCCGCTCTCAAGCGATCCCTGCCCATCAGCTTGGAATACCTGTACTTGCATTGGGCCGGAGCTGTTGAATTGGTTATCAATATTCACTGCCGTTATTAACAAACCCTCTCCACGAAGCGCTTGGTCGTAGTTATTTTTACGTCTATTTTCAATGTAAGCACGAGGCCCAAATTGCTTGAGGTAAGGATCGAGGTGAATAACGCTTTCGCCCTTGATTGTGTTTATGTCGACACTGCCGTTATTAGAGAGTACTTTCGGCTTTAAAAAACCTGATGCCTCTTTGCTCCACGCCAACATGTTAACTGGCGTTTCTCCAGCATACTGGTCACTGGGTTTACTGCCCCAACTACCACCTCCCATTAGCCCCCAATGTCCAATCGAACCATCATGCTTATATGAATATAGATCCGGCAGCCCTAACATCAGGTGTCCAAGCTCGTGAGCAATAACACCCATGGTTGATTGGTGATCATCTTGATAATCTGCGAATAGGCAGTACGCGCTAATACGCTTGCCGTCTATCTCGACAGTTCGGTGAGCAAACTTGTGCGGCCAAATAGTGGGCGTTTTACGTGTACCACTAGATTTGTCATTGCCAGCAAACACAAACATCACGGACAGTTCTTGTGGGGAGATACTATCGTCATTGTTGTAGTCATATTGAGAAAGATTAAAGTCAACATCTAACGCTTCATACACCTTGGTGAACACATTATTAAGTTTACTTTGGCAATTACTTTCAGACTTAGAGTGACAATTTGGATGATCTATATCCAACGTGACATTAATAACGCCATCATTTTTTGTTCCTTCGTTTTCTTTGGCCGGAACAACTTTATAATTCCCATAACTATTTTTAAGGAAATAATCTTGAACACTTTGTTGGTTTTCACCAAATATCGTCGACTGAAAGTCATTTTCTATCTGTTCGTTTGAAAAGCTAACTTGTACTACCAACAAAGCTTGCTCAGTGATTCTTTTTTTCGAACGACTTTTTAGAAGTGAGCGTTGATTTCCTATTGGGGTAAATCTTTTAAGGTTTGCAGCAGGTGAGTCAAAAGATTCATTGATGTGTATTGGATCAATTTTCAGATTTTTTATGTTTGATTCTATTGGCACTTCAGCTTCACTCGAAGCCAGCACTCCAGTAGAAACAACTCGACCTGTACCATCATCATTTGTTTCATATTTGGCAAAATACCATTGATTATCAGTATTCTGAACGTATATGTGACCATCATGGTCTTGATACCAAAACATATGCTGGGAGCCCATTAATCGCAGTTCTTTTGTACTGCCATCAATAAAGGTCATGGTGTGCCAGGTCGGCGCAGGTAAAGTAGTCGCTTGTACAGAGTAAACAGCGACGAGCGCTGTAATCAATGTACAAATTAATGTTGTCCTCATTAGGATAATCTCGTTAGTCGAATTTCTCAGAAAGAGATAATTCATTTATTAAATGAAACGAGACCTTATCAATGAGGCATTATATTAACCAATTAACTTTCTAACTAAACCTATAAGTAATATTTATAAGCTTAAAAATATAAACGTTACTTATAGGCACATAAATTTATTATAAAAATAAAAGATAGATAATTAATAACTCTATCTTTTATTCGAGTAACTATTAATTAATCCGCGTACCTATTTAAACAATAGATCTTTCCACAAAAACTATTGAGATGCTTGTTTCATCTGCTCATCTAAGTTAAGTACCGTTAAAGCATTACTTACACTAGTCGCAATCACGTCAACCACGCCTGTTCTTAGTGCACCTAATAAAGCTAATGGCTTACTGTTCTCGGCAGCGATGGCGATTACATCAGCGATAGGGCGGAACTCTTCCAAGGCCAAACCAATCACACGGTCACTCATGACTGTATTCGCCGCTTTACCGTGAACGTCGAAAAAGTCATAGCCAGCAAAGTCACCGACGACACCTTGTAGTAAACGAGACTGTACTACCTCACCCGCGGTAAACCAGCCTAAGTCGACCATATAGCTGTTTTCACTCATATCACCGATACCCACTAACGCGACATCCGCTTTACGAGCTAAATCGAGTGTTTGCTTAACAGTACTGTTTTCCATGAACGCCGATTTTTGAGCTTTGTTTTCAGCATAAGCAGGCGCGTACAAGGTTTCAGAAGATCCGCCGTACTTTTTCGCTAGTTGTCTGCATATATGGTCGGCGTTAAACATACCGCCTCTTGGGTGAATTCCACCGATACCACATACGAATTTACAGTCACGTGGGGTAATTACGCCAGTATGGTGAGCAACAGACGATACGTTTCGACCTTGTCCTACTGTCACCACCATGCCGTTTTTCAGTGTACTGGTAAGATAGTTAGACACCAAACCAGCTACCTGTAACCGCTGCTTCTCTTCATTCGGTTGGTCTAGTGCAACCAATGCACGCTTAACACCAAATCGTTCGATCAAACGTTGTTCGATCTTCGCGCTGAATACTGGGTGGTATTTCACGGTGATCTCGACAATCCCTTCATCGCGGGCTTGCTTGAGCATTCGACCAACCTTTGCACGAGAGATAGAGAACTTTTTAGAGATCTCTTCTTGTGTAGCGCCATCTTGATAGTAAGCAACGGCTACTTCAGTGAGGAGATCAGTGTTTTCTTCGGAAACATCTTGGATATTCTTACTCATATACCACTCAACCAATATTTAACAATTATTTTACCTGCTGTACTTCCTAATATAGGAGAGCTCAGTAAGTGATACACAAGCTTACACCCTGAACATATGTAACAACAAGGAACATTTGCTCAGCATCATAACCATAGTTTTGTTGTTGATTAATTCACCTCACTTTGTTCGTTAAACGTTTGCTTGCATACCCCATGATTACTAGAGTGAAATATATTTGACTGAAGTCACCATACAGCACTATTTACCGTTGACTTTGGGGCTAGATCGGATAAATATGGCTACATCATTTACTCATCGAGCGAACAAATGTTCTGTGCAAATGTTCGTTCGGAGAAAAATTTAAATTAATGTAAGTTAGGCTCACTGGTACAACCATGAGGAACTTCATTAGTTCGCTTGCAAATGCCCACACCTCTCCCATTAAAGGGGTGTTCCGCGATACATAGGATGATCAAAATGAGCAATAAATTAGAGCAACTTCGTAAACTAACAACTGTTGTAGCTGACACTGGCGATATCGAAGCTATCAGCAAGTACACTCCGGAAGATGCAACAACTAACCCATCTCTAATTCTTAAAGCCGCTCAAATTGCTGAGTACGCACCTCTAATCGATGCTTCTATCGAATACGCTAAAGCGCAAAGCGCTGATAAAGCACAACAAGTTCAAGACACTTGTGACATGCTTAACGTGAACATCGGTAAAGAAATCCTTAACGTTGTACCTGGCCGTATCTCTACTGAAGTAGATGCTCGTCTTTCTTACGACATGGAAGGCAGCGTTGCTAAAGCTCGTCAACTTATCAAAATGTACAACGACGCTGGCATCACTAACGACCGCATCCTTATCAAACTGGCTTCTACTTGGGAAGGCATCCGTGCTGCTGAAATCCTAGAGAAAGAAGGCATCAACTGTAACCTAACGCTTCTATTCTCTTTCGCTCAAGCTCGTGCTTGTGCTGAAGCGGGTGTATTCCTTATCTCTCCTTTCGTTGGTCGCATCATGGACTGGTACAAAGCGAAAGAAGGTCGTGATTTCGAAGCTTCAGAAGATCCAGGCGTAATCTCTGTTTCAGACATCTACAACTACTACAAAGAGCACGGTTACAAGACTGTTGTTATGGGCGCAAGCTTCCGTAACATCGGCGAGATCCTTGAACTTGCTGGCTGTGACCGTCTAACTATCGCTCCTCAACTTCTAGCTGACCTAGAAGCAGCTGAAGGCGAAGTAGTAGAGAAGCTAATCGACTCTAACGGTACTAAAGAGCGTCCTGCTGCAATGACTCACGCTGAGTTTCTATGGGATCACAACCAAGACCCAATGGCTGTAGAGAAGCTAGCTGAAGGCATCCGCAACTTCGCCGTAGACCAAGGCAAACTAGAAGACATGATCGCAGCTAAGCTGTAATCACTACCGAATAAATAAGAGGAACGAATTTCGTTCCTCTTTTACATCTACCCACGAATTTTTAATTTCGAATCAATTTTGGAAGCAATTATGAACCGCAAACATCTAGCTAACGCGATCCGTGCTCTAAGCATGGACGGCGTACAACAAGCAAACTCTGGTCACCCTGGCGCACCTATGGGCATGGCTGACATCGCTGAAGTACTTTGGCGCTCTCACCTAAACCACAACCCGTCAAACCCAGAGTGGGCTGACCGCGACCGTTTTATCCTGTCTAACGGCCACGGCTCAATGCTGATTTACTCTCTGCTTCATCTAGCAGGTTACGAGCTTTCAATTGAAGACCTTAAGAACTTCCGTCAACTGCACTCTAAGACTCCAGGTCACCCAGAGTACGGCTACGCACCAGGTATCGAAACAACGACTGGTCCTCTAGGTCAAGGCATCACCAACGCTGTTGGTATGGCGATGGCTGAAAAAGCTCTTGCGGCACAGTTCAACAAAGAAGGCCACGACATCGTAGACCACTACACTTATGCATTCATGGGTGATGGCTGTCTGATGGAAGGTATTTCTCACGAAGCATGTTCTCTAGCGGGTACGCTAGGTCTTGGTAAGCTGGTTGCTTTCTGGGATGACAACGGCATCTCTATCGATGGCGAAGTGGAAGGTTGGTTCTCTGACGATACTCCTAAGCGTTTTGAAGCTTACGGCTGGCACGTAATCCCAGCAGTTGATGGTCACGATGCTGACGCTATCAACGCGGCTATCGAAGCAGCTAAAGCGGATCCTCGTCCGACTCTAATCTGTACTAAAACTGTAATCGGCTTTGGTTCTCCAAACAAAGCAGGTACGCACGACTGTCACGGTGCACCATTAGGCGCTGATGAAATCGCAGCAACTCGTAAGCAACTAGGTTGGGAGCACGGTCCTTTTGAAATTCCGTCGGAAGTTTACTCAGAGTGGGATGCGAAAGAAGCAGGCGCAGCTAAGGAAGCAGCGTGGAACGAGAAACTTGCAGCTTATGAAGCAGCATACCCTGAGCTGGCAGCTGAATTCAAACGCCGCGTAAACGGTGATCTTCCTGCTGAATGGGAAGAGAAAGCATCGGCAATCATCGCTGATCTTCAAGCTAACCCAGCAAACATCGCATCACGTAAAGCATCTCAAAATGCACTAGAAGCGTTCGGTGCTATGCTACCTGAATTCATGGGCGGCTCTGCTGACCTTGCGCCTTCTAACCTGACTATGTGGTCTGGTTCTAAGTCTCTTGAAGCAAATGACTTCTCTGGTAACTACATCCACTACGGTGTACGTGAATTCGGTATGACGGCTATCATGAACGGTATCGCTCTGCACGGTGGTTTCGTACCATACGGCGCAACGTTCCTAATGTTCATGGAATACGCTCGTAACGCTATGCGTATGGCTGCTCTGATGAAAACTCAGAACATCCAAGTTTACACGCACGATTCTATCGGCCTAGGCGAAGATGGTCCTACTCACCAACCGGTTGAGCAGATCGCCTCTCTACGTCTGACTCCAAACATGAGCACATGGCGTCCATGTGACCAAGTTGAGTCTGCTGTTGCTTGGAAACTGGCAATCGAGCGTAAAGATGGTCCTTCTGCACTTATCTTCTCTCGTCAAAACCTTGCACAACAAGATCGTGACGCTGAGCAAGTAGCAAACATCGCTAAGGGTGGTTACATCCTGAAAGATTGCGCTGGCAAGCCAGAGCTAATCATCATTGCAACGGGTTCTGAAGTTGAGCTAGCGGTTAGCGCTGCTGCTGAACTAACAGCTGAAGGTAAAGCGGTACGCGTAGTATCTATGCCTGCAACTGATGCATTCGACAAGCAAGACGCTGAATACCGTGAGTCTGTACTTCCGTCAGACGTTACAGCACGTATCGCAGTAGAAGCTGGCATCGCTGACTTCTGGTACAAGTATGTTGGCTTCGGTGGCAAGATCATCGGTATGACAACGTTCGGCGAATCTGCACCAGCAGGCGAGCTATTCAAGATGTTTGGTTTCACTACTGAAAACGTAGTAAACACAGCGAAAGAGATTCTTGCTTAGTCTGCTAATCCGTTAGCTGATTTCTAAGCATATAATAGAAAGCCCTACTCTTTTGAGTAGGGCTTTTTTGTATCTGTTGCCTGTTAATCTGTTATCTGTTCTTTTGGCTCACAAAAAAGCCCTGCTAGCTTCGCAAGGCTCTTTCTTGTTTCTTAATTTCTCATTCGGGTTTGAATATGGCAGCTATTTCTCTTCGAAGCGCTTCGCCAAGTGATAGAACTCATTCACTTGCTCTTTTAGCTCAGTGGAGTGGTCTTTCACGGAATGCGTTGCCACTAAGTTTTGCTCTGCAGTAGACGCGATAGACTGCATATGCAGGTTTACATCACTCGATAGCTGACGCTGTTTATGCGCGGAGCTTTCAACCGACTGCATCAAATCGTTCATCGATTGCATTAAGGTTTCGACTTCAGACAAGCGCTCTGCACTCACCTTCGCAACATCGCCACACGCGTCCGTTTGCTCTCGGTTCGCCAGAATATCCTTTTGCCAGCCTTCAATCGTCGCTAGCATGGTGTCGATACTCTCTTTGATCTGAACCGTCGCCTTTGACGTACGACCCGATAGCGCACGTACTTCGTCGGCAACAACGGCAAAGCCTCGTCCTTGCTCGCCCGCTCTAGCCGCTTCAATTGCTGCGTTTAGTGCCAACAAATTGGTTTGTTCGGCGATTCCACCAATCTCTTCCATTATCTTGCTTACGCTCTGCGCTTGATCGCTCAATTGGTAAGTTGTTTGAGTCGCCTTTTCAGCCTGTGAAGCTAAGCTTTCTAAATTTCGATGGGTTTGATTAATGCTCTCTTTAGCACCAGCACAGGTTTGCAAAGTTACATCAACAATCTGGTGCGCTTCTTCTGTACGAGAAGAGACCTCGTTCGCAGTGACTTCAACCTCTTCAGTCGCCTCTCGTACTTGAAGGATGTCTTTTGTTTGTTGGTCTAAGGCTTCTGATACTTCAAATGACGTGGCATTCAGGTTGTCCGCCAAATCCTGTAGTGGCTTGGCTGAGTCTGTCATGCGACCTAACACGGTGCGGATTCTTGCAGACAATAGTTTTAAGTGAAAGTCGGCAACAGAGAACTGACTATTACCTGAATAGACAAGGCGACTGACACTATCGAATTTAGATTGCAGCTTTTTTAACTGCAATGGAGTATCAATGAGCTCTTGTCGGAAAAGCAATGCTAATGCGGAAACAGGAAGTAAGCTCAACAACCATTGCGATACTTGCCCTACTTCGATCAGGTTTGAAATCAAAGGGGCTGCTAAAGAACCTAGTAACACTGCGTAACGAACACTGTCACTGATCTGTAACGACCATTGACGACCCGACCTCTCAGCCTTCAATAAGCTTTGGTAAGCCCTATCCGCGACTTGTACCCATTCGTTTTTAGGCTTAACACGAACCGATTGGTAGCCACTCACCTTCCCGCCATCATAAATAGGGGTAACGTAAGCATCAACCCAGTAGTAACCACCAGATTGGGTTTTATTTTTTACGATACCGCGCCACGCTTTACCCTGCTTTAGGTTAACCCACATATCGGCAAAAGCCGCTTTCGGCATATCGTTATGCCTCACGATATTGTGGTGTTGCCCTAGCAACTCTTGTTGGCTGTATTCCGCGATGCGACAAAAAGCATCATTACTGTAAGTAATCACACCTTTAAGGTCGGTAGTCGAGACAAGTTGTTCGTTTTCGCTTAGAAGCGTTTCACGAGATTGAGAAGATGAACTGACAGTCATTTATATTAACTTTTGTTAATTATTGTTTTAGGCGAGGAATATATACAATTATTAAAGTTATGACAAAATGTGAACGTCACATTTTATGTAAATGCCTGCTATTTATACAAAAATACGCCTGACACCTCACAAAGATCAAAGCTTCACGCCTTTTCTTTTCTCTTCTCAAATTCACGGTCATGACTCATCTAAGTTCACTGCAGTGGTAAATTTCACGGTTCTCATTGAAACAGAGGTATGGAACTTGCGAATGTTTAAATCTTTGCGCAGTACTCGTTCAACAAAATCTTCGTAGGCTTGAATGTCCTTGACCGTCACAATCAACATAAAGTCAAAACTGCCCGAAATCTGATAGCACTGCGTGACCTCTGACGCCTTAGAAATAGAATGGCGAAAGATTTGATAAATATCCCCTCGGTCTCGTTCCATTTCTACGGACACAACTAAAGTCATCTTACTGCCTGTAAGTTCTGGGTTGATAATAGACACATCACTCACAATCACGCCTTCCTCTCTCAATCGCTTCACTCGCTTTAAGCAAGCCGGAGGCGATAACCCAACCATCTCAGCCAATGTGAGGTTTGGGATTCGGTTGTTCTTCTGCAGTTCAACGAGAATATTTCTATCTATACGATCAATTTCCATAATTTCTCAAAACTCTAATTTCATGACTAATAATTTCGAATACTACGACAAATAAAAAATTCTAGTAGAATATTGATGTAGATTTTGAAATAACCATCACAATAATCAAGGTAAGATCTTCTCATTCCAAACAATCGAACCATGGTCGTAACTATGAAATCAATCTATCAATTTTTTAAAGAACTCCTCAGAGAGATTTTCGATGTCACCTCGACTCTTTTCCGAATCATGATTCCAATCATCATCGTGATAAAGGTCGTTGAAGAACTTGGCGGCGTCGTGATTCTTAGCGAATGGCTAAGCCCAATAATGGAAAGCGTCGGATTACCGAAAGAAATGGGCTTGGTATGGGCAACCACCATACTCACTAACATCTATGCGGGGCTGATTATTCTTATTAATTCCGATGCTCCCTTAACGGTTGCTCAAGCCTCGGTTTTAGGCAGCATGATGCTACTAGCGCATTCATTACCGATTGAGGGTGCAATAGCTAAAAAGGCGGGTGTGAGTTGGCTGGCTACCCTATCAGTGAGAGTCGGTGGTAGCTTGGTGCTGGCATGGTTACTCAATCTCAGTTATCAATACGGGGATTTGCTCAACTACCCAGCAACCGTGCTTTGGCAGCCTGAAGTATCTGGAGACTCGAGCTATCTTGGATGGGCTATTGAGCAGCTAAAGAGCTTTGCCGTTATCTTCATTGTGATTTCAGCACTATTACTGCTACTCAAGATTTTAAAGATTCTAGGCGTTGAAAAGCTCATGGCAATATTGTTAAGACCATTCTTGAGACTACTCGGAATCAGCAAGGACGCGACTAACCTAACCATTATTGGAATCACGCTTGGTCTTTCGTTTGGCGGCGGCTTATTGATCAATGAAGCTAAAAAGGGACATATCTCGGCGAGGGATGTTTTCACCGCAATCATGCTGCTCAATCTACTCCACAGTTTGATTGAAGATACACTTTTGATCATGTTAATTGGGGCTGATTTTTATACCATATTTTGGGGAAGGTTAGTATTCTCAGTGCTGGTTATCGCCTTAATATCAAACGTCATTAAGCGCATGAATCCACGTACTTGTGAACGTTATTTTTATCGTGATGTCTCTCAGTCATAAGTAAATCGCCAACGAGAATAAAAGGAAAAGAGCTCAAATGCGGGCTCTTTTTTACAACTTGGTGCTCCTATCACCTCCGCTATTGTTAAATTTCACGCCCTTGAAACACTGAAAATCATTCTCAACACCCCAATTATTGATATTTTGAGTGAAAATAATTTCAGCATGAGTATTTACTAAACACTCAATTATTAAATTCATTTTTTAAACACAGATAATAAAATAAATATATTATTATTATCACTCCATACCTTGTATAACGCGCTCTCAAGATAATAACCACTTCCCAACTAATGTTGTTAAAAATCCAAACTATCAACTATTCATTCAACGAAACCCACTAAATAGCTGATAATAAAATAAATAACACCCCTTATTTGATATTAACTTTAAATGTTGAAATCGGAACGAACAATTACTTGTAATAATTATCCATTTGATTGGTCAATTTTATAAATATATTTTGTTACATAATCAAAACTGATGGCTCTTATGAATATGTTCCTTATAGCAGCGCCTGTTACAACTGAGACTCATACAACTAAGACTCTTACAAAAATACCTAGAAAAACAATGGCTTTAATGGTTCTAATTTTTTCCTCACTGTCACAGGCTTCCACTATTGAGAACGACGAACTATTGCTGAAGTCATTGATTGAACGAGGCGTTATCTGTCCTGGCTTAACCTATGAGGGCAATCAAGAAGCTTTGCGTGTCTATCTCAACGCTAAAAAAGTAAAGAGCACTCAGTTTGATTCAAAAAATAGAAAAGAGACAACCAATACAAAAGAGATAGAAAGTACGAAACATACAGTAAACACACGTCAGTTAAATAAGACACCACAAGAGTGTATTAGGCCAGACTCGGACAACTGGTTCGAATAAGGCAGTTGATACTGATATCGACATGGAAATATAAAAAGGAAATATAATGAAAATGATGAGAAAAACATTGTTGGCTTCAGCAATGCTTACTCTATTTAGCGTCAGTAGTTATGCAAAAACACCTATTGATTTAGGCGTTGTTAATGAAGACAAACTTATTGAAATGCTAGTTAGACAAGGCTTAGTCGACCAAGATGCAACCGATGTGGCAAAACACGATGCACTTGACCGTTACTTAAAAAATAAGATCAATTCCGGTTTTAAAGGCGACGCTCAATTCGGTAAAAAAGCACTTGAGCAACGAGCGAAAATACTCAAAGCCATTGAGAAAGGATCTGGCGTTAAAAAGGCCAGCGTCTTTGCTTTGGAAGTCGGCACAAAGCGTACCGATAAAGTACTCGCTCTATTGGTCGATTTCCCTGATTTGAACTGGGATGACAACAAGCTGACCGAAGAGCACACGCAGATGCTCTACGAGAGCTACAACCCAGAACATTATCAAGAGTTGTTGTTCTCAAATTCTGGCTACACAGGGCCAAATGGCGAAAACCTAATCTCGATGCGCCAATATTACCAAAGCGAATCAGGTGATAGTTACAGCGTTGCAGGTCAAGCGGCAGGTTGGTATCGCGCCTCTAAACCTGCGTCATTCTATGGTGGTAACTCCCCTACCACCGACAACGACTTAAACGCACAGGAACTGGTTCGTGAAGCGCTTAATCAATTGGCTCAAGATCCTAGCATCAACCTAGCCGATTATGATATTGAAGATCGTTACGATTACGACGGTGACGGAAACTTCCGTGAACCCGATGGTGTGATTGATCACCTAATGGTATTCCACGCATCTGTTGGCGAAGAAGCCGGTGGTGGCGTATTAGGCCCTGATGCTATCTGGTCTCACCGATTCAACCTTGGTCGCACACATGTGCTTGAAGGTACCTCTAGCTCGCTTCCCGACCGCTTTGGTGGCCAATACGCGGCATTTGATTACACCATTCAACCGATTGACGCGGCAGCGGGTGTCTGTGCTCACGAGTATGGCCATGATTTAGGCTTACCAGACGAGTACGATACGCAATACACAGGCAAGGGTGAACCAGTATCTTACTGGTCAATCATGTCTTCAGGCAGTTGGGCTGGCAAAATTGGTGGCACACAACCAACAGCATTCAGCTCTTGGGCAAAGCACTTCCTACAAAAATCGATTGGTGGTCGCTGGGTTAACGATGATCAAATATCAATTGATGACTTAGAAGACAGCCCACAGGTTTACACGCTGTTCCAAACGACGGATAACAGCCGTCCGAACATGATTAAAGTGGATCTTCCAGAAAAACAGATCGAAGGTTTAAAACCGTTTGCTGGTGAGTATTCGTTCCACTCTCAAAAAGGCGATGATCTGAAAAATAGCATGACTCGCAAGTTGGTGATTCCAGCGGGTGATTCTGCATTGCTTTCATTCAAAGCGTGGTATGAAATAGAGAAAGACTACGACTTCGCTCGCGTGCTAATCAACGGACAAGCAATAGCTGGCAACATCACCTCAATGGATGACCCATACAATACTGGCCTCGTTCCTGCTATTGGCGGCGAATCTGGCGGGTGGATTGACGCTGAGTTTGACGTATCACAATGGGTAGGCCAAGAAGTAGAGCTTTCGTTTGAGTACATCACCGATGGTGGCTTGGCTATGGAAGGTTTCTATTTGGATAACCTCAGTGTGGTCGTGGATGGTGAAGTAACCTCAATAGACGATGGAGAAAGCAACTCCACCTTCGCCCTAAATGGCTACAAGCTAAGTAATGGATTCCACCAAGCGCAACACTACTACCTACTGCAATGGCGTAGCCACATGGACGTTGATGAAGGTCTAGCCAACATCAAACGCATGGGCCAACTCATATCATTCGATCCAGGTTTGATCATTTGGTACGTAGACGAGTCGCTGACTGATAACTGGGTAGGTAAACACCCAGGTGAAGGTTGGTTAGGCGTGGTCGATGCAGACCAGAATGCCATGACTTGGGAAAAATCCGGTGAAGTCGCTCAAACTCGTTATCAAGTTCGTGATGCTGCGTTTTCACTCAAAGATCACACCCCAATGCGTCTTGTGAACAGCGACGATGATGTACTTGAAGATACCAGTTTGGTTGGCAATGCTAGCTTCTCTGACGACCAAGATTACACCTCTCCACAAGCGCCTGATTCAGGACGTATCCTAACGGAGTTTGGCTTAGCCGTTGATATTGTGAATCAGAGTGACAACAACGAATACGGCGTGGTTCGCTTATCGAAAGTAAGCCAACACAACGTCGCCCCTACTGCGAACTTCGAGCTCAATGTCACTGGCCTGAACGTTTCTGCACGTAACTTCAGTTCTGATCAAGACGGTGAGATCGTCAGTTATCTATGGGACTTTGGCAACGGCACAACAAGTAACGAAGTGGCACCAACTTGGTCTTACGAGCAAGCCGGTGAATACACGGTGAACTTGACTGTTGTTGACGACAAAGGCGCTACCGATTCATTTAGCTCCGTAGTGAGTGTTGAATCTCCAAACGCCCTTCCAGAAGCGAGTGCAAAGTACATTCACTTGGGTCGCTGGGTAACCATGTGGTCTACAAGTTCAGACAGCGATGGTCGTATTGTTGATACCGAGTGGACACTTCCAAACGGAAAGGTGAAACGAGGTCGCACATTCACTTCAATCTTCCCTTCATACGGAAAGCACGAGGTGACACTGAAGATAATCGATGACCAAGGTGGGATTACAACTAAGACAATTTTGGTCGACCTGTAGCTCATCTTGGGTCTTAGGTCTTAAACGATAGACCGTCAAGATAAGTACGCGGCTCTATCACGCGTACTTACAAGCAAGCTTAAGCACTGTTGTCTTCGAGCATGAGCCAAGACAGCAGTTTTAAGGGAACGTTATTATTTAAGCCGTAAGCAAAAGCCCTACCGATTTGGTAGGGCTTTTTATTGGTCGCAGTTCGAGATACTAGGGTTCTAATCACAGTAACGAATTTACTGAACCACCATTCGATGAGCCATTACACAGGCTGCTTTTGAATACGCGATTTACGAGCACTAAATGCGAACAGCAAGATAACAGCTAACACGAATGGCAATACGTAGATATTGAGGTTCTGCCACCCTGCTGTCGATTCTAGCCAGCCAGAGAGCATCGCTGTAATAGTCACACAGCCAAAGACAATAAATTCATTAAACGCTTGTGCCTTAGCTTTATTCTGCGATTGGTAGGACTGACTAAACAAACCTGTTGCCGCGATAAACATGAAGTTCCAACCCACACCAAGCACAACCAAGGCCGCTCTGAAGTGCCAAATAGATTCGCCATGAATGTTAATCGCGATACAGACGACGAACAGAATCCCGCCCGCCAAGATCATCATTCTTGAGCCAAACCTCTCGATAAGTGATCCGGTAAAAAATGCAGGTACAAACATCCCCAGAACATGCCACTCAATCACGCCAGCAGCTTTAGTAAAGTCAAAACCACAGCCAATCATTGCCAATGGCGTTGCAGTCATCAAAATGTTCATTACAGCGTAAGCAACCATGGCTGCAAAGACCGCACCAATAAAGTTCGGCGCTTTAACGATCACACCTAAAGGATCGGCTTTGGGAGCCTGACTATTAAAAGAGACTTTAGGAAACTGAATGGTTTGTAAGATGAGTAACGCAAGAATGTTCAATCCAATCAAAGAAGCAAAAGCACCAATGTACAAGCCATCTGCTGACCATTGTTGAGACATAATCGCCAAGTTTGGCCCCAATACTGCTGCTAAAACGCCACCAGCCATCGATATAGATATCGCTCGATGACGGGCATTTCCATCACACACCTCGATTGCAGCAAAGCGATAAAGCGTGCCAAAACCTATGCCTATCCCAAGTAAGAACGTGGCGAAACAAAACAGATAGAAATTTTGCTGAGACAGTGCGTAAGTGGCAAGGCTAGCCCCTGTAATGCCAACTACATTACCTATGCTAAATCCTCGCTTTCTCCCTAACTTACCTGAAATTAGAGACGCAGGAATAGTGGCTGCCATTAAACCCAAAAACTGCAGTGCAACCGGCAAGGTAATCATGCTCACACTGGGCGCAATCTGCTTGCCGATCAAGCCAATCACCGAGATCAGTAATATGTTACCCGTCATCAATAAGGCCTGACACAGTGAGAGCAGCCAAACATTTCTATTCATCTTCGTTCCTAAATATGAGCACAGTTGGTCAATAGACCAAATAATCAACAAAGTCGCAACACTTTGTTACTCATAGCAACTCTACAAAGCGGCCAATAGACGAATATAAATAGTTACCACCATATGACTTTGATTAGCGTTACTTAAGACGCTAGAGTTGAAATTATCATTACTTAAGATAATAATAATTTTCTGTTATTTATTGGCTTTGTTACTTAGAGACTTTATTACTTATAAGTCTTGTTATTTATAGGCTTTAGCATTTGAAGGTGAGTATGATCAATCCACTTTGGCTCAATACATTTAAGACTCTGGTTGAAGTTGGACATTTCACCCAAACGGCTGAAAAGTTGTACATGACACAACCAGGGGTCAGCCAGCACATCAAGAAGCTTGAACAAGCTTGCAATTGTGACCTGTTATCGAGAGAAAATAAAAGCTTCGAGCTGACCGAACAGGGTCGGATTATGTATCGCTATGCGCTCAAGCTAGAAAAAGACCAAGAAGATTTATTCGAATCTCTGAGTTTTGACAATCCTTATGCTGGGCAATGTCATCTATCCTGTTCGGGTTCACTCTCTTTACGTCTGTATCCCAAGCTTCTTGAACTTCAGCAGCAACACCAAGATCTGAGCATTAACTTAGAAGCGGCTCCAAACAAAAAGATATTGAACGACCTAATCCAAGGTACCACCGATATCGGCATTGTTAGGCACTCCCCAAACGACAGTTACTATCAAAGCCAAGTCATTGGTAAAGAAGCACTCTGCCTCATCGTTCACAGCAGTCTGGCTCACTTAGAGATAACACCACAAGTACTGCACGACATTGGCCTTATTGCGCATCCAGATTCTGCTCACTACCTGTCTTTGTATTTCGATCTGTGTGGAGACAAGGATCTCGCGAACATCAACGTTAATGAAATACCAAGATCTGGCTACATCAATCAGCTTCACCAGATCTTACTGCCAGTATCGAAAGGGTTAGGCTTTACCGTCTTACCGGCTGGTGCCGTTGAGCACTTCCCAGAAAGAGACAAGTTGCACGTTGTGCCACCCAAAGTAGAGGTTGAGGAAATACTGTATCTGGTTCAAAAACGAAACAGAAAACTGCCGCACCGATACGATACAGTTATCGATCTGATCAAACAAAACGTGAGTGGTTAGAAGCGTTGATTAGTTGATTAGTTGATTAGTTGATTAAATTTAAAGCCTTTAACCCAAAAGGTTAAAGGCTTTAATACTGAAGTACTTGTTATTCAGACAGTAATAGCGATAAGACAGCAACTGTTATATGCCGACGAAGCAAAGCGGCTTATTCCAAGGTGTGGAGGACTTCACACGCTCGCTCGAAGTCATAATTATCTAACGCACGTTGTACATCGTTAAGCGCAACAGAATTTGGATACTCTGCAAGTAACTCGGCCACGTATTGCGTTGCATCGTTATCATAAGCTTCCAGCAGCGAGAGCAGCTTAACCCTTTGATCTTCTTTGACCACGCTCCCCATCGCACTCGCTTCACTCATGTATTCTGCTTGTGGCTTCACAATCAGGCTTTCCGTTGCTGTAATAAACTCAACTAACCTCGCCTCACCTTCTCTGAGGGCTTGAACATCACACAAACGATTGTGAGCTTTATCTTCTAACTCTCCCATCAAATCAGCAAACCGGAGGCCGCCAATCGACGCTGCCATACTTTTCAAAGTATGCAGGTTTCTTTCAAGCGTAATCCAATCGTCTTGTGCCAAATTATCAAACGCATCAACCATCATACTTGGCGCACTGCTATGGAACTTCCCAACCAGTTTATTTTGTAGTTCCGAATCATGATGAGTGAGCTGTTCAAATCGTTGCTGAGAAAACACACTGGTCACATCAATGCTGTTAGGTTGACTTGTTAGGTCTTCGAGTTGTTCTGCCTGCCCTTCTAACGACGCTGCCTTCCCTTCTACCATCACCTCCGGCACGATGTATTTGATGATCAAAGAAGTCGCTTTATCGATGATAATTGGCTTATCCAAGAAGTCCGTGACTCCAGACTCTCTCGCTCGCTGTTTTGCATCAGCAAACACATTGGCAGACATCGCGATAATAGGAACCTGCGTATCAAACTCACGGATCTGACGCGTCGCTTCAAAGCCATCCATTACGGGCATTTGAAGATCCATAAGAATCATTTCATAGTCATTATTTTTGGCTAGTACTACCGCCTCTTTTCCGTTCTCGGCCAAGTCAGCATTCAACTTCGATCGCTTTAAAAATGCCAAGGCTAGGTCTTGGTTTAATTCATTGTCTTCAACCAGTAATACCTTTTGCCCTTTGAACTCGATGTGATAATCCAGCTTGAGCTCTTGTGATTTAAAGTGCGCCAGTTCTTCTGTATCTGACCTAGGCAAAGTGAGAACGAATGAGAACTCACTACCCTTACCCAAAACACTTGCGACTGAAATCTTACTGCCCATGGCTTGCACGAGCTTTTGACTGATATTTAGCCCTAAGCCAGTACCTCCAAACTTTCTCGTGGTAGTGCTATCTGCCTGACTGAATGCTTGAAAGAGCTTGTGCCTATTTTCTTCTGAAATGCCTATTCCAGTATCGGAAACAACCACCTTCATACTCACGCTGCGATCATTGGATTCGAGATGAGTAACATTCAAAGTCACGTTCCCATGCGATGTAAATTTGATGGCGTTACCAATCAGGTTCAGAATGACTTGGAATAGTCTTAACGGGTCGCCAATCAACGGAGTATCTAGCTCTGGATCTATCGACATAGACAACTTAAGTTGCTTCTCATCCGCTTTCGATTCCATCAACTCAATGACATCTTGGAATGTCGTCACGGGATCAAATGGGATGCTATCAATGACAAGCTGTCCCGCCTCTATCTTAGAGAAATCGAGGATGTCATTAATAATGCTTAACAGTGAATGCCCCGAACGGTGCACTTTCTCAATATAGTTTCGAGCAACAGGATTAGATATTTCGCCAATGGCCAGATAAGACAAACCAATTATTGCGTTCATTGGCGTTCTAATTTCGTGACTCATATTAGCTAAGAATTCCGATTTAGCTTGGCTAGCTAGATCGGCTCTCTGTTTCTCTTCTTCAAGTTGTTCGTTTAGGCGTTTCATTTCTGAAATATCGAATGCCCAAAATAGTGTGGCTACTTCCCCATCAAGCTCAAGCAAGTAGTAACTAACAAGAGCCACAAAACTACTTCCATCAAACTTCCTAAGCACTAATTCTCGGTTTACGACTTTACCTTTGAGGTTGAGCTCTTTGTATAGCGAATCACGATCAGACAGAGAGTTATAAATAGTTTCAACATTTATAGAGTGCAACTCTGTCCGCTCTACTCCGAACAGACGCTTCGCAGTATCATTCGCATAACGAACCTGTTCCTCGACAACCACACTCGCTGCTATAGGTGAAGTGTTCAAAATGTTATAAAGCTGATGTTGTGCTTTGCGAAGCGCTTCTGTCGCGTCATTGGCAATCGCTATTTGCTTTGTGAGTTTTCTATTCCAAAATACGATGATTAAGACGATCACCAACGAAAAAAGTGAAATGGTATAAACCAACTCATAATCAACTTTCTCGATCGATTTTGGCGCAGCCCATTTAGCGGATATTTTTTGGTGATCTTCAGCGGAAATACTGCCAATCGCTTTATTCACAATAGACAAGAGTAAGGGTTCTGACTTGATGACATGGAACGTTGGCGACAAAAAGAAATCCAATCGACCAATAATACCAATCCCTCGATAGCCAAATGAGTCGATCAAGTAATTGAGGATGTCAACGGTATCAATTATAGCGTCAAGGTCACCAGAATCGACCCGCTCTAAGCCATCATTGGTTGCAGCTACAAGAGACCAGTTTATATCTGGGTAACTGTCTACGATGGCTTCTGTGTTGGCGCCTCCCTCTAAAATACCGATTTTCCAACCAGCAGCTTCTTCTAAGACGAGGCTATTCACATCTCGCCTAGAGGCAATCGCCAAACGACTAGAAAATAATTGTTTGCCCGCTTTCACGTTTTCGCCAAGTGAACGATTTTCCACCGCGGCGGAGACAAGGTGCACTTGTCTGTGATCCACGAGTCGTCGAGTCTCTTGCCAACTGCCGACATCGACATGCTTCATGCGTAAGCCTGTTTTCTGTTCAATCAGCTTAAGGTAATCATCGATCATCCCGATGTATTCCCCGGAGCCCGACACGGCCTCATAAGGCAAAGAGTTAGGATCAATACCGATTTTCAAAACTGGATTAGACTTTACCCATTGACGTTCATTTTGGTTGAGGTTAAGAAGTTCGCCAGTCAAGTTGTTTGATTGGTAAATATCTGAGATATAGCGCTGTGCTCCTTCTCCAAAGGTATTAAATTGTTCAATCGCAGGAAAATAAACATAGTTTCCTTCCACTGAGTCCACATCAAAATAGAACGTCATGAACCCGGCATTGCTGCTACCCGTTTGTGTTTTATATCCAGCGCCTTTCGTCACCGATGACAGCTTAGACGTGTTTTTTCTCTCCAATGATGGCGTTGATACATCGCCTAAAAACCAAGATTCAAGCGGTCGTTTATTATTGTCTGCGAGCGCCGTGATCACAGTGAAAGTATTATCTGCATCAAATATATCAAAAATCTTAGGTAATTCGTCAAAGCGATCATTCACGATAAAATACGCGGATACCTGAGCGATAATATCGGCTTTCTTCAGAACCGGAGTCAAATCGTTCTTAACTTGTGTTCTAAGAATTTGTTCGAAATCGCTATCTTCATTCTTGAGATTTTTCAATGCAGCATTAAAGCGATCTCTTAATTCAGAGCCTCTAAAATCAACATAGATGGGGTAGCTCACTTTATATTCTTCATGCAGCTCAATTTCACGCATTTCAATAAACCGCGTGTTAGTCACAAACCAAGTTAACACGCGTCTTTCTACCATCAATAAGTCTACATTTTGAGCTCTCAATTGGGAGAACGCTGATTCCAAGCTATCGAGATCTTCTGTACGTTCAATACTCAATTGGCTATTCAGTACTTCTACCGAGTTTTTAATTGGTGATGTTTCATCAAATAGCAAAGCACCCAATGACAGATTCTTTGCTGACTTTAAATCCAAGTTACGCCTCTTTAATGAGACAGGGACAAAATCAACATCCATCACCTTATCACTGACGAAGTGCAGCGAAGGGTCGTCAGGTTGAACGCCTGAAACAAATGATATTGAGTTGTTGTTATCGATAGCTTGCCTAGCAGCACTCCGAGGAAGAGTGACAACGTCACCAAGTCGAAAGCCCATATCATTCAAAGCTCTTTGCATCAGGTCATGCTCCAAGCCTACTGACGTGCTATCTGGGTACATGTAAGGCGGATTCCCGAACCCAAATACGCCTTTCACTGGAGAGCGGTAAGGCGAACCATCTAACCATTTAGATAGAATTCGGTTCTTTTTACTTATATCAAACGTCTCAATTTGTTGATTCAATAAGCTAAGTAACTCAATGTCGCTAGAACGAACAACCATAGCCGCCTTTATATTTTTCCAACGATCGAGTACGTAATTAACCGCTAGATTTTCTACACCACTTTTATGAGCAAGATCCATTGTGGTCACAGGTTCAGCCAGCAGGCCATCAACAGAACCATCCTCCAAAGCTCGAATAGCATCAATGGAAGTATCAAACTCAACCGCCTCAATAGAGCTAAGCTGCACACCAGAACGCTCCAGGTCGATACTTTCTCGCACCATGGCAATTCGCCTTTTTGCCTCTTGCTCTATTTTATTATTGAGATGATCTTCGGTAGGAAGAATGACGGCAATTTGATATGAAATATAGGGGTCGGTTTGAAGGAAGCGTCCTCCGGCACTTGGATCAAACTGTTGAAAAGGAAATACGTTTCCCTTTCCGTCTAACAGGGCTTGCTTTGCTTCAGAGTGAGAGTCCACGCTAATGAAATTAACTTCGACTTTAAAGCGCTCTTCAAGATCATTAGCCCAGTCTCGAATAATCCCGTCGACTTTTCCGTCATCACCAATAAATGAGTAAGGATAATGACTAGACAGCGCAATGAATGTCACTTCAAGTTTAGTATCTTGCCATCGGTTTGCTTCTTGGTCGGGTGCCGTTTCTGCGTTCACGCTTGTCACAAAACTCGCCAAGGCAATGAGCAGAAATAGGGATTTAACGTAACGATTAATCAGTACAACCCAACGATCACTCATCTCTAAATTTCTCTTTAATTGCTAGAATCTCAGGTAACTTTAGAAAAAACATATCGACGATAGTCGGATCAAAATGCTTGCCTTTCTGTTCTTCAAACAAGCTCAGTGCCTCATCGACACTCCAAGCTTTCTTATAAGGACGCTCTGCTGTCAGGGCATCAAATACGTCAGCAACGGCCGCAATTCGTCCGACCAATGGAATATCTTCGCCGGCTATCTGGTTTGGGTAACCGCTGCCATCCCACTTTTCATGGTGATACTGCGCGACTTGAATGGCCATACGCATCAGTTTGGAATCGCCCTGCCTACCAAGGATTTCAACACCGAACTCGACGTGTTTCTGCATGGTAGTCCATTCATCGGCATCCAATTTGCCTGGCTTCAGTAACACACTGTCAGGAATGCCAATCTTGCCAATATCATGCATTGGCGCGGCATCACGCAAGGTCTCGGCATCTTCGTCTGTCATACCCAAGGCTTTGGCTAATATCTCGCAATAATGGCTCATGCGCATAACGTGCATGCCCGTCTCGTTATCTTTAAATTCAGCCGCTCTACCCAATATGTTGAGCGTTTCCAGTTTACCGAGATTGATCTCTTGGGTTTTCTCTTTCACCTGACTAAACAAAGCTCGTTGCTGGTCATAAAGAGCAATATGGGTTTTTACACGTTGTAGTGCAATTTCAGGTGTAATTGGCTTCGTTAAATAATCAACAGCACCTAAGGACAAGCCTTTTACTTCGGCTTCAGGGCCAATCTTCGCGGTAACGAATATAATGGGGATATGCGCAGTATTTGGCTGAGCTTTTAATTGACGGCACACTTCGTAGCCATCTATGTCAGGCATCATAATATCAAGGAGAATAAGATCTGGCTGCGGCACCATCTTCGCTATTTTGATACCGATAGTACCGTTAATCGCGACCTTAACTTGATAGGTATCTTTGAGGATTGCCGTTAACACATCTAAGTTACTTGGGGTGTCATCCACGACTAACACTATAGGTTTACGACTCATTGACACCTCGTATAAAAATCAAACAGTTATAAACATAGTGTAGATGGGTTTTCGTACCTCTCAACATGAAAATGACAAATGATTGTTAAAAATGAAGAGTCGATCTTCGAGTGACATCAAACTAACGGTTTGATCCTCGTCTGATGTCAAAAATACGGCAGAGATTAGCGTATAACACAAGAGGGAATATGCTTTATTGGACATATGAACCATACGAAAAGAGCTCCTCATATGGGAGCTCTTTTCATTTCGGCAACTAGGGGGTTAAGCAGACTAGAGACCCAGTAATCTAACGACCAGAATAATACATACAGATTCGAACACCATCGAACTCACGAATCTCAAATGGGATCTCGTAGATCGATTCCATCACTGATTTTTCAACCACTTCCGAAACCTTACCCGACTTAACCACTTGGCCCTTCTTCATCGCCACAATGTTATCTGAGTAACAAGAAGCAAAGTTGATGTCGTGAATCACGATCACCACCGCTTTATTAAACTCATGCGCTAAGCGACGCAGCGTCTGCATGATTTCAACCGAGTGTTTAATATCTAGGTTATTCAGAGGCTCATCTAAGAACACGTAATCTGTATCTTGCGCCACAACCATCGCGATAAACGCCATTTGACGCTGACCGCCACTCAATTCATCAAGGTATTTGTTTTGAATGTCGGTAATGCCAAGGTGCTCTAGCGCTGTATCGACGATCGTATGATCTTCGTCTTTCAAGCGACCCTGTGAATGCGGAAAACGACCAAAACAGACCAACTCACGAATCGTAAATCGCATATTGATGTTGTTTGATTGTCTTAACACGGCAAGGTGCTTGGCTAGCTCTTTGGTATCCCATTCAGCCAGTAATTTATCGCCGATAACGACCTCGCCCGCATCACTTTCGGTTAAGCGGCTCGCCATTGAAAGTAGCGTACTTTTACCCGCACCATTTGGGCCAATGATAGAAGTCACTTCTCCTTTAGGGAACATAGCACTGGCATCATCAACCACGAGTGACTTGCCATACTTCTTAGTTAAACCTGTTAATTTAATCACTACTTACTACCTTTACTGAATTCTGGTGCGTAACAACAAGAACATAAAATACAAACCACCGACCAAGTTAATGATCACACTCACTGTGGTTTCAAACGCCATTACTTTTTCGATAAACCATTGGCCTGAAACCAATAGAACGACCGCTAACAAACTGCTTGCGATGATAAGCACACGATGTTGATAAGATTTGAATATCTGACGAGCTAAGCTCACGGTGATTAAACCAAAGAACAGCACTGGGCCAACCAAAGCAGTCGATACCGCGACCATCACTGACACAATCACCAAGGTAATCTGAGTCAGTCGTTTGGTGTTCACACCCAAGCTTGTTGCGTTATCAACACCAAGCCAAAGTACATCAAGCTTAGGCGCTAACAACCAAAGGCCAAGCAAGCTCAAACCTAATGGAATAAGGCTGAGGTAAACCAGTTCGCCTTTCACATTATTGAAGCTTGCGAACATCACATTCTGCAGCACCGCGAATTCATTGGGATCAATCAACATCGCAAGGAAGTTCGCTAAGCTCGAGAATACGCTGCCACACACGATGCCTATTAAAAGCAGTGTGAAAACGTTATTTCGCTTGCTCTTAAAGTAGAAATGGAACAGAGCAAACGAGAACAAGATCATCACAGTTACAGACATCGAAAAGTTTGCGATTGAATCAATCACCCAGAAACTGGTACTGCCAAACACAAACAGAAGTACCGTTTGAACCAGCATATATAAGCTATCAAAGCCCAAGATGGATGGGGTTAGAATTCGATTATTAGTAATAGTTTGGAACACCAATGACGATGCAGAAATCGCCACCGCCGCCAACACAATTGACAGTAGTTTAGGTAGTCGCAGAGACAAGAAGAACTCATAGTTATCCCACGTAAGTCCCTGCCCCACAAATACAGCCGCCATACACAAAGACGCGATGGCCAGAATCGCAATTTTTACGGAATCACGCATTCGACTTGTCTCTCATGATTAGGTAGATAAAAATCAAGCCACCAAAGATGCTGATTACCATCGAGATTGGAATCTCATAAGGGAAAATGACAATTCGAGCTAACAAGTCACAAACCAATACCAAGATCACGCCCCAATAGGCTGTCCAAGGCAGAATCTTCTTCATGTTATCGCCCATCATCAACGACACGATATTCGGCACGATAAGGCCAAGGAATGGGATAACACCGACGATCATCACTACAGAAGAGGCACAGATAGCGACCAATGCAACACCAATGAAGACGATCTTCTGGTAATTCAAGCCGATGTTTTTCGCAAAGCTCTCGCCAATACTCGCCGCACTGAACTGACTCGCGAAGTAGTAAGCCAACACACAAGCAGGTACTGCGAGGTAAAGAATTTCATAGCTGCCTTGCAACACACTCGCAAAGTTCGCCATTGTCCATGCCGACATGGTTTGTACTAAGTCGTACTTATAAGCAATAAAGGTTGTTAGAGACGAAACAACGTTGCCATACATAATGCCAATCAAAGGCACCAACACCGCATTCTTGAACTTCAGGTGTTGTAGAAAACGGACCAATAGCATGGTGCCAAACACTGCAAACGCGAAGATAAAGCCTAAATAGCTCCATTGCGCTGCATTGCCCAGAACCAGAATACCGACTATGTACCCAAGCATGGCGCAGTCAATGGTGCCCATCGTCGAAGGCGCGGCAAACTTGTTCTGCACGATCTGTTGCATGATCAAGCCAGCGACACTCAAGCCCGCACCGGCAAGCACAATCGCAAACAGTCGAGGGATTCGACTAACAACATAAATAGAGTTGGCGTGCTGGTTGCCATTGAAGAAGTCGCTAAAACTGATCTCAGCGACTCCAATCATCAATGACATAACGCATAACACAACAAGAAATACAGCAGCGGCAATGGGTTTCAACATAGAAATAATACTAAAGGTAGGGCTCTTTGAGTCCGTATGAAAAGTGAAAAAGGGCTTATAAGAACGCTCTTATAAGCCCGAATATCTGATGATTAGTAACTATTGAATCGTACGCTCAATATCACCTAACATTCGGTGAATCGCTGTCACGCCACCACCCGCCAAATACCAAGCACTTGAATCAAGGTAAACGATGTTGCCTTGCTGCGCTGCAGGTGTCGCCGCAACTAATGGGTTATCAAACAGCTGTTGTGCGCGACCTTCTGATTTGCCAATCGCTTTTTCGCGGTCAAGAACGTAAAGCACTTCAGGTTTTGCGTCAGCAATGTATTCGAACGAGATTAGGTTGCCGTGAGTCCCCTTAATTGGAGCCACTGTCGCACTCTTTGACTCCTCGAAACCAAAATCATCAAAAATGATCGAGAAGCGGCTGCCCTTATTGAACATCGCAATGTTGTTGCCGTTGTTCATCAGCATCATTGCTGAAGTTTCGTCAGACGCGACTTTATCGTTTACCGCAGTGATAGACGCTTGAGTCTCTTTGATGATCGCTTCTACTTCAGCTTGCTTACCAAAGATATCACCTAGCGCGCGCCAGTTTTGCTGAGCATCAGCCCAGTATTTATCACCTTCAATAGAGAACATGACCGTTGGAGCGATTTGTGCCAGCTTGTCGTAAACCTTAAGCATGCGGTTTTCCGCGATAATGATGTCAGGCTTCAACATGTAGATAGCTTCAAAATCAGGTTCACTCAATGATCCTGTATTTGCTGTCGTTTCTTTGTACGAAGCTAGGTAATCGGGCAGCAAGCTATGAGGCGCACCAACTGGCTGTACACCAATTTGATCAAGCACATCCAAGCTACCAAAGCCAAGTACCACAACGCGCTGTGGTACTTCAGTAAACTGCGCCGTGCCCTTTACGTGTTCAATGGTCACGGTTTTCGCTTGAGCGGTCATCAGTAATGATGATGCAAGAACGATGGCAAGCCCGCTTAACAACTGGCGAACTGAATTGATTGTTTTCTTCATGTTTCTTCCTTTGCCATTGATACTAACCACCACTCATGACAATGAAAGTCACATTACTCATAGGCGAGTATGGTGCGTACACAACGGCTAAATAACGATAATTTAAAGTCTGTCATTGCTTTGATAACAAACCCGTAACGCAAGTGAGAACTATTATCAATTATATTTGCGTTAAACTGGCGACACAACAACTTTATTATTCAGAAATGTAAAAGTGAGTATTCATATTTTGCGTAGTCAGGAGAGATGCTAGGGATCAGAAATAACAAAAAGACGCGAAGAGGAAAGTGATCATCAATCTGAAGAATAAACTGATGGGGAAAGTGCCCGAAAACCCTGCAATTACAACGTTAAACCCCAGAATCACAACGCTCAACCTCAGAGTCAAGAATTGTAATTTACAATGTAAAGATTATATATAACAGAGGCTTAATTATCACTAAATTAGCTGAACAAATAAAACCACTAATGACAAAGAACACAAAGCGGTGCAAAGCCAAACATCGGTCAGGTATCATGGTGAATTACCTGTCTTTCGCTCATTTAACTCTCAACAAGCGACGGCAAATCATTCAAAAATATTTTTAAATTTAATTAAAAATAGGGTTGCAATTCAAAAAACTAGGCGTATAGTGCCCCACTTGGCTCTAATCTATAGAGCTGTTAATGCTAAAGTAAGTCCAAGTTCCTCAAAGACAGTTCTCGATTTCCTCGTTACACCATCTCTGCGTCAGCTTTCACCTAGATAGTCATTCAATAGCTTTTAAATTCGATCCTCACTACCGATCTATCGTTATTCGCTCTCTTGTTAGCGAAGTCAAAATAGATCGATCACTTAAATATAAATGTAATAAACACAAGGCACAGTTATGTCACGCAGAACAACACGACAAACCCATTGGTACCAACTATCACGCGATAAATCAGTCAATAAACTAAAAGGTAATAAATGCTCAAGATTAAAATAGACTTACACAAAGAAGAAATTTCATGGGTCACAGAGATTCGACAGCTTAATAGCGATATACTCCACCGCCACATATTGCCCAAGCTACAACATCACAGTTATCTCATCGACTTTGAATTTAATGAACGAGAAAGCCTCGGAACTATTGTTTCAGGCAACGGAAACACCCTAGGACATTTCACACTCCTATAGCATTTCCCATAGGCTACAAAAAGAAACACCGTTTAGTCCCAAAGATGTAAAAGATGTCACCCTCAATTCGCTCTAGCAGAACAAAATAGAGTAGAAGTAAAACAGAACAGAAACCTAGCCCTTTTTGCATTTCACACGCGGCTAACGCTAGCTAGGTTATCGTACTTCTATTGAAACCAACTTATATCAAACTCTGAATCACCAATGAGTCATTATCATTGCGTTAACGGTATCGACCTTAACTTCTGATCAAGAGTATATAAGTGTTCTGCAGCTTGCATGTGTTGAGGGTAATCACTGAATTTCTCACGATTCTCCTCATTCATCTTACATGTCTCATCCACCAGCATTAATTTCCAATACAGCTTTGTTGTATGCAGCATCGCCAGTAAAGGTTTGAATACCTCTTTTTCATAAGCTTGAATCAATTCTTCAATCAACTCATCACGTTCGTCTTCACTTGCGATTGAACCATTGGTTGCCGACAACACTTTTTGATACTTCAGATTTTGTTGCAGCTTATCCATAACCGTTTGGTTTTGTTCCGCTAACTCAACAAGTTTCGACTTAATGATATTTACCCAATTGGCTTGGCTCAGTACCGCGTCATCAACACTGGTAAAGTCTTCTCTTATCTGTCGCTCCACGTCTTTTTGAGCTTTCTTTAAAACGGCGCGCACCTTTTGAAAAGGCAGCTGATATTCCTTACTTAGATCGATAATCAGTTTATGAAAACCACCATTTGGAAGGTGTAAGTTTTCCTTAAACGTCGCCATTGCAGCTTCTTGCTGATCGGTAAGGTGAGTCATTCTGTTTCCTATTCTTTATCACTTATGGTGCTGAGCCCGCGATCATACCACTATATAACCTCGTTTTTTCGGTAACTTGATAGGTTACATCTAGGTACGTAGTTAATTTCTCTCAACACGTTATCTTTTGGCTAGTTTCTACACTACTTGGCATTAAATGGTAAGTTTCTATCGATGAATATTCGTACATTAGTCGCACAGGGTATATCGCCAGACAGGAGTCATTACTTACATATGAAAGACAACAGCGAGAAATGAGAAACCATATGACCTATTCAGAATACAAAGAATCCGATCTGCATAAGTGCGTTAGCGTTGGTGCAGAAGCAACGGTATCAATCGCCAAGTTTACCGTTAAAGCCACTACCCTTTTATTTCGATTTTTCCGCTGGCTTGTCGTATCGGCTTATACCTATGTGATGAAGTAATTCTGTATTGGAGTCGTTGTTTTCATTACGACTTATCCAAATACTCAAAAGCGCGCCCTATTAGGTCGCGCTTTTTTTATGCTCCGATTTTTGTAGCCAGCTTTTCCATATCCGTTTTTTCTAGATCTAGCTTGTGATGCTTAAAGTACATAACCAATTTTCTATCGTCAGTGGCGTTAAATGGTAAAACTATGAATCGAATAAAAACCATACTACACCTGTTCCAACAAAACAGACTTCTAACTTATACAGGTACTAAAATGAAAAAGATTGCACTTAAAATTGTAGGACTAACGGTTTTGGCTTCTGCACTAACTGGTTGTATCGGCAGCAACGCCGTAACAGGGAAAGTGATGAAATTTAACGTTGAAGTTGTCGATAACCGCTATGCTCGTGCAGGTGTAAACTTCTTATTAGCGCCTGTGTACGGTATTACAACCGCAGCCGACTATGTCGTATTCAACTCACTTGAATTTTGGACAGGTAAAAACCCAATCAGTGGCTCGCCACACGTATTTGATACAAAAACAGATACACACTTCGAAGTGAACGACGACCTAGACCCAAGCCTGAAAGAAGCACCTGTGGGGCCAATTTCAAACAATCGCACGATTGAAACGGGTGAGATGATTAAGATTGACGAAAACACGGTTCAAATGGACATCGTCTATACCTCTGGTGAAACGGCAACTCTAACAGGTATCAAAGAGGGTCAAAACGTTAGCTATTACATGGATGGT
>Ga0310124_10000115_pt1 | contig 51104 bp, 46 predicted proteins | sample CB11b_AW_Bot5_MG_FD_203507 | JGI IMG/M metagenome (GOLD analysis project Ga0310124, IMG submission 203507) | Marine microbial communities from Western Arctic Ocean, Canada - CB11b_AW_Bot5 | ecosystem: Environmental > Aquatic > Marine > Oceanic | place: Canada: Western Arctic Ocean | collected... | reverse complement strand
CGCGTCCAACCACACCTGGTTGTAGCCGCCGACGTTGCCGGGTGCGGATTTTCCGTCCGCCGCGGCCAGACGCTCGGCCGAGCTTTGCTCGATCGCCGCCGCTTCTTCGGCTGTGAGCGCGGCTTTTCCTGTTTGCTGGCTAGGTCGTTCCAGCGGGGTGAGGGTCGCGGAGGTCCACAATCCTTGAAGGTCGGGGTCGCCCCACGGCGCACGAGGAGTCGTCCACCCGTTGTCGTCAGCAGTCTGCGCCAACGTCGCGACGGGAACGAGAGTGCTGAGGATTGCCGCCACCCAGACCGTTCGTATGTTCATTCGAGAGTCACCTGAGGATGTTGTCTACGTCGACCTGGCCGGTTCGACCATGTTAGAAGGATACGTCAACTGTCACCGCGTTTTGGCGGACCAGAATCTCGACGGCGGTGCACTAGGTCGCCGGTGTGGCGGGTGGCGGACGTCGTCGCCAGAGCTGGGTCGCCTGTTCGAATGCGTGAGCGACGTGGAGGAGACCACGCTCGTCTCGGTGGCGGCCGACAATCTGGAGACCCACCGGGAGACCGTCCGGGGTAAATCCGCAGGGGACAGAGATTGCCGGGAGACCGGTGACCGAGATCAGATAGCAGGACCGCATCCAGTCGATGTAGGTCTCGAGGGTCTGCCCGTCGATCTCCGTGACATAGGGTTGAGTGATGTCGAAGGGTGGGACCTGGCTCACGGGAAGCACCAGAACGTCATACCGATCCATGAAGCGGCGTATCGTGGCGTGAAGCGCGGTCTGCCGCGTCGCCATGTCGGCCAAGTCAGCTCCGGTCAGTCGCTGGCCCTCTTCGATGTTCCAGACGACGGTGTCCTTCAACTCGTCTCGATGCGTCTCGAGTAGCTCTCCGAAAGCATGCGCGAAATACCACGCTCGCCATGTGCGGAAAATCTCGTCCGCCCCGGTCAGGTCTGGCGTGACATCCTCGACGATACATCCGAGTCCGACAAAGGTGTCACGCTGCGCGTCGATGGCCACCGTAACTCGCGTGTCGACCGGGAGACCGCCTAGCGTGGGGCTCCAGGCCACGCGGCACCCGCGAAGGTCATGGTCGAGAGTTTGAGGTTCGAAGGGCCATGGCCCGTCCAGACACAAGGGGTCGCGGAGGTCCGGACCGGCGAGGGCGCTGAGCATCAGTGCGACGTCGGCCACGGTTCTGGCCATCGGTCCACTGACGGACGGGCTCGTCAACCAGCCCGTCCGATTTGGCCACAGGGGAACGCGACCGGGCGACGGACGAAGACCGACGACGTTGCAAAAACTCGCGGGGTTCCGGAGCGAACCTCCCATATCCGTGCCGTCGGCCAACGGCACCATTCCGGTCGCGAGAGCCACGGCGGCGCCACCGCTGCTGCCCCCGCAGGTGCGGGTGACGTTATAGGGATTCTTTGTCGCGCCAAACACCGGGTTGAACGTTTGAGATCCGGCGCCGAACTCTGGCGTGTTGGTCTTGCCGACCGTGATGGCACCGGCAGCCCGTAAACGTTCGACGACAAGACCATCTTCGTCCGGGACGTGTGTGGCAAAAATTGGGGAGCCAAACGTAGTGCGGATGCCCCGCGTGGGCACAAGGTCCTTGTGAGCGACGGGTAGTCCGTGCAGCGGACCGACGGGACCGGTGCTGGCCAGTGTGGCATCCGCTTGCTGGGCAGCCATCCGGGCGTCGTCGGCCACGAGGGTCACGATCGCGTTGAGCGTAGGATTCACCCTCGCTATCTGCGCGAGATGTATCTCGAGCAGCTCGACCGCCGAGATCTCGCGTGTGCGAACCAGGCGAGCCAGCTCGATGGCCGGGAGAAAGCAGAGGTCGCTGTCACTCATGACCAGGGGACTGTAGCAGGCGTGGCGTGCTCCTGGACATCCTGTCTCCGTGACAGTCGGCTACACGGCGGCAGGGTGACGAAGCCAAGTAGAATAGGCCGCGCCAAAGCGGCGCACGATGTGACCGTTGGAAGTGTCGTGAGCTGAACACTTCGTCCCCGGGGAGAGAAACGTAATGACACGATTACGACAGCATGTGCCATACCAGTTCCTTGTCACGACCATCGGCGTCGCGGTTGTCGCGCTCGCGGTGGGTCTCGGATTCTGGCCGGGTTCGTTGCTGGATACACAGGTGGTTCAGGCCCAGGTCTCGCGTGACGTCACCGCCGAGACGGTAGCCGAGTGGATGGACGAGTTGTCGAACTGGGGTCGGTGGGGTGACGACGATCAGCTCGGCACGCTCAACTTGATCACAGCCGAGAAGCGACAGGCGGCCACCCGGTTGGCTCGCTCGGGCACATCGGTCTCGATGTCTCACAACTATCTCAAGGAGCCGGCGGCAGACGTGACGTCGCCGTTTGGACACGAAATGCTCGGAATTGGCAGTCCCGGGCCCTTTCGCAGCGATCGCTATACGTTGGCCTATCACGGCTACGCCCATTCGCACATGGACTCGCTCTGTCACATGATGGCGGGCGGCCAGATGTACAACGGGTTTGTGCGGGATGAGGAAGTGACCGAGGCGGGATGCAACCGCTTGTCGATTATCAATTTCAAACAAGGTATCGTCACGCGCGGCGTGCTAATGGACATCGCGCGCCTCAAGGGGCAGGAGTATCTGGCGCCCGCGACTCCTATCTATATTGAAGATCTCGAGGCGTGGGAGGCACAGGCCGGGATTCGAGTCGAGCCAGGGGATATCCTGTTCGTCCGCACCGGTCGCTGGGCTCGTCGGGCCGAGGTGGGTCCGTGGGCCACGTCTGAGGAGGGCGCCGGACTCCACGCGTCGGTTGCGCCGTGGCTTCGCGAGCGCGGTGTGGCGATGCTTGGCGGCGACTATACGAACGACGTCGTGCCATCCGGTATCGACGGTGCCGTGCAGCCGATTCACCAGCTCACGATTGTGGCGATGGGGATGCCGCTGTTTGACAATCTGGATCTCGAAGCCGTGGCGGAGGAAGCTGCCAGACAGAATCGGTGGGAGTTCATGTTGGTGGCGGCGCCGCTGGCGGTCGAGGGTGGCACGGGCTCGCCACTGAACCCGCTGGCGATTTTCTGAGTCGCCGTGTGCGTTCCGGTCATTGCCACGAGTCCGGGAGGTCAGGACAGGCGCGCGCGGCCCGAAAAAACGACCGCATTACGAGGCCGACCGCCGATGCGCACTATGAAAACAGTGAGTTCGCACTGGACCGGAGGGTTACGCCCTTGAGCGGCTTTGAGTACGCGATGTAGGCGGCGACCGGCGACGCACCAGTATCGAAGATACGTAGGCGCCATGCGTGGACGTGCAACACACTCCGACATCGACAGCGGACCGACGGATCCCGACGACCGGTCGGAGTGCCCCGTCTTTATCTGCTACCGCCAGGACGACGGAGGCGACGCGGCCAAGTGGCTGTACCGCGCGTTACACGGCCACGTGCTACCGTTCGTTCCCCCCGGGCACAGCACCAAACTGAAGCTCGAGGTCTACTACGACCAGGCGGCGCCAGCGGTGGGCGACTGGACGAAGCTCCATGAGCCGGCCTGAGTCGCGCCCGAGCTCTTCTGCTGGTGTGTTCACCCGGCGCCTGCATCCGCCTGGGAGACGAGGACTGGGTCCATCGTGAGTGGTTCTTGTAGAACCAGGCCAGGCAGACGCTGAGCCGTCTCGAGGGCCGGCTGAGAGGGGGACTTCGGGCGGACCGACGTGATGCTGGTGTCAGACGCGTTCGGACGTCTCGTCGGAGGCCGGACCGGAGTTCGAGGTTCCGATCGAGATCACGGCGCCCGACGCGACAGTGGTGGGAACCTTGGCTACGATCCCACCGGTGTTTCTTGACGCCGCAGGCTTGATCCGGGAGCAGTGCAGCGCCGGACGGCTCGAGACCGGCGGTAGTCTCGGCGTCCAGGGCCGGGGGAGATTTCCCGCGACGCCGAACGGTCTGCTACCGGCATCGCTACCGCTGCCCGGCGACCGCGGAGACATGACGCACGTCGACTCCATCGCCGCCCCCGATCGGAGCGCTGGCCGACGGACGCCCCGTACTCCTGCGCGTGCCGTGCGGCCGGTAGCCCCTCATCCGTGGAGCCGTGTCCGCGAACCGGAGCGGCTCCCGGAGCCTGGCCGCATCCCGCCCGGAGGACAACCACGAGTGCTCTCCGGCAACGGCTCGATATAATCGGGTGATGGAGTTCGACGACTACAAGGTCGTCATCTGCCGGCAGATGGACGGGGCCTGGGTTGCGGACAGCCCTTCGATCGGTGGCTGCTATGCGCTGATGGACACCCGCGAGGGAGCGCTGGGCGAGCTCAGGGACCTTTTCGCCCTGATCGCACACGAGTACCGCGAGCGAGGAGAACCGCTTCCGCAGGACACGACTCACATCGTGCATGCCTAGCGCGACGGCGCGCGAGTTGCAGCGGGTCGCGGCTGCACTTGGCTTCATCCGTCGTCGGCAACTGGCCACGATCCGACCGCTGTTCCTTGACGCCGCAGCCTGATCGCGAGCAGTGCAGGGTGCGTCGCCCGGAGAGCGGTACTCGCTCCGTCATGAGAGGGTGTTGGAGCCTGACTCGGAGTTTCGCTTCGAGCTGGACCGGCGCCGCAAGCCGGCCGGTCCCAACGAGCTCGTCGCGGCCGCGACCGGCCACTCTGATCGCAGCATTTGTCACGACAACGTGCACGACTTTAGGCGGACTCGATACCTCACGGTCGAGGATTGGATGACGTAGAGGATCTCGACACGCACAATCACGATCACATGCGCGAGATTGTGCGACAGATTCCGGACGTAGCGTCCCCTTACGATAGGCCGAGACTACTTCGTCGGGTCGCTCGACTCAGTTCTCGTCGCCGATCGCGACGAGCGCGTTCTCCGTCCGGATATACCAGCGACCGTCCACCAACGCCGGCGAAGCCAGGGTGCGACTACCGATGTCGTTCGTGTGTAGGAGCTCAAATTCTGGCCCGGCTCTGAGGACAAAGGTTTCCCCCTCGTCGCTCGTGAAGAAGATCTTGCCGTCGACGGCTACTGGTGAGGCGGAGAATCCCTCGCGTCGGGCGCGACCGAGACGTTGTTGCCACATAACCTGACCGGTCGCTGCCTCGAAACACGTCACGATGCTGGCCATATCGTTGATGGTGTACAGGTAGTCTCCATACACCAGCGGAGACGGTACGAATGGAGACCCCCTGGATGTGCTCCAGGCGACATGACTCTCGGTGACGTCGCCCTGTCCGCCGGGTCGGATGGCGAGTGTGGGTCCGGCCCGCCCCGATGTGCAGAAGATGAGGCCCTGACCGACGACGGGGGTGGGAATGACCTCGAACAGATTGCCGTTGCAAAACCAGAGCTCGGTGCCGTCGGACGGGCGATACGCCGTCACGGTGGCTTGACTGCTCACGACGATCTCATCGTGGTCGCCGACCCGGAGGGCAACGGGCGAGCCCCAACCGACACTCGCCCGACGCGGCACGCGCCACCGCGGCTCTCCTGTTCGCTTGTCAAAGGCGGCGACAAACGCGCCGCGTCGTTGGTCTTGATAGACGATAACGAGGTCGTCGTAGAGCAACGGAGACCCGGCCGTTCCGTGATAGTTGCCGATGGAACCGAACTCTTGATGCCAGACGATGGTGCCGTCCAGGTCCAGTGCAACCAGTCCCCGGCTTCCAAACGACGCGTAGATGTACGTCCCATCCGTACTCGGTGTAGCCGAGGCTTGGGTATTCTTTTGATGGACGCGCTCGATGGCGCCCGGGGGGATGTCTGTGTCCCACAGGCGTTCGCCGTCCGAGCGCCGCACACTGAGGACCGAGAGGCGTCGCCCCCCCTCACGGGCGGTGGTCAGGAAGATTTGGTCACCCCACACGATGGGCGAGGAATTACCTCGACCGGGGACCACGGTCTTCCAGACGACGTTGTCCACATCGGACCAACGATCTGGGTAAGGGCTGTGTCGCGGGTCTGGGGTGACGACACCTTGTCCGGAAGGGCCTCGCCAGCGAGTCCAATACGCTCCACCTTCACCCTCGACCGGAATCATAAAGATGCCGCTCTGTGCCTGAGCGAGCACCGGCATTGCCGGCGAAAGACACGCAACAAGCGCAACGAGTCGAGGGGCCAATGTTGCGACCAGACGTGTTCGTGTGAGCGACGTCGGTATGGAGCGAGGCATACGGTGTGGAGGCGACATCCCGCGAGTATAATCGCTCGCATCGTCATGACGGTCTCTGCCAAGATGTCGATCGAGATGCGCCTGGCCACACCCGTGGACTTGGGCACGATTCACGAGTTGCTCACCGACGCGGGTCTGCCGTTGGAGGGGGTGGCCGAGAACCTTCACAACGTCTTTCTGGGCGAGGTCGGACCGCTCATCGTGGCGACCGCGGGTGTTGAACTCTACGCCGAGGTTGGTCTGGTCCGCTCGGTCGCGGTGCGGTCCGGGCATCGCGGCACGGGTCACGGTACTCGAATTGTCGAGACGGTCTTACAGCGGGCGAAGTCAAAGGGGGTCCGAGAATTCTATTTGCTCACGACGACGGCTCCCGATTTCTTCCAGGCGTGTGGGTTCCAATCGGTCGATAGAGACGACGCGCCCGCCGCCATCCAAACCACGCGCGAGTTCATGGCGCTGTGTCCGGCGTCGGCAACATTGATGCGCTCGAGTCGCTAGAAACGACAGGTCACATGCAGACGATTCCGGTGTCTAATGGTTTTGCTCTGACGCCGCTCGAACCGCACGACGCATCCGAGTTGTTCGAGCTGACCGACCGAAATCGTGGTTATCTCCGCCAATGGTTGCCATGGCTCGACAACATCACGCGACCAGAGGGGGCACGGGCGTTTATCCGGGCGGCGCAAGCGCAAGCCTCGCAGAACAATGGGACCCAGCTCGCGATACGTGTGGAAGGCAGAATCGCCGGCATCGTGGGTCATCACCAGATCGACTGGCGAAATCGACACACCTCGCTTGGGTATTGGATCGGCGAGAGTTTGCAAGGGCGAGGGCTGGCGACGGCCGCTACGGCGGCCCTCCTCGGACACGCGTTTGACGAGGTACGGCTCAATCGAGTCGAGATCCGTTGCGCGGAGGGGAATAGTCAGAGCCGGGCCATTCCCCAGCGACTGGGGTTTCGCGAGGAGGGACTGCTGCATGACGCGGAGTGGTTGTACGACCACTTTGTCGACCACATCGTCTACGGGATGTTGGCGCGGGACTGGCGGGTCGCCGGTAAGATGCCCAAGCCGCTCTTGGACACCATCTCCGACTAGGGGCACCGCCGTCTCTGCGGCGGTGTCCTAGTGGCCCGCAACATGACTGGTTCCAGACCACTCCGCGAACCCTGGGTTGCTACCCGTCGCTCACTACGAGGTTGTTGCACATGAGAACTCTAGGTCCGATGTCATCGACGTGGCGCTACGTCTCTATCCTGTTGGGGTTGGCGGTGACCGTCGCCGCGGTCGACGCTCAAGATTGGCCGCAACTGCTTGGCGAGAATCGGAACGGGCACTACGTCGGGCCACCGGTCGACGTGTCGTGGGACGGTGGTAGTCCCCCCGAATTGTGGCGTCGCGCGGTGGGCGCTGGATTCGCCGGTCCAGTCGTCAGCGGGGACCGGCTCATTCTGTTTCACCGGCTCGATCGCCGCGAAGTCGTCGAGGCATTGGAAACAGCCAACGGAGAAACCGTGTGGCGGCACGAATATCCCACCAGCTACCGTGACGACTTCGGGTTTGATGAGGGACCGCGGTCGGTGCCGGTGGTTGCCGACGGACGTGTCTTTACATTTGGTGCCCAAGGCATGCTTCGGGCGCTGGATCTCGAGACGGGTGACTTGGTGTGGAGCGTCGATACCAGAGCCGAGTTTCGATTCCGCAAGGGCTTTTTTGGCGCGGCCGGTTCTCCGTTGGTCAGTGCCGGTCGAGTGATCGCAAACGTTGGTGGCCCAGACGCAGGGATTGTGGCATTTGACGCCGCGACCGGTGACCAACTGTGGGCGGCTATCGATGACGAGGCGAGCTATTCGTCCGGCGTCGAAGCGGACTTTGATGGGGTGCCCCACGTCGTGTTTTTTACCCGCAACCTGCTGGTTGGTCTTGACCCGTCAAATGGCGAGGTCCGCTTTCGCGAGCCGTGGCGTGCCCGGCTACGCGCCTCCGTGAACGCCGCGACCCCGGTCGTCGTGGACGACGCGGTGTTTGTCTCGGCGGAATACGGTCCGGGGGCGGGTGTGTTTCGGGTGCAGCCGGAAGGTGCCCTCGAAGAAGTGTGGCGCTCCAACGACGTGCTTTCGAATCACTACGCGACCAGCGTGCATCGGGATGGCACCCTTTATGGGTTTCACGGTCGACAAGAATATGGGCAGAGTTTTCGCGCCGTCGATTTGCTGACGGGAGACGTGCACTGGAGCCTCGACCAATTCGGTGCAGGCACCGTCTTGTTTGCAGGCGACCGGTTGGTCGTCATGCGGGAAAGCGGAGAGCTGCTGATCGCGGACGCGTCACCGGACGGAATGACCGAGCTTGCCAGCGGCCGTGTCTTGCCGGCGGTTGTGCGCGCGTATCCGGCGTTGGCACACGGGCGTCTTTACGTTCGAAACGGGGACACGCTGGTGTGCCTGGACCTGCGAGCGCCCTAGTGGACTGTCGCCGGCCCGCGCACTCCGCGGCGTTGGTCGTCGTTTGCAATTGGCCCACATTTGTGGGTGCTCCCGCTTGGCGGAGAGCGACGATCTCTCACCGACAATTCACTGGTTGACTTCTGAAGACCTAGTAGCTTGATTCGCACGATATCGCAGGCGCCCGCCCGTCGCTCAGTCCTTGCCGGGCGCTGTACGGTCACGATCACCGTTGCCGTCGAGTGCTGACCCGCCGAGCGTTCGTGGCTCGCCGAGGATCCGCGACGGCTTTGGTCGCCGGCGTCGACGGAGCCCGAAACCATCCACAGCGTGTGTGCGGATGTGCGCCATCGCTTCCTCGACGTCGTCGGTGACGAGCCAGGTCTCGATGTCGCCGGACGCGATCGCGCCCTCGTCCACCATGTTCTGGACCAGGTGGAGTAACCGCTTCCAGTAGTCCGTGCCCATCAGTACGATGGGAAAGTTGCCAATCTTTTTCGTTTGTACAAGCGTGAGCGCTTCAAATAGTTCGTCCATCGTGCCAAACCCACCCGGCAGCGCGACAAAGCCATACGAATATTTGAACAGCAGCACTTTGCGTACAAAAAAATATCGAACGGTGACTGATCTATCGAGATACGGGTTTGGGGCTTCCTCGGCACCCAAGATGATGTTGCACGAGACCGAACGGCCACCGGCTTCCTTGGCGCCTCTGTTCGCGGCCTCCATGAGACCGGGACCACCGCCGGTCATCACAGTGAAACCGAGGTGACTGAGGGCGTGACCGACTCGTCGCCCCAGCTCGTAGTGAGGGTGACCCTCGTGAAACCGTGCCGAGCCAAAGACCGTGATGCACGGACCGACAAACGATAGGGCGCGGAATCCCCGGATGAGATCCCCACCGGCCCGCAAGATGAGGCTGAGCTCACGACGGCGTGGTTGCGGGCCTTCCAACAAGGCGCGGTCTTGCCAGTCCAGACGGGACGATGGCCTATCGTCTCGCATGCCAGATCCCACGTCCTTCACGGAAACACCCCCAGCTCGATATAGGCGCGTGCCACACGGCCAAGCGCGAGATGAAAGGCGGCGGTCCGCAGATCGCTGATACCGTCGACCCGGGCCATCGTCTCCCGTATAGCGTGATAGGCGGTGATCATCGTTTCTTCCAGCCCAGAGTTGACCACGGTCAGCTCATCGACCGGTTGGACGATGCGCGCACGTTCCGCGTCGCTCAACAAGGAGCCGGTGGCGGCTTCCATCGCCGCGAGCATCCGGGTGTCGGCCGTGGGCTTGATACCGTCGCTCAAGTCGACCAAAACGCACATGCGACAGGTTCTTTACCCATTCAAAATACGACACGACAACGCCACCCGCATTGGCGAAGACGTCAGAGATGACAAGACGGTTCGCAGCGGTCAGGATGTCGTTCGCCTCCGGAGTGGTCGGTCCGTTCGCGGCCTCGAGAATGATCTGTGCGTCGACCCGTCCCGCGTTGTCCCCGGTGAGCCGTGATTCCACGGCGGCCGGGACGAGGACATCGCACGATGTCTCGAGCACCGCTTTCGGGTCCTGGACGCGTAGGGAGCGGAAAATCCATGCACGCCGCCGTGGCGGGCGACATGGCCGTGGACGGTCTCCGGATCGAATCCCTGTGGGTTCGCGATCGTGCCGGTGTTGTCGCCGATCCCCACGATGAGCGCGCCGTCTTGGTGACAAAGCTTTGCCGTCCAATATCCGACGTTGCCAAAGCCCTGGACAGCTATCCGCTTGCCCTCGAGTCCTCCGGCCAGACCGAGACGACTCATATCGTCGGCTTGGTCACAGGCTTCTCGGAGCACGTAGTACAGTCCCTTTCCAGTCGCCTCGCGTCGCCCGGCGACACCCCCTTGGTCAATCGGCTTTCCCGTGACACACCCGAGCGCATCGATTTGTTCTCCGCGAACCGCCTGATAGGTATCCGCGATCCACGCCATCTCCCGCTGACTGGTCCCCAGGTCTGGGGCCGGGACATCGACGGCGGGGCCAATAAAGTTCTTTTTGATCAGCTCGGGGGTGTAGCGCCGCGTGATCCGTTCGAGCTTTTCCGCCTGATATTGCCTGACGTCGATTCGGATGGCGCCATTCGCGCCGCCAAAAGGGACGTCAACGATGGCGCATTTGTAGGTCATTAGCGCGGCTAGTGCCATGACCTCATCCTCGTCGGCGTGGAGGCTAAAACGGATCCCGCCTTTGACCGGGAGCCGGTGATGCGAGTGTTCGGCGCGCCACGCCCGGATGACCTTGATTCCTCCGGCGTCCACCCGGACGGGGAAGTCAAGGCGATACACGCTGTTGCACTGCTTAATCTGGTCTACGAGATCACTGGGGTGGGTGCTGATCGCACCCGCCCGATCGACATAGCGATTCACGTCTGTCCAAAAGCGTCCCGTAGACATGGGGAATGTGTGTTCTCGAATGGTATAGGTGACGCGATCTCGTATTCTTTCAACCGGAGGCGAGAATCGCAATGATCGAGCTGTATCTGGTGGTCGGGGCGGTCGTCGCGACATCTGCGACCTGCTCCTTGTTCGAGGCGGTGTTGTATTCCGTGCCGGCGAGTCGGGTCGAGATGCTTGTCCGCGCAGAGCGACCGTCGGGCCGTTTGTTGCAAGCACTGCGCAAACGAGTAGACGAGCCGATCGCCGCCATCCTGTCCCTGAACACGATCGCCAATACTGGTGGTGGCGCGCTGGCCGGTGCGATCGCGGCGGAGGTGTTGGGTGCCGGCAACGTCTTGTATTTTTCTATCGGCTTCACGCTCGTGATCCTGATGGTGTCCGAAGTGTTGCCAAAGACCTTGGGCGTGGTCCACGCGGCCCGCTTGGCCCCCGCCGTCGCGTTTCCGTTGCGATGGCTGGTTATCCTCTTTTTACCGCTCGTGGTGCTGACGCGGACGGTCACCGGTCTTTTTCGGGCGACTCACGAAGAGCGGCTGGTGTCGGATGAGGAGTTGCTCACGATGGTCGGACTCGGCCTTCGGTCGGGAACACTGACGCCTCATGAAGCCCGAGTGATCGAGAACGTGCTGGCGATGGATACGCGAACCGCGCGAGAGATCATGACCCCGCGACCGGTCGTGTTTACCATCGGCGCCGACGTGGTGGCTCGTGACGCGGCCAGTCTGGACGACATGGCTAAGCACAGTCGTATTCCCGTGTTCGGCCAAGACCCTGAGGATCTGGTGGGGGTCGTCCATCGCGTCGATGTCTTGACGGCCGTGGCCAAAGACCGATTCGAAACACCACTCGAGACGATGATGCGTCCTATCCACTTCGTGGTGGATACGACACCGCTCGACACACTGCTTCGCACATTTCTCGAGCGTCGTCAGCACTTGGTGGCCGTCATCGACGAATTTGGCGGTTTCGCCGGTATTGTGACTCTCGAGGACGTACTGGAGGAGCTGATCGGTCGGGAGATTGTCGATGAGTCGGATCAAATTACTGACCTTCGCGCCTATGCGCACCGCAGGCGCGAAGAAACGCTCCGAGGTCGCGGCATCGCCAGGACCCCGTGATGCGGGCCGCGTCGGCACAGTCCACTCGTGCTAGACACCTGGAGCTGAGTCTACGGCGCTCGGTTGGCCGAGAGATGATGCGGCACCACCTGCCAGGTGACGATGGTCGCGCACGCGCTGGACACCCCGACGATGATGACGTCGGTCATATCCGGAACGTGAGGTGGTAGGAGCACCTGCAATAATTCGATGCCACCCGCGAGGCCGGTAGTCACGAGGACGATCACGACGCGACCGAGACGAGCAATGTCCGGTGAAGGTCTCAGCGGCGCCAAGGTTATAGTGAGGAGGCTTGCGAATCCTCCGAACAGGATGAGTTTCCGGAGAACGTCGGACGTGACGTGGAATAGAGACCCAGCTTGGGTTGACGCAAAGGGGATCGCGAACAGGCCTTCGAGTCGTGCGCCCAAGAGATCCGGGTCGTCGAGGACCGTATCGAACGGTCCACAGAAGAGTGCAACCAGAGCCGCGCCGTACACCAGACTGCCGACCAACCGGCGTATCGCCTTCCTGGCGTTTGCGGTTGGCAGTCGCTCCGTGTTGGTGTCGGGCGGAGATTCGGCCCGAGCGTCGGGATGTTTCAGCGTGTCTACCCACTGATAGCTCAGCCAGACTCCCGCGCCCGTCCCAATTGTGCCCAAGACGATATCCGTCGACGTGGCAAAACGGCTGCGGACGAAGACCTGAGCCAATTCAGTGCCGCGAGTGCCGAGAATCAGCGCTCCCAGGAGGCAGAACCCGATGGGGATGGCGAGCAGCACATTGGCAACCCAATCGACGGGCCGGGCCGGTGGACGCGCGGAGACAACCAATGTGCGCGCCGCTGCCAGGGCGTTCTCAATGCTGAGATCGACAAACTCCAGGGGAACGAGTGATCCATACGCGGCCACGCCCATGAAAAACAGCGCAAGAAATAGATAGTGTCGCCGTTCGGGCCAGGCGCTGGCGGGCAAGCTATGACGAGTGTACCGTCTCTCGACGCCGCAGAGCTTCTATAATCGGCGCTCGGGTTGGCGTCGTCTGCGGCCCGTCAAAGGAGGACCTCGGATGAACGCCTCACCGCTTTGTCATCTGAACGCGTGGGCCGTCGTGGCGGTCGCGACGACGCTCGCTGTTGGTCTCGCCGGAGCACAGACATCGGTGCCGGACGGAGAATGGCACGCGTTTGGACGCGATGGCGCAAACACCAAGTACTCACCGCTCGACCAGATCACCGCGGAGAACTTCACCGACCTGGAGATCGCCTGGCGTTGGACGTCGCTCTCCAGGGCCGTCGTTGAGCAAAATGACCGGATCCGCCCGAGCGCGTTTATGTCGTCGCCCTTGATGGCCGGCGGGCTGGTGTATGTCAGTACGGCGCTGGGCCAGGCGGCCGCGCTCGACGCGGGGACTGGGGAGGCTGTCTGGACCTATGACCCGCGGATCTACGACGACATGGAACGGCCGCCAAACATGGGCTGGCGGCATCGGGGACTCACCTACTGGGAAGACGACGAGAGCGACGACGCTCGCATCTTTATGGCAAACCACGACCTAACGCTGGTCGCGCTGAACGCACGGACGGGCGCGCGTTACCCGGACTTTGGTCAGAACGGCTATATCGACCTGACCCAGGGCTATGGTCGCGCGATCGACGCGTCGCGCATGACCTATTCCTCTCCCGTAGCGGTCGCCGGCGACACCATCATTACTGGCAGCATCGTCCAAGACACAAACATCAGGCTCCGGGAAGCGTCGCCTGGTGACGTGCGGGCCTATGATGCGCGCACCGGTGAGATGAAGTGGATCTTTCATACGATTCCGCAAGGCGACGAGTTTGGCGTCGACTCCTGGCAAAACGGGTCGTGGCGGTATAGCGGGCACGCCAATGTGTGGTCGTATATGGCGGTCGACGAAGAACTCGGACTCGTGTACTTGCCCACCGGCACGCCCTCCAATGACTGGTATGGGGGCATGCGACCCGGCAACAACCTGTTCGCGGAAAGCATCGTCGCGGTCGACATCGAAACCGGCCAGCGCGCCTGGCACTTCCAGGCCATTCATCACGGTCTGTGGGACTGGGACTTTCCCACCGGGCCAAACCTGCTCACTATCAACGTCGATGGCCGAGAGATCAAGGCGATCGCGCAGGTCAGCAAACAAGCCTTCACGTATGTGCTCGACCGGGCGACCGGCGAACCGGTCTGGCCTATTGACGAACGCCCGGTGCCCCAGGGCAATGTCCCCGGCGAATGGTACTCGCCAACCCAACCGTTCCCGACGAAACCACCGCCGTTCGACCGTCAGGGCATCGACATCGACGACGTCATCGATTTCACACCGGAACTGCGAGCAGAAGCCCTCGAGATTATTGACTCGCGGGCCCGTTTCGGACCCATCTTTTCACCACCGGTCCTCCGCGGAGAAGAGAAGCCGTATATCCAGGTTCCCGGAGCCGGAGGCGGAGCCAACTGGCAGGGGTCGGCGGTCGATGTCGAAACCGGTCAGCTGTTCATATCGTCGTCGAGCACATTGATTGTCGTTGATCTCATCAGATACGACGCCCCGGCCACCATCGGATACTTCACCGATCCCTGGGGCGTGGGGTTGGCCGGCCCACAAGGTCTCCCGCTGTTCAAGCCGCCCTACAAGCGGGTCACGGCGCTCGACCTCAATACCGGTGCTCGGGCCTGGATGCAACCGCACGGAGATGGTCCCCGTGGTCATCCGGCACTTGCCGACCTCGGCCTGCCGCCGTTGGGCGGTGGCGGTGGAATCACATCCGGGCCACTGGTCACCCCGACGCTCCTCATCATGAACCACGGCGGGCGCGACTATGCGGATCTGGCCGACAGCTCTCGGACCATCAGCGCCTACGATAAAGCGACCGGTGAGCATCTCGGCTCGGTCGACCTCCCCGCGGTACCCGGGGGGAATCCCATTACCTATGAGTACGACGAGAAGCAGTACCTTCTCGTGGCGGTAGGGACCGCGGACGACGCGGAGCTGCTGGCGTTGCGATTGCCATCGCAGTAACTCGTCCCACCGGCATGACAAACACAGCCGTCTGACCTCTTCGATGCCACTCTTCCGGGCGAACGAGCGGAACGCGGTCGAATCGATTGCGCGTCTCACGTACTGCAATCCGCTTGACGCGGAGTTCACCGAGAGAGAACGGTCGATTCTTGGCTCCGACTACGTGCCGCACGGCGCGGTCTGGAGCTTGCGCGCGGAAACTTACCCGGAGAATCCGGCCCTCGCGCAGTTGGCAGTCATCTCGGAGCGGATAGCGGGGGACACCCGCGCGCGGCTTCTTCGCGGCGCGTCCGCGAACTCCGGAGAGCTGACGCTCTACGCCTATTGCGTCATCTATGCGCTCTATCAGCGCTATGCCGATCAGCTGCACCAGGTGCATGTTGCTCCCGCGCACGGCCGTCGCCGGGTGACGTGTTATCAGCGGTTCTCCCGGGATGTGCAGCACTTCCTCGTCTGACGGGGTGCGGTTCCAGGGCTCCGTTGACGCCCCTCATCTGTTCGCGTGCTTCTATCAGATCCGCCGCGCGTTCGACCTCTTCTTCCGGCATATCGTCGGCGCGTCACAACCCGCCGCGAACTTGCGCGCCGCCGTGTGGTAGTCGATCTTCACCCACGATATGCGTCGCTATCGGCGCTCACTCTATCGTCGGATGCACGATGTGACGACGTTAGTGACCGGTCCTTCAGGCACGGAGAAAGAGTTGGTGGCGCGCGCGATCGACACCGCCTTCCTCGATCGGCTCGATCGCGCTCCCGGGAAGCAGGCCTGATATTAGTGCTGTGCCTTAATAGTCGTTCTTGTCCAGCGAGACTCGGATGACCTCCTCGTCGTTGCGGAGCACCAGATGACGGTTGGCAAACGCTGGGTGTGCCCAGGCAACGAGGCGGTCACTCGGGCCGTGTCGGAAACGGGAACGAGAACCGGAGCGCGATCCGCCAAACCCGGACCGCGACGTCGGCGTGAGTAGGTTGATGCGGTCGTGTTCAATAAATCCCTCCGGGTTGAACTCGACGATGATGAGGTCGCCGTTTTCGTTGAACACAAAGTATCGGTCTTCGTGTCGCACGAAATAGGCCGACCCCCAGCGGTTCAGGTTTGTGAGCCCGGCCGACTCCCAAATCCGTTCGCCACTTTCGGCGAGTAGGCCCCGCACTTGACCATGGCTTCCGATCCCGTAGATGTAGTCGCCCTCCACCAGTGGGGTTGTCATGACGGAGTGGAGGCCTCTCGTCTCTGCGACCTCGATACCACCGTCCAATACTCGATTGCTTTGTCCCTTCCACAAGGTCGTCGCGGCGGGACGGTCGAGGTCGAGACGCATCATCATCGAACCGCTATAGAAACCGGACACCAGAAGATATGACCCGCTTCGGACCGCGTCGGCGACGGTCATGTTGGCCCGCCCATCGAATGGTTCCTCCCAATAGAGGTCGCCAGTGGCAGGGTCGAGTGACGAGAGCCCCCGCGGGTGCCACACAATCAGCTGCCGCGCACCACCTGCTTCGATGACGATCGGCTGGTTGTATCCCATCTCGGTGCGGCTTTCGAGTGCGCGCCACACTTCGTCACCAGTGTATTTGTCAAACGCCATCACGAGGCCGTCGGGCTCTCCGCCCACGAGAAAGATGACGAGATCGCCCTCGATGAGCGGCGCGCTGGATGTTCCCCACACCGGGATATTGGTGTCATATTCGAGGACGGTGTCTTTTTCCCACACGACTTCCCCGGTCTCGGTGCGGAGGCACAAGATCCTTCCCGTCGCACCGACGACATAGACCCGGTCACCATCCACGGTCGGCGTGGCTCGGGGACCCGTGGCATACGTGAACATCAGCATCCGATACGTGGTCGACCATTCGTGCGACCACAGCGTGTCCCCGGTTTCCTCGTCGAGCGCCAGGATACGCTCGGTCCCATCCATGGTCCGCGGCTCGGTCTCGGTATAGTCGAGCACGAAGACTCGGTTGTCCGCGACCGCTGGCCCCGAGTAGCCGCCACTGATGGGGATTCGCCACTTCACGGTAAGACCATCGTCCGGGAACTCGCGCACGATATCTGTCTCGGTCCACACCCCCAACCGTTCGACGCCGCGCCACTGCGGCCAGTCTTTGGCGGAGAGGGGCGCGTTGAGCAGCCCGACGGCGACAAGAACGATGAGCCCGGAGATCCTCAAGAGGTGGTGCGTCCACCTCGGGCTGCGATGCTGCGGTCGTGCTGCGCTCATGGGCTGCTCCTCGTCGTGATGTTTACGGATTTAGGATGTTCTCGAGCGCTGGAGTGCGCCGAGGACACCCGACGGAAGGATCTTTGCCATCACCCATACCGCGCGGACCAGCGCGAGCGGTGTGGACTCCACGCGTGTTCGGCCCTGTCGAATCGCTGCACAGATAGCGTTGGGAGTTCGTTCCGAGTCGACAAGCGTATAGGTCGTGCCGAGTTGCTCGAGCCGGTGGACATCCCCGTTGCCAACCATCGGTTTGTCGTGCCGGCGCGCCCAGTCTTCAGCGGCGCGATTGAAGTTCACGCGTCGCGAATACATCGCGTTGACCTCGACAGCATCGAAGAGCGCGACGTGTGTCTCCATCAGTCCGCGGAGACAGCTCGGCGCGGGAAAGAACGGGTGTGGTGCGATCACGACCCCGGCCGGCTCGTCCTGCCGGAGAGTTGCCAATTCCTCGAACGAGTTCAAGCGCTCGGCTCGTGGAGAAAAATTGAGAAGCAACACATGTTTGCCGTGAATGGATCGCTCGACCCCCGGAATCAGGAGCACACCCTGCTGTTTTGCGTAGTCCATCAGCGGGCCGACGTCGAGTTGCTTGTTGTGCAGCGTGATCGCGATAGCGTCGTATCTGAGCGTCCTGGCCCGAAAGATCAGCTCTTGCGCCGTGTGCGCGATGTAGTCGACCGGATCATCGGCCGTGTGCGTGTGCAACTCGACTTTGAGCATGGTCGCGGGGTTCAGCCGTCGGTGTCGGTGACGTACACGTATGGGTTCGCGTCGTGGCTATAGGTATCGTCCTCGGGGGCCAGTCGCCCGCGATGTCGCATGGACGGCGTCAGGTCCGGGAGCCTCTTTCGAGCTGACCGACATCATATGAGGTCTATCTCTCGTGATCCAAGGGCGCGTGCCGATACTCAGCCGCCTTGCATGACAGCGTATCCTGGTCCATCATGCGTTACGCGGAGGTATGCCGTGTGTCACCAGGAGGGCAAGATGAAGCATCGATTTCCCATCGTCGCCGCAGCATTGACTCTCGCATTGACCCCACCGCTAGTTTCTGCGCAAACGACCGATGACACCGGGCCGGCCCGCACACCGTGGGGCGCGCCGGATTTGCAGGGCGTGTGGGATTTTCGGTCGATTACGCCGATGGAGCGGCCCGATGAGCTCGCGGACAAAGAGTTCTTGACAGAGGAAGAAGCCGCACGGATCGAGCAGGAAACGGTCGCGCGGAACGAGGAGTTACTCAGCCGGCCCGCGCAACGCACCGCAGTGACCGAGAGCGTCGATCGTGGCGCCGACGGCGCGCCGGGTTTTTACAATAACTTTTGGCTGGATCGAGGGACGACCATCGTCGGCACTCGCCGCACGTCGCTCATCGTGAACCCGCCCGACGGGAAGATTCCGTCACTCACACCCGAGGCCGAAGCTCTTCAAGCCACGGCCCAAGAACGCCGACAGGGTGCCTCGTCGCATGAGCCCTCTCCGGGGGGCTGGGTCGAGGACTTGGGCGCCAACGGACTACAGCTGCGCTGTATTACCGGGTTCAACTCGGGCCCACCGATGACCCCCGGTGGCTACAACAACAACGTGCAACTCTTTCAGACGCCGGAGTATGTGGCACTCCTCAACGAGATGAACCACAACACACGGATCATCCCATTGGACGAACGAGCGCACACCGACCTTCCGCAGTGGACGGGCGAATCGCGTGGGCATTGGGATGGAGATACGCTCGTGGTGGAAACCCTGAATTTCCTGCGAGAGACCAGCTTTGTCCAGGGACAGACCGACGAAAACCTTCGACTCACGGAACGTTTTACACGGGTCGATCCCAAGACTCTCATGTATGAAGCGACGATCGACGACCCGACCGTGTGGACGAGACCGTGGACATACCAAGTGCCGATGGATCTCAATCCTGACCTCGTCTACGAGTACGCCTGTCACGCGGGGAACTACGGGCTCTACAACATTCTCGCTGGCGCTCGCGTCGCGGAAGCCGCGGCCGAAGCCACGAAATAACGGTCGAGTGAGCGGTGCCGGTGCCGTCGCCCGTTGGGCGACGGCCTTCGGACGAAAGGGTTGAGATGAGCGATCGGTGTTTCGCATGGTGGCACGCGTGGGTCATGGCCGTGGCGCTTGTCGCCGCACCCGCGATGCCGGCTGCCGGGCAAACGTTGCCGTCCGGCGACGGCGCAGCAGTACCACGGACCGCCTGGGGTGACCCGGACCTCCAAGGTATCTGGAACAACTTCACGACTACGCCTCTGGAGCGCCCAGAGTCGTTGGGCGAGCAAGAGTTTCTGAGCCCCGAAGAAGCAGCCGCATCGGAAGAACAGGCGGCGGCACGTGTCGACCAGCAGAACGCCCCGAGCGTCGTACGAACCGAACCTCTCCCCGTAGGCGGAGATGTCGGCGCGTATAACAGCTTCTGGACAGAACAAGGGACGAGGGGGGTTTTGACTCGACGGACCTCCATCATCATGGACCCATCCGACGGTCGATTGCCGGCGTTTACCGCGGATGGTCTCGCCCGGATCACGTCACCGGAAAATCTACGGCTCAGAGATGTCAGAGATGGACGGATCCCCGCCAACGGGCCGGAGGAGATGGGACTGAGCGAGCGATGCTTGTGGTATCGCGGGATTCCTTCCTTGCCTACGGGGTATAACAACAACTACCAGATCTTTCAGACCCCTGAGTCCGTCGTGATTCTCCAAGAGCACATCCACGATGTGCGCTTCATCCCGCTCGATGCCCGTCCGTTTTTGCCGTCGACGATCCGGCAGTATGCAGGCGACTCGCGGGGGCATTGGGAGGGCGATACGCTGGTCGTCGAGACGAGAAGCCTAAAGGGCGCCTTTATCCGGCGCTGGAATCGCCCTGAAAACTCACTAGCCCGGGGAGATCTGAGCGAGGCGGCACGTGTGGTCGAACGCTTTACCCGAATTGGTCCGGATACCCTGGATTACGAGTTCACAGTAGACGACCCCGTCACATGGGCGGCACCATGGAGTGGGTCGCTGCCAATGGCCCGCACGGAGGGGCCAATCTATGAGTTCGCCTGTCATGAAGGGAATCACGGCTTACTGAACATCATGTCGGGATCCCGCGCCGAAGAGAGAGCGCAAAGAAACGAGAACGCCAGGTAGAAACGACAGTTCCCGAGCTGAATACCGTCGTCGGCGGTGCGCTAGTCGGCCGTGGCTTCGGTAGCGTGTAGCACTCGGAGTATATTGCCGCCCATGACCTTGCTCACGTCGTCATCGGAGAACCCGCGGTCTCCTAGTGCGGCGACAAGGTTCGGCGTTTTTCCGATGTGCTCGAGGCCGACCGGGACCTTGAGTCCAACGCTGTCGTAGTCACACCCGAGACCCACATGGTCGATCCCGGCGACCGTGGCCGCGTGCTCAATGTGGTCGACAAGTCTGGCCATCGGGACCTGCCCGATCAATTCGACGCCCGCCGTTTCGATTTTCCACAGCTCTTCAGACATTCGAGGAAAGTCATTCGCGAACTCCTCGCGAATGGCGCCGCGCCGGCGATTGAGCTCGGAGAGCTGGGACATCTTGGCTCGGAAGTCGTCGTCGAGCATTCCCGCGTAGTAGGCCACCCCGAGCACGCCGCCCGCGTCGCCAAGCGTCTTGAGCATGTCGTCGGTGAGGTTGCGGGGATGATTGGACACCGACCGGCACCCGGCGTGGGTGTTGAGAATAGGAGTCTGAGACGTGTCGATGGCGTCAAAAAACGCTTGGTCCGACGCGTGAGACAGGTCGATCATCATACCGAGTCGGTTCATCTCGCGGATGACGTCTCTCCCAAAGTCGGTGAGCCCCTCGGGACCGTCGTCGTATTCCGCCGCGCCGACCCATGGGGTGTTGCCGCTGTGAGTGAGACCCATATACCTCGCGCCGAGGCGATAGAGCTGTCTCAAGACTTCGAGGCTGGAGTCGATCATGTGGCCACCCTCGATTCCGAGAAAGATACCGATGGTGTCGTCGCGTTGGGCCCTGTCGACGTCAGTAGCGGTGGTGGCCAAGAACAGGTCGTGTGGATGACGCGAGACCTCTTCGACGACCACATCAATGAGACGTAAGGCGTTCTTGACCGCGGAGAGCGGGGTCTGAGCGCGGGCCGAGGTAGAGACCGCAAAAAAGCCCGCCGTCAGCCCCCCCTGTCTCATCTTGGGGATATCGACGTGGGTGTATTCCAGACTCTCGGCGAGGTCGAGACGCTCAGTGAGAATTCTGGCCGGCGTGTCGATATGGAGGTCGATATAGAAAGGGCGAGCCGCCTGGGCCGCCGTTGCGACCGACTTTGGAGCAAGGGTGAGTGCGCCCAGTATGGCAGCGGCCGAACGTCCCCATTCACGTCTGGTGAGCATGCGTCACATTATGTATGCAAACAACCCTGGTCTCGACGGCAGAAATCGAAACACGGGCTGGTTTGCTGATATGGGATCGCCTGCGGGGCGCGAATATCGAGCGAATGAAGACCCGGACGGCCCGCTCCTTTCCGGGAGCGTGAGCGAGACCGTCCGAGTATTATCCGGAACTGTTATCCGACGTCCAGACCCCCGCCGGCCGCGATCTCGCGGATCCTGGTCGCTTGCGACGGGTTGGCGGCGATGATCTCGCGGACGCGTCGACTGACTTGGGCCTGGTCGGTGTCAGACATCGAGCCCACCGCTGCCGCCGCGCTGGTGACCGCGGCGTAGCAGTCGTCTTCGTAGGTGATTGACCCGCACTCGGCGGTCAAGTTCGCCAAGATCGCACCGGCGTCTGATGAGATGGAGACGCCACCGGCGCCACCGCCGCCGGTGCTATTGAATCGCTCCTGAGCCTGTTGGATCTCCGCTGCCGCGCCTCGACGAATGTTTGCGCCCTCGGTGCCGGCTTGAAAGCAGGTGAACTCGGGGCGGTCCGCCCATCGCAATGGCGCGCACGCATGTATACCCGCGGACTGCGCGGCGTCGGCGACCTCCGTGATGAGTGCCTCATACTCTGCATCGCCTTCGCCATAACCGGAGAAGTTGCCAAGGTCGCCGCTCGCAGCGAAGAGCGCCGTAACGCCTGGGATTTTTGCGATCTCGCGTGAGTTCTCGACCCCCTCCAGTGTCTCAATCATCAAAATCAGGACAACGTTGTCATTCCACGTTTGACGATAGCCACCCGGGACGTTGTTCCAGATTTCACCGGACCCCTGGCCGCCACCCGCGCTGCGTCGACCGATGGGCGGGAAGTAGGTCCAATTGACGGCTTCTTGCGCCTCCTCGACGGTGTCGATGGTCGGCACGACAATCACCGCAGCACCCATATCGGTCGCATGTTGGATTTCGCGTTCATCGGCATACGCGACTCTCGCCCCTGGCGCTGCCGGGCCGGGGCAGGTGCGCCAAAAACGCGCCACTTGCTCCCACGAGGTGGCCTCGTGCTGCATTTCGACCCAAATGAAGTCATAGCCTGCCGCAGCCATCGCGCAATAGGTCCGAGGGTCGGTGGCGCGGACCGTTCCGCCGATCATCGGCCCCCCGGCGAGGAGCTTTTGTTTCGCCGGATTCCAGATTTCGGCCGGCGTTTCTGCGTCGAGCTTGAAACGCGACCCATACTCGAATCCGTCAGCCGTGAACTGGGCCTCGGCGGGTTGCGCCGTGGCACCCAGAAGAGCGCCGGTGGCGATGGTGAGAACGGTCAATACTTTCAATGTCTTCATAGTGTGATTCCCTTTCCGGACGGACTTTTGTGGAGAGTAGCACGCGTGTGCGGCTCACTGCGACCCGGTTCGCTCACGCTCGGCGGCGAGTCGACGCATCAACGTGATCGTGTCGGTTGGGGCTTCGAATTCTGCTTCCTCGAGCGGCGTGCGCCCGTGGTGATCGCGGGCGTCGAAATCGGCGCCGTGCGCAGCCAAATACACGACGATCTCATCATCCCCAAAGCGTATCGCGGTGTGCAATGCAGTGGGTCGGACGGGTGGCGCGACGTTGACATCGAGACCCAGACGGATGAGCAACTGCACCGCCCCGAGCTCGCGGCTCTCTGTGGCCAGGAGGACGGCCCCGGCGTCGTCAGAGGTCTTCGCGGTTGGGTCTGCGCCCACAGCGAGGAGCATGCGCATCATGTCGACACTACCACTCCGGGCCGCTGTGAGAAATGGCGTGAGTCCCCGGTGACGTGATGCCGAGCCGGAGTCTTCGTCACTGGTTTCAGTGCGTGCGTTGACCACGGCGCCGAGATTGACAAAATCGCGAGCGAGCTCGAGCAGACCCTGCCGCACCGCGCGGTGTAAGGGCGTGGCCCCGTTCGTGTCCCGTTCCTGCACATCGGCGCCATGGTCGAGCATCAGCCGCGTCATTTCTTCGCTCCCCTGAGCGAGGGCCATGAGAAACGCCGTACGCCCATCGGCAGTAGGCACGTGAGGACGCGCCCCAGCGGCGATCAGTGCCAGGGCGCTTGCGGTGTCTGCCTGCTGCGCCGCGAAGTGAATCGGGCGAAAACCGTTCGTCGACACCGCGCTGACATTCGCGCCACGCCGAATAAGCAGCTCTGCCATCTCTGGTTGCCTGCGAGCGAGCGCCCACATGAGTGGCGTATGCCCCATGCGGTGCTCGACGACGTTGAGGTCTGCTCCACGGTCGAGCAGCAGTTGGACGATGTCGATGCTTCCACCGTGGATGGCGGCGAGCAGCGGTGTGTCACCGCTCCACCGCCGGGCATCGACGGACGCGCCCGCCTTGAGCAAGAGACGGGCGACGGTCTCGTTGCCGGTTGCACTCGCAAGCAGCAGTGGCGTCTCGCCGTTTTCGTCCGCCGGGTCGGGATTGGCACCGGCGTCGAGCAACATTGTGACCAGCTCGACGTCTTCACGAAGGGCCGCCCACGCGATCGCCGTCGACCCATCCGCCCGTTCTGCGTTGATATCTACGCCCCCTGCAATCAGCCGCGCCACGCGTGAGCGGTCTTGACGCTGCACCGCGTCGATGAGGCCGGCCACCTCCGTCGCGTCGCCGGGCTGGGCGGCTGCGCCCGTGGTCACCGCGCTGAGCGCCAGGAGCGAAAGAAAGATGGGCAAGCCACCGCGTACGAGACTCCGCAGCGCCGTATGGAACGCTGCTCCACGTCGACGCATCAGTCCGGTCACCGAGTCATCGCGGCCGCTGCCGTTGCTCGTCATTCGCATTCATCCGGTCTGGATGGGCGTGCTCCGTCCAGCGAGACAGTGGGGCGCATCGGCGACGGGGCTGGCACATTTGTGTCCACTATGTCCGCGAGGGTTCCAATGGTAAACTCCGAGCGCCGTGATGGGGCCACATTTTCTTTCGGCCATCGTGTTGGTCCCGTGGCTTGCGTGTGGGGCGTCGCTCTCTGCGATGGCCGCCCAGGCTCCAGTCGGCACCTCTCCTCGGGTTCTCGAATCCACCATCCGTCAGCATTGCCTGGTCTGTCACAACGACCGAACCCGTACCGCAGATCTGAGTCTCGCGGCGGTGACGTCGACAAATGTGGGGGAGCAGGCGCTCGTGCTAGAGAAGGTGTTGCGAAAGCTTCGAGCTGGTGAAATGCCCCCGGCCGGCCGGCCGGCACTCGCCACTGAAACCGTCACCGAACTTGTCGGCTGGCTTGAAACGGAGTTGGACGGCGCATCGGCTGCGAGCCCAAATCCTGGCACGCCAGCCATACAACGACTCAACCGGGCTGAGTATACGAACGCTGTGCATGATCTGTTGGGCTTGAACCTGGACCACGCTCGCGATTTACCAGCGGATGATTCGGGTTACGGGTTTGACAATATCGGCGACGTGCTCACGGTGTCGCCGCTTCATATCGAGAAGTACATCAGCACCGCGCGTCGTATCAGCCGGCTCGCTGTTGGCACGGCGAGACCACGGGCGGTCGTCGAGAAGTATGAGCGATCGCCCGGCGTGCCGGACGCGGCGGTCGAGGGGCTGCCACTGGGCGAACGGGGCGGCATGCTGTTTGAGCACTACTTCCCGTTCGACGCGGACTACACGATCACGGTCAGGGTCCGGGGGCGGAGACAAACCGGAATGCCGTCGCCACAGCTGGACCTGCGGGTCGATGGCCGCCGTGTTCGACTGTTCGACGCGAGCTTTGACAACGCCGAGGTCACACAGGGCACACGCAATTTCGAGCTGCGGCTGCCGTTCGAGGCGGGTGCCCACGTCATCGGCGCGGGCTTTTTGGCGGAATATGCAGTCGCGGAAATTGTCTCGGAGAACGCTGATTCGCGCCCTGGCCCGGGGTATCTCGTGGACTACGTGCTCGTAGGCGGGCCGTTCAACACCGCTGGTCCTGGTGCCACAGAAAGCCGGCGTCGGCTCCTTGAGTGTCATTCCGCCGCCGACACCGATGGAACGCCTTGCGCTAGTCGTATTCTGACGACAGTCGCCCGTCGCGCATATCGGCGACCGGTGACGGCTATTGATATCGAGCCCTTGGTTAGCCTATTCCGTGAAGGGCAGACTGACGGAGGGAGCTTCGAGCACGGGATCGAAATGGCGCTGAGCGGCGTTTTGGTCTCACCCAGCTTTCTGTTCCGGGCACCGGGTGCTCTGGACGAGGACGGGACCCGGACCGGTCGGGTGTCTCGGCTGACAGATATCGACCTCGCGTCACGCCTGTCGTTCTTCCTGTGGAGCAGTATTCCAGACGAAGCGCTGCTGTCGCTGGCCGAGCGAGGGCGGCTCAGCGAACCGGATGTCCTGACGGCACAAATCCACCGGATGTTGTCTGACCCGAAGTCCAGTGCGCTGGTCGACAATTTTGCGGGTCAATGGCTCCATCTACGCAACGTTGCCGAGTGGGCGCCTGACCCCGAGCGCTACCCGCACTTCGACGAGTCGTTGCGCTACGCGTTTCAGCGTGAGACGGAGCTGTTTCTCGAACACGTGATCCGTGACGACCGTTCTGTGCTCGAGCTCGTCGCGGCGGACTATACGTTTGCCAACGAGCGTCTTGCCGCGTTCTACGGTCTCGAGGGGGTGAGGGGCGGGTACTTTCGACGTGTGTCGCTGGATGGCACGCCGCGTGGCGGTATCGTCACGCACGCCAGTGTACTGATGGTGACGTCGTATCCGACACGGACCTCACCGGTGCTCCGCGGCAAGTGGGTGCTCGAGAATTTGCTGGGCGCGCCACCGCCCCCACCACCTCCGGATGTACCGGCGCTCCCCGCGGCCGCCGAGACTTCGGCCGGCGGCCTGCGTGACGCGCTAGAGCAACACCGGGCGAGTCCGACCTGTAGCGCGTGTCATGCGAAACTTGATCCGCTGGGCTTTGCCCTCGAAAACTTTGATGGCGTGGGCGCGTATCGCACTGACGAGGACGGCATGACAATCGACGCATCCGGAGCGCTCCCGGATGGAACCCTTGTCAGCGGTCCCCGGGGACTGCAGCGAGTCTTGCTCGCGCGCCGTGTCGAGTTTGTAGAGACGCTGGCCGACCGGTTGCTGACCTACGCGTTGGGTCGGGGGCTGGAATACTACGATCGACCAGCGGTGCGCGAGATCAGACGCCGCGTCGAAGCCGCGGACTATCGGTTTTCAGCGCTGGTCGAGGCAATCGTCGATAGCGTACCATTTCGGTTGAGGGGGAATTCGGAGCTTCCCCCGGAGCGATAATCATGATCACGACCGGACTCGCACTGCCTCGCCGAACATTTCTCCGTGGTCTCGGCGCGACCGTCGCCCTTCCGTTTCTCGACGCCATGACGCCGGCGTTTGCGACCGCCGCCACCCCGGTGACACGGGTCGCGTTTATCTATACCGCAAATGGCGTCATCATGCAGGACTGGACACCGACCGCCGAGGGGACTGGCTTTTTGTTTCCGAAGACATTGGCCCCCGTCGAGCCGTTTCGCGACCGGCTTCTCGTGATGAGCGGTCTGGCACACCGCAATGGTGAGGCGCTCGGCGATGGCCCCGGTGACCATGCTCGGGCCGGCGCGAGCTGGCTGACGGGAGTCCATCCCAAAAAGACACAAGGCGCGGATATCCGGAATGGCCGATCGGTCGACCAAATGCTCGCGGACGAGATCGGGCAAACTACACCCCTGCCGTCACTCGAGCTTGGTCTCGAAGATGTGCGCATGGTGGGTGGGTGCGATTCGGGGTATAGCTGCGCCTATAGCAATACGATTTCGTGGGCGTCGCCGACCACGCCTCTTCCCTACGAAAACAACCCGCGACGCGTGTTTGAGCGCCTGTTCGGCGATGGCGAGACAACCGACCCGGCCGCGCGCGCGGTTCATGCCCGGCAGAATCGAAGTTTGCTCGACTTTGTGGTCGATGACGCCCATCGATTGCAAGTGAGGTTGGGGGCCGGCGACCGGCGCAAGCTGGGCGACTATCTCGACTCGGTGCGAGAGGTGGAGCGCCGTATCCAAAACGCCGAACGCCAAGAACGTGTCGACTTGCCGCCGGTGGATCGCCCAGAAGGCGTGCCCCCGACCTTTGAAGAGCACGTGCGACTGATGAGCGACCTCGTCACGATCGCTTTCCAAGCCGACCTCACACGTGTTGTCTCGGTCATGTACAGCCGCGAAGGCGGCAATCGGACGTATCGTTCAATCGGTGTTCCCGATGCCCACCACGGTCTGTCGCATCACCAGAACGACCCGGTGCGGATGGCTCAGCTTCAAAAGATCGACCAACATCACGTCGCGATGCTCGCCTATTTCCTGGGCAAATTGCAGGACGCGCCCGACGAGGATGGGTCGCTCTTGGATAACGCGATCGTGTTGTATGGCAGTAGTCTCAGTGACTCGAACGCGCATACCCACGACAACCTGCCCGCGTTGATCGCGGGTGGAGGGAGTGGGATGTTAAGAGGCGGGAGGCATCTTCGCTATCCCGAGGGGACGCCGATGACCAACTTATTTCTTACCCTGCTCGACCGAATGGGCGTGCAACGCGGCCACGTAGGCGACAGCACGGGACAGATTACCCATTTGGGCACGTTGTAGCTTGCCGTGTCGACGACTCGCTCTGCTCGAGACACTGTCACTGCCGTACTCCTCGCGAGCCTCGGTGCACTCGGGGGCGGCGAAGCGAGTCTGGCTCAGCCAGCCAGCGGTGGCAGCTACACCGAGGCCCAAGCGGATAACGGAGCAGTGATCTATACCGATCGCTGCGCGGTCTGCCATCTGGCCAGCCTCGAGGGGGTGTTCGAGGCGCCCGCGTTGGCGGGCGAAGATTTTCAAAATGTCTGGGCAAGTCGACCAGTGGCCGACCTGCTGAATCTCATCGCAACGACGATGCCGCCCCAGGCTGTCGGGTCTCTCGATACTGAAGAGGTGGCGGCGGTGGCAGCGTTTCTGTTGCGTCGCAACTCGGTGGCGGCTGGTACATCTCGACTCGACACATCGTCGGCGGTCACGGTCATTCCCGGCACTCGTCGAGACGTGAGTGACGTCGCGTCGGTCCCTCCCGTGCCCGGGCGTCTCGGCACCGTTCGCTCACCAGACACCATTCAGACGCTGCCCGAGTTTCGCGGCGAGGAGTCCAGCACAGCGACGAGTACGACCGCGACGTTTCGCGCCGCCGATTGGCTCCAGCCGGTCACCGATCAAGAGCTTGTGTCGCCTCCCGACGGCGATTGGCTGCATTGGCGTCGAACCCCGAGCTCGACCGGTTTTAGTCCGCTCGCGCAGATCACCCGCGAGAATGTGCATCGTCTGCAGCTCGCCTGGGTATGGGGATTGCCCGACGGCAGCCGTTATCGGACGGCGCCGTTGGAACGGGATGGCGTTCTCTTTTTGACCGGCGCGGGGGATCGGGTGCAGGCGCTGGAAGCGACCGACGGCACGCTGCTCTGGGAATATCGCCGCACCGACGCCAGCGATGGTGCGCGTGTCCAGAGTGTCGCGCTCTGGCGCGACCAGCTCTTGGTCTCAACGTCCGCAGCGACGATGGTCGCGCTTGACGCCAGAACTGGTCGTGTCCGCTGGGAAACCCAGATTGCCGATCCCGCGTTGGGCTTCCGCAATACATCCGGGCCAATCATCGCGGACGGCAAGGTCATCAACGGCATCAATGGGTGCACACGGTTTGTCGATGCAAGCTGTTTTATCACGGCGCATGATGTGCGGACGGGCGAGGAGCTATGGCGCACCTACACGATTGCGCGTCCTGGCGAACCGGGAGGCGACACCTGGGGTGACCTGCCGCTGAATCTTCGTGGCGGAGGCGACGTCTGGAACGGGGGGAGTTGGGACCCTGAACTTGGGCTCGTCTTCTTCGGGACGGCGCAAGCCAAGCCGTGGGTGGCCGCGAGTCGAGGCTTGAGCACCGCCGACGCGACGCTCTACGCCAACTCTACCTTGGCGCTCGACGTCGCTACCGGAGAGATCGTGTGGTATCGCACGCATGTGCCCGGAGAGTCCCTGGACTTGGACGAGGGGTTCGAGCAGGTCTTGCTCGATGTCGACGGCCGACCGTCGCTTCTTACGGTCGGCAAACATGGAATCCTCTGGAAGCTCGACCGTCGCGATGGGAGCTTCATCGCCATGAAGGAGACGGTGTTTCAAAACATCCTGTCCATCGACTCCGCGACCGGGAGTGTGCGCTATCGGGACGATATCCAAAATGCTGGGATCGGCGATTGGATGTCAGTCTGCCCGTCGACCGCGGGCGGCCACAATTGGCAGGCAACAAGCTACTCTCCGGACGCGGGCGTCATCGTCATTCCGCTCAGTCAGAGCTGCATGGAGATGGCTGGTCGTGAGATTGTCCTGGAGCCGGGGGGAGGGGGCACCGGTGCCGAGCGGGCCTGGCGGGCCATGCCCGGGACAAACGGTCAGCTCGGCAAACTTGCCGCCTACGACGTGGCAACGATGGAGGAAGTGTGGAGCGTCGAGCAACGAGCGCCCTTTCTGACGGCCACCCTGACGACAGGGGGCGGTCTTGCGTTCGCAGGAGACTACGATCGCTGGTTCCGAGCGTTTGATGTGTATACAGGAGACGTGCTCTGGAAAACGCGTCTCGGCACTTCCGTCCAAGGTTTCCCCATGACTTTCGATGTCGATGGCGTGCAGTATGTGGCGATGACTGCTGCCCGGGAGGGTGGGAGTCCATGGCGAGTGGCCACCTTTCTGTCGACAGAGTTCATTAGTCCGCCTCAGGCCAATGCGTTATACGTGTTTCGTCTGAGTGAGGATGACATTGCACCCTAAAGCGTGCACAGCCGACCCGCGCGGGAAGACCCGAATGTGACCGAGGCATGACCGAGGTCTTCGGGAACACGCAGGGCCTCAAGGCCAGCCAGGTCCGTCAACTCGGACGTCTCCATCGGCGTCGTGTTCCTAGCGATCGGCTGGTGACACAGGAGTTGGCCCGCGAGTTGACAGAGGCAAGCCACGACGTGAGAAGACAGGTCGGGGTACTGGTCGACCGCCGAGGGGACGTCCAGCACGTCATGGTGGGGGACGCCCATTCCATAGAGCTGCCGGACTGGGGCCGGTTGCGGGCCGGCCGGGGGCGATTGCGCGGGCTCCGCTGCATCCACACGCACCTCGGTCATGAGGGATTGACCCGGGACGACAAGACCGACCTGCTCTTGCTGCGTCTCGACGCGATGGTGTCCGTTGGCGTCGACGTCGATGGACTCCCGACCCTGGCTCACACCGCCGTCCTGCGCCCGGCCGGCCAGGACGGTGACGGCGTGGAGCAGCTGGTTCCGCTACCGCCATCCCAGATCGATCTCGACTTTCAAACGTGGGTCAGGGAGCTGGAGGAAGAGCTCTCGCGTACGGTTGGGACGCGTGCGGTGGGGGACGGTGAACGCGCGATCCTCGTGTCGGTGACCGCGGGGAGGCGCGCTGGTGATCTCGAGACCGATGTCGCCGAGCTGCGTGAGCTGGCGGACTCAGCGGGGGTCGACATCATTGACGTTGTCACGCAGAACCGCCCTCGCGTCGACCCCAAAACGTTACTTGGCTCGGGCAAGTTGCAAGACCTGGCCATTCGCGCCTTTCAGAGTGACGTGGACTTGGTCATCGTGGACCAAGATCTCACGCCCACCCAGGCGCGCAACCTGGCGGAACGCGTGGAGTTGCGGGTCATCGACCGCACGCAGCTGATCCTCGACATCTTTGCACAGCACGCGACGACCCGCGACGGCAAGCTCCAGGTCGAGCTCGCGCAGCTCAAGTATCGACTGCCACGATTGGCCCAACGTGCCGATGTATCACTCTCGCGTTTGGCCGGCGGGATTGGCGGCCGTGGTCCCGGTGAAACAAAACTCGAGGTCGACCGGCGTCGCACACGGGACCGGATGACACGGATTGAGCGAGAGCTGACAAAGCTTGGCGGTCAACGCGAGAATCGGCGCCGGCGTCGCAACCGTCGTGATGTGCCGGTGCTGTCAATCGTGGGGTATACGAACGCCGGGAAAAGCACGCTCCTACGGGCGTTGACCAAGACCGACGTGTATGTCGCCGACAAGATGTTTGCGACGCTTGACCCCGTCTCCCGCAGACTGCGGTTTCCTCGCGAGCGCGAGGTCATCATTACCGACACCGTCGGATTTATTCGCGATCTTCCCCCGGATTTGGTCACCGCTTTTCGGACCACGCTCGAAGAACTGTCGGACGCATCGCTGTTGCTGCATGTCATTGATGCGTCAGTGCCCGACTACGATCGCCGGATCGAAGCGGTCCGGTCGGTTCTGAAAGAGATTGGGTTGGAAATCCAGGAGCTCCTGATCTTTAACCAGGTCGACAGGCTGGAGGCTGGGGAGGGCGAGGCGATTGCGCGCCGATACGGAGGCGTCCCGGTGTCCGCACTCAAACGTACGGGGCTTCGTACGTTACTTGAGCAGACCCAGAAAATACTGTGGTCCGAGTCTGACGCGCGTATGGATTCCGCGTGGTTCGCCGGTCACCTCGAGGCCTGACGGCTCAGGTCCAAGAGCGTCTTTGCGAGAGGCAGCGGACGTTCCTCCTCGAACGCATCGCCCGCGCGCGTCCGGTCAGAGCGACTTCAGATATTCCAGAAGCTCTTGACGTTCGACGTCGCTCAGCTCGGCGGCGTATTCGTGGCCTGTGTTCAGGTTCCCCGTGACCGTTGTGTCGTATCGAAATGCCGCGTCGCCGGTTGTCGTCTCGGACGCTGTCACGTAACCAACTCGTTCGGGGTCGAACAGCCGGTTTCCGACGTAGCACTCTGACGAACGTTCGGCCGCTGGGAGAAGTAGCTCGTATAGGTTTGGCACCGAGCCATTGTGAAGATACGGGGCGGTGGCCCAGATTCCCGTCAACGGACGGGCCTTGTACACCGCCGCGTCAGACTGCGCGGCGCGGAACGTATGTTCGTATTCGGTGATAGTCGCTTCCAATGTCTCGGCCGGATGCCGCAAGAGCGCACCGACCACCGAATTGACCAGCGGCGACAGCTCGGTCGTGTGGGCCGGGATTGTCCCCCCGGCGAGGCCGAACTCTTTTCGTCCCTCCTAGTGGCCCGCTGCCATCTGACGCTGTATGTTCTGCCACTCCGTGGGGTCAGTCCCTACGTCGCTGATCGGGGCGAGCACCGCCTTGTATGGTTGTTCTTCATCTTCGCGAGGAACCACTTGATGACATGTTGCGCACAGCGTGTCGTAGTGGGTCTTGCCGGCGGCGGGCTTTTCAGGGTCGAGCGGTGGCAGAAATTCCGCGGGCCACTGCGGAGATTTCAGCTCCTCGACCCATTTCTCGAGCTGGGCCAGGTTCTCGATTTGCAGTGACGAGTCATACGCGATGTCCGTGGTGCTCACCGGGATCGTGATCTTGCCCTAGACCCCGGTCACCTCACCGCCATTCCGGATCAACGCGCCTGCGGCCGCGGGGCCGTTGGGGGCGAAACCGGTCCATTGCACGACATCTGACTGGGACGTACCCCAGAGGAAGGGATAGCTCGCCGGCGCATTCGATGCTCGCGCGTTTGCCGGCATATTGATGTTGTGGACCATCACCTGGTTGAAGATGGCGCCAATGGCGTCTACGCGGCCGTAGCCGTAGTCCACCGCGGACGCGTTGACCAGATTTCGTTCAGCCAAGGCCTCGGTGCGGCCGAAGAGATCATGTCGAAGCTGCGCCGCGTGTTCTTCCGAGTTGTCATGTGCCTGCACGTGCTGGGCAAAACGAGCGAATTTGCATCGTTCTCATACGTCGCGCTCAACGCCGCGACCAGCTGCTCGTTGAACGCCGCGAAATCACCAAGAGTGGGACCACCGTCGATCCACAGGCTGAAGCCACCGTATTCAATCTGCGCTGTATGACACGCGGCGCAGAATCGGACGGGACTCTTGCTGGCCAGTGTGGCCCTCCTCGCCTGCCTGGTCCCGTCTTTTCGCGCCACGACGGCTGACCCCGCTGGCCGACACTGAACGGTGATGAAGCGTCACAGCCATGGTGCCGCAGGCGTGGCTGATCACGGGGTGTCTCCGATCCCGTGGACGCCCTCATAGGTCCTGCAATACGCTGATCTAGTGACCGATGATCCTGCGCAATCCGTTCGGATCACGGGCCGGGAGCGATCGCATCGGCGTGCGCGAGCGGGCCTATGTGTCGTTCATACGACGTTCTCTCGATGGTGCAGCGCGATGACGGGTTCGGAGTGGCTGCGTAACGAGGTCAACCACATGTGTGTTCTTGCGCGTGATCCCAGCGTTGCAACAGCACCCTCTTAAGGCCTCAGGAATCAGTCGGTCGGGTTGGTGGCAAATACCGTCAGCTCGGTCGTGAAGCCGCGGTCATGCATTTCGAGGACGGCCGTGACCATATGGGCGATGTCCTCGGATCGTAGCTTTGAAGGATGGTCTTTCTGCGCGAATCCGGCCGCCGCGGCAAACGGCGTAATGACCTCGCTGGGGTTGATCTGCATGACGCGAACGTTGTGCTTGCGAAGCTCGGCGCGCCAACATTCGGTCATGCCACGCAAGGCAAACTTGCTCGTCATGTAGGCCGTGCCGTTCGCGGCGCCGCGAAGCGACGCGGTCGAGGCAATGTTGATAATGTTGCCCGCGTTCCGGGCCGCAAAGATCTTCGCTGCTTCGCGTCCCATAAGCATCGCGCCGGTGACGTTGGTGGTGATCACGCGCTCAAAGCTGGCCAGGTCCATGTCGACCAGTGGCTTGAAGACGCCGACACCCGCGTTGTTGACCAGTATGTCCAGGTCTCCAAAGGCGTCCACTACCTCTTTGTAGGTTCGCTTGACGTCAGACTCCTTGCAAACGTCGGCTTGGATCGCCCGCGCTCCGATGGCCCGGCTGGTTTCTTCGAGTGTCGCTGCCGTCCGTCCCGTGATCGCTACCTTGGCACCGGCGGTGATGAGTGATTCCGCGACAGCTCGGCCGATACCCGAGCTGCCACCGGTGACGAGAGCTACTTTGTCAGTGAGATTCATTGGATGTCCGTGAGTGGTGGTTCACACGTTGAATGCTGAGACGTGTAGTTTATCCGAGCGGTCTGGTGGCTAGCGTTCGCGGCGGCGCCGAGACAGAATCAAACCGCCGTGATAAGGTCCAGCGGCGTGATGGTGCACGCGCTGAACGCGTCTCCACGCAGGCCACAAGGAGGAGAGCATGTCGAAACCAGTTATCGTTCGGATGGGTCTTGTCGCCCTAGGGTGTCTCCTTGTGGTTCCACTGACCGCGCAATCACCGACGTTTGACATCTATTGGGTCGACGTCGAGGGCGGGGCTGCCACATTGATGGTCGCCCCCACCGGGGAGTCGCTGCTGGTTGATACGGGGTTCCCCGCGGACGATCGTGATGCCGCGCGGATCTTTGCCGCCGCCACGGAGATTGGCTTGTCGCAAATTGACTACTTGGTGATCACGCACTATCACCGAGATCACGTCGGCGGGCTCGAAGCGCTGGCGGCGATGATTCCTATCGAGTCCTGTTTGGACCACGGGACCAACACGGAAGAGGCGAATCAGCAATGGGTCGATGCCTACCTCCGCGTTTGTGGGGAGAAGAGAATGGCCGTTGCCGCGGGCGAAGCGTTTACCTTCGGAGGCATTGATGTCGACATTGTCGCGTCGAACAACGAACTTATCACCGAGCCGATCAATGGCGGGGCTCCGAATCCGCTCTGTGCGACGGCAGAAAACAAAGAGCAGGCGAGTCCAGAGAATCAGCGCAGTGTCGGGGCGCTCTTTTCGTATGGACGGTTCTCGTTTCTGGACCTCGGGGATCTCAATTGGGCAAAAGAAGTCGAGTTGTCCTGTCCCTCCAACCAGGTCGGTGAGGTCACGATGTATCAGACGAGCCGTCACGGTGCCTGGGATGACGCGGGGGCGCCCGCGCACCTCTACGCCATCAAGCCTCAGGTGATCATCGTCAACAACGGTCCACGAAAGGGACTAGGTGGCACCTCGCCTGGATTCAGTGAGGTGTCAACAGCGCACTATGACCGGATGGCCGAGAGTCCCGGCATCGAAGGCATCTGGCAAGGCCACCGCTCCCTGCTCGACCCGGATCCTGCCCACAACACCAGCGAAGACATGATCGCGAACCTCGAAGACACGGCCGAGTGCACGGGGCATTGGATTCGGGCATCTGTCGTCCAGGACGGCACGTTCACGGTGATGAACAGCCGGAACGGATTTAGCCAGACCTACACGGCTCGTTAACGAGCACGGCGGGGCCGCGTTATTCGGGCATCAGCGCAAAGGTCCACATCGATCCTCCGGTCGGCACTTTGCCGGCCGCGTACCGGTTGGCGAGAAAGCCGCCCAGTCCCGATGCAATACTCACGTATTGCCGGCCGTCGTGGGTATACGTGATGGCGGTCGCATTGATACTCGAGCCGGTCTGGAACTGCCACACGGTCTCCCCGGTGTCTTCATCCAACGCGATGAATTCACCCGTCGCTTTGCCCGTGAACAGCAACCCCCCCGCGGTGGCCAGCATACCCGCCGAGCTCGGAAAATCGGTCAGTGGCACTTCCCATTTCTTTTCCCCCGTGAGTGGGTTGATCGCCACGATGTGGCCCAGGAGATCCCCGGGTTCGACGGCCGGGAACCGGTTATTGACACCGGTCGAGCTGCCTCCAATGACCACTTCTCTCGGCGGCGCGAGCTGCTGGATACGAGGCACGTGCCACGTCGTCGAATAGATGAGCCCGGTGTGTGGGTTGAATGCGATCGGCACGGCGTTTGACCCGCGCGATGGCCAGATGTCGACTTCCTCGCCGGCCAGAAATCTGGTGTAGAGATCCGTCAAGACCGGTCGCCCCGTCTCGGGGTCGATGTGTGTGGCCCAGTTGACGTAGACGTAAGGATTGGCGGCAATGAGAGAGCAGTCGGTACGGTCGAGCACATAGAGAAATCCGTTCTTGTTGGCCTGGATCATCACGTTCCGCAGACTGCCGTCGATCTCCATGTCCGCCAAGACGTTCTCGTCGGTGCCGTCTACGTCATAGACATCGTTCGGCGTGTATTGGAAATAGCACGCGATTTCTCCCGTGGCCGGCCGCACGGCGATCACGCTCGACGTATACAAGCTATCCAACGCACCCCGTGGTCTCGGGTCGTAGGGCTCCGCGTTCCCTGTTCCCCAATAGACGAGGTCCAGCTCGGGGTCATAGGCGCCGGAGCGCCACGTGGGACCACCCCCAAACATCCAGGCATTGCTGTCCACGGGCCACGTCTCGGCGCCGGGCTCGCCAGGCGCTGGAATTGTGTATCGCCGCCACAGTTTGTCTCCGGTATCCGGGTCCCAACCATCGAGGAATCCGCGTGTGGTCGACTCGCCACCGGACATCCCCGAGATCAAGACGCCGTTGGCCACGACCGGTGCACCCGTCGCATAGTAGCCCTCTGCGGCGTCCGCGAATTTCTGATTCCAGAGCTCTTCGCCAGTCTCCATATCGAGGGCCAGCACGTGATTGTCGACCGTGACGCGAAAAAGTTTGCCGTCATAGATGGTGGGCGCACCTCGGTTGAACCCCGAGCGTCGGGTTTCGGCCTCGAGCGTCACGGGCGTCCGCCAGATTTGTTGACCGGTGTCCACGTCGATGGCAAACGTCCACGATCCATTGATGACATACATGACGCCGTCATAGACGGTGGGCGCAGCAAGCTCGCCCTGGTTGTTCATGAGGCTGGTGCTCCAGATGGGCACGAGACGTCGGATGGTTGAGCGGTTGATCTCGTCGAGCGGACTGTAGCTCTTCCGGTCGTAGCCCATACTTTGGGTCAGCACGTTGTTCGTGTCGGCCGCGTCGTTGACGAGGTCCTCCGTCGTCTGAGCCAGTCCGAGGCTTGTCCCTAGCCCGAACACGATCACGAGTAGTCCTGCTCTTCTCATCGTCAGTCTCCCGTTGGATTTCAAACGCCGAGGAAGCTGTCGGGCGATGGTCCTCAGGGAGTGTAACGGGAGAATCGACGGTCGACGACAAAAGAACACGCCACGCGTTCCGTGCTGGCCGTGTGACTGGGTCATGCGCCCGGGTGGCGCGATCCGATTCCGAGCGAGGCGCGAACTTGCCCTCCGCTCCCGGGGAAACTGCTTCCCGTGCGGTTCGGGTTGCCCATGCTACCGTTGATGCGCCATGGCACTAACACGAATGATTGTCGTCATCGCGGTCTTCTCGCTCCTGCCGATGCCAACGACTGGACAAACATCGTCAGTCGACCAGTTCGCCCGGGTAACGGACGCGATGCTTCAGAACCCGGCGGCGAGCGACTGGCTGATGTGGCGACGGACGCTCGACGGCTGGGGGGTATAGCCCCTTGGAACAAGTGACCAGGGAAAATGTCCGGCAACTCCAGGTGGTGTGGTCGCGGGCTCTTGCCCCAGGTCGTCAAGAAGGGACCCCGTTGGCGTATGGCGGAGTGCTGTATATGCCCCAGGCAAGCGATGTCATCGAGGCGATCGACGCGGTCACCGGGGATCTCCGGTGGAGCCATCGTCGCGACCTCCCAGACGATGTCTACGACTTTGTTGGGGGCAATGCGCGCAACAACCGCAATATCGCCGTGTTTGATCAGTTCATCATCAACACGAGCGATGACAACTATGTGTTTGGGCTCGATGCCACCACCGGAGAGATTGTCTGGGAGACGCAGATGTTCGACTATCGCGTGAGTCCCGTGGGGCACAGCTCGCGGCCGATTATTGCCGATGGCAAGGTGGGAAGGACTGGGAAGCCGGGGCCTACAGTCCGTTGACGAACACGATGTATTTTCCGTTACGCAATATGTGTCAGCGGCTGCTGGCGACCACCTCGCCGGAGGCGTCTCACCGAATTTATGCCTTGGCGGTCCGGCACGAACTAGCGCCCGGCACGGAACACCTCGGCGCGGTGCACGCGATATCTGCCGAACCCGGGGCGACCACGTGGCTGCACGAACAGCGAGCCGCGCCCCTGTCTCTGGTAGCAACGGGTGGCGGGCTCGTATTTGGGGGCGATGCGAACGGCCGGTTTCGAGCGTTTGACGACATCACTGGCGACGTCTTGTGGGAGATCAACCGCGGCTCTCCAGTATCGGGCTTTCCCATCAGCTACGCGGTCGACGGACGTCAGTATGTGGCAGTGAGCACCGGCGGTGCCGCCACGACGCCGAGCTTTCTTCAGCTGACCCCCGAGCTCCGTCCGAGCAACGGGAACAATCTGTTCGTGTTTGCTCTGCCCGTGCAATGACGGCGTTTTCCGTTCTTGATCTGTCGCCCATCCCGGAAGGTGGAAACGCGGCGGGGGCCCTTCACCATACGTTGGAGCTGGCTCAGCACGCCGAGCGCTGGGGCTATCGTCGTATCTGGTTGGCTGAGCATCACAACATGCCGGGGATCGCGAGTGCGGCGACCGCGGTGGTCATCGGATTTGTCGCGAACGGGACCTCGACCATTCGGGTGGGGGCGGGGGGCATCATGTTGCCCAATCACTCGCCGCTGGTGATCGCAGAGCAGTTTGGTACTCTCGCGACGCTCTTCCCCGGGCGCATTGATCTGGGACTGGGTCGTGCCCCGGGCACAGATCAGAAAACAAGTCATGCGCTACGACGCACTCTGACGGGAGACGTGAATCAGTTTCCTCGTGATGTCGTCGAGCTGCAGCATTACTTTCAGGACGTCGTATCCGGGCAGCACGTGCGCGCGGTGCCGGGCGCGGGACTCGACGTCCCCTTGTGGATTCTTGGGTCGAGTCTGTTCGGTGCCCAGCTCGCGGCCACGCTGGGGCTGCCGTATGCGTTCGCATCGCACTTTGCTCCCGCGGCGCTGATGCCAGCGCTCGAAACCTATCGATCTCACTTCGCGCCCTCCGCGCAGCTAGCCGAGCCGTATGTCATGGTAGGGCTCAACGTCTTTGCGGCCGACACCTCGGCAGAGGCCGGACTTCTGCGCTCATCGGCAGAGCAGTCTATCCTCCGTCTGCGTCGCGGCCAGCCCGGTTTACTACCCCCACCGGTGGCCGGCTTCCGCGAGCGACTGTCAGAACCGGAACGTCACATGCTCGACCAAGTACAGGCGTGCTCGGTCGTTGGCGACCCTCGAACGGTCGAGACCGGAATAGAGGAGTTTGTCCGGCACACCGACGCGGACGAGGTCATCATCACGTCCCACATCTTCGATCATCACGCTCGCCTCCGCTCGTTTCGGCTGACAGCCGAAGTGTTGGGGCTGGTGCAGTCCTGAAACGGGTGCGTGTCGACCTACGCGGCCGTCATGCTCCCGCCGGCGACCGCCGCCAGTCCCGCCCCGCGTATAGCCCAACGGTGTCACCACCACATATCCGTGATGCTCGGCCAAGTCCAGAAATCCAGCGTAGTTCATCGACCAGTCGTATCGGCGTCCCGCTCCGTGGAGAGACACCATGACATGTGTGTCCTCTTTCTCAACTCGTCGTTCTGCTCAATTCGTTGTTCTGGCGATCGTCTCGCCAGGCAGCAACGATTCATAGACAAAACTGTGGACGGTCGTATCGACGCCTTTCTCCGGACCGAGGCGGACGACCACTCCAATCTGCGACTCGAGTTCGGACGGACGCCCCTTCATGATGTCGCGTTGCATCGAGGCTGTGCCGCCCGGGGGAAGACCCGCCAGGAACGCGATGGTCTTTTCGACGGCGTCGGCCGGCAAGTGGACCTCGTGGGCCGCGGCCAGCGCATGTACTTCCGACATCGCCTGATGTAACAGGGTACGCGTCTCGGTGGTGTCACAGAGGGCGTCGAGCGTCACCCGTGTCATCGCCCCGAGGCCGCCCCAGGGACCGATCATCAAGAGCTTTTGCCAGAGTGCGACGTGGATATCGTCGGGTATCTCCACGGTGATCCCAGCCTCCGCGAGTCCGTGCCGTACCCGCTCGACGCGCTCACTGGAAGAGCGGTCGAGCTCGCCCATCACGATGGTGGGTTCCAGACCCGCATGCGCGATTCGTCCGGGGCCAGCGATGGAGGACACAATGCGACAGAGACCGCCGAGTACCGGTGACGGACCAAGCGCGGAGACAAGGTCTCCGGCCGCCTCCACGCCATTCTGCAGGGGAACGACGACCGTGCCCGGACCGACCATTGACACCATCGCCGGTGCCACGTCCGACACCTGCCCGGCCTTGACGCCAAGCAGAATCAGATCGACAACACCGACGCCTGCCGCATCGTCCGTGGCAGTGCACGAATCGAGCGGAACGACGAAATCGCCCTTGGGACTCGAGACCTGCAGTCCGTCTCGACGCATGGCGTCGAGGTGGGCACCGCGGGCGATAAAGACAGTGTCGTGTCCGGCCTGCGCCAGCCGTCCCCCAAAGTATCCGCCCACACCGCCGACTCCGTAGATCGCGATTTTCACCGGTCCGCTCCCATGGGATATGTGTGTGGCGCCACGCTTTCAGATCGCTCGCACCGGCCGAGTCCCCGATCCCCGCTACGGGTGCAACGTGAGCTTTTGGACACGCCAGTTGAGAAGCTCGCCAACCCACAGCTCGTTTTCCGACACACATCCCAAGGCGTGTATCCACCCGAATTGACCGAGCTTTCGGCCGGTGGTGCCGAGATACCCGAGTAGCTCGCCTTCAAGCGACATCTTGTAGATCCGTCCCGGAAACATGTCCTGGCTATAGATGACCTGGTTGGGAGGCGGGGTGATACACAGTGTGTTTGGCCAGAGAGAGTTGTAGACGCCATCGTTTTCTTGCCCAAAGTCCGGGATGTTTGCGGTGTAATCCGGCGGTGGTGCGAGACCGAGTGTGATCTCACGGAGGAACTGGCCGTCGCTATCAAGAACTTGGATTCGGCTGTTCGAACGGTCGGCCACATAGACGTTGCCCTCCGCGTCGGCCGCAATCCCGTGCGGCAGTCGGAACTCTCCTGGCTCGGTGCCGCGTTGGCCCCACGAGTCGACCCAATGACCGTCTTTGTCGAACTTTGCGACACGCGAGTTCCGATAGCCATCGGCCACGTAGATGCTGCCATCTGGTCCGAACGCGACATCGGTCGGTTCGTTGAAGATCCCGGGCCGGGTCGGCAGGGCCGGCGCGCCGGGTTCGCTGGGCGGACTGCGGTGCAACGCCGCCACCGATTCTCGTCGGCGCCCAAGCACCAGGAGCACACGTCCTGCAGGACTCAACTTGACGACGAGATCCGATCCGTTGTCGACAATCCAGATGTTGTCGTCGGCATCGATGCGCACTGAATGCGCCCAGGCCATCGCATACAGCTCCTTGCCGATCTCTCGAATAAAGGCGCCGTCCGGACCGAACTCAAAGAGCTGCGCTGCCCTTGGCGCGAGCACATGCCCGGGAGACCCACTGCGTGTGAAGACAAAGATGTGGCCTGCCGAATTCAGGGCCACGCCCGCGACCTCGCCAAGATAGACATCCGGAGGCAGGGCGATCGGGTTCTCGGCATCAAACTTGATTTCAGGCGCCGTGGTCGACTGTTGGGCCGATATCCCGTGCTGCATGGGTCCGATACTCACACACATCACTAGCGCAAAAACTCGTCGATTCATACGGAGTCTCCCTTCAGAGACTCGTGTCGGACGGCAGCCAAAACGGCGTGAAGTGTTCGACACGAGCGACAAGAGGATACTCCCAGTTGTCTTCCTTCGCGCGTGTCTTGGTCGAGGGGCTCGAGGGCCGAGTGCTTCGGGGCCACTCGGTTCTTGAACTTGTGGACGCAGCGGTTCATGATGGGCGGGACTCGCACGACGGCACCGGCGTGCAAATCAAAGGAAGGTCAGATGAGCCATCGATATTTTGCGACGTTGTGCGTCGTCATCGCGGTCGTGACGCTGACGCCCCTCGGGGTGACCGCCCAAACCGAGATGCCGTCCGAAACGCCGAGGACGGCCTGGGGACAGCCAGACCTACACGGCATCTGGGACTTTCGCTCCATTACGCCGCTCCAACGGCCCGAAGAGCTGTCGGATACCGAGTTTCTGACAGAAGAAGAAGCGGCCAGCTTAGAGCAAGCAACGGTAGACCGAGAGGAGCAACTGTTGCTCCGTCCAGCGCGGCGCACGCAAGCAGGTCAGAGTGTCGACCGCGGAGAGGATGGTGCCCTCGGTGCCTACAACGATTTCTGGCTGGACCGCGGCACGACGACTATCGGGTCACGCCGCACGTCGCTGATCGTGGATCCCCCCAACGGCCGGATGCCCTCTCTGACGCCCCACGCCGAGCAGCGAGCCACCGCGCGGCGCGAGTATCGCCGCGACCATCCAGCAGATTCATGGGAGGACCGGGGTCTCAACGACCGATGCTTGTTTACGACCGGACTCCCGATTGTGCCCAGTGCGTATAACAACAACGTGCATCTATTTCAGACCCCCGACCATCTGGTGATGCTTATCGAGATGACCCACACCTTGCGCGTGGTTCCACTCGATGGGCGGCCCCATGGAACGTTACCCCAGTTCGTGGGGGAGTCCCGTGGTCATTGGGAGGGCGAGACCCTGGTCGTCGAGACGAGAAATTTTCATCATCTGACCAGCTTGCGCGGTTCGACGTCAAACGCCCGTCTCGTAGAACGGTTCACCCGCACGAGCTCCGGTGTCATCGACTACGAATTTACGATCGAAGACCCCGAGACCTGGACACGCCCCTGGACCGCCCAGGTCGAGCTTGTGAAGACCGACGAGCCCCTGTATGAGTACGCGTGTCATGAGGGGAACTACGCCATGGACGGCATTCTCGCGGGCGCCCGCGCCGACGAGCGAGCCGCGCGTGAGTCGGCAAAGTAGGCCGGCGGGATGAAGGGTTGTCATTGTGCAAATTTCTAAGGGTGCCGTAAGGGGCTGGCGGCCATCGCGTGTGGCGAGAGTGCGCCGTGCATGCGCAGCGCCGCTATACGGCGTTGCGCTGGTTGTCGTGTTGGTGTCGACGGGTCATGCCGGTCAGCTCCGGAGTGTCAACGACGGCGTCTATTCCGAGGTCCAGGCCGGCCGTGGACAAGGCGTCTACGAAACGGCATGCGCCAGTTGTCACGGTGCCGCGCTCGAAGGTCGCGTAGGACCGCCGCTGGTCGGCGACGACTTCCTCGGGGTTTGGGGCGCTCGCCCGCTGGTTGAGCTTGTCGACAAGATCCATACGACGATGCCACTCCAAGCGTCGGAGCCTCTATCGCGCATGGAGTCGCTTGAGCTGACTGCGTATCTGCTCCAGGCCGGTCAGTTTCCCTCCGGACAGGCCGAATTGGGCGAAGCCACGCTGACGGATGTCACGTTGCCTGAGGCGGAAGGTGTCGCGGCGCCCGCGAGCGGCGCAGTTGAGTTCTCGGCGCCAGCCGCCAATCTTGCGCAGTTGATGAGGGCGATCGCCTTCCCGAATTCAAACATCATTTTCAACGTCCAGATCAAAGACCCGGGAAATCAGCCAAAGGCGGAGCCAGGGGCCGCATCGTTTGACTATGTCGATTGGGGCACCTCGTTCTATTCCGGTTGGGAAGCCGTCGATCTCGCCGCGTTGGCGCTGGTTGACTCCGCTCGGCTTTTTCTCGTGCCAGGACGTCGCTGTGAGAACGGCCGACCGGTTCCGGTCGGTCGGGCCGACTGGCAGCAATACACGCAAGATCTCGAGGATGTAGGACGGGCCGCCTATCAGGCGTCGCAGTCTCGAAGTGTGGACGCGGTTATAGGGGTTGTCGATCGGCTTGACGAGGCCTGCGCCAACTGCCACAAGGTCTACCGCGACGGGAGTTCCGAGGGTGGTGGGACCGGTGCGGATCGATGTCGGTTGGACTGAGTGGAACCCGTTTCTTGTGTGATCGCCTTCTTAGGGAACGGACTTTTTGTGGGACGGGACATCCAGGAGGACACACCATGCGCAAATGGCTAGACCAGCGTTTCCGAACTTCGAGCCGCAGGTCTCGGCTCCTTCTGCCCGCTGTCATCGTTGCAAACGCAGTGATCCTGTCGACCCCGGGATCTGTGCTCGCGCAAGAGTGGACCGAGTTCGCGAATCTGGACGATCGCTTTACATGCAACTTTCCCGGTGAACCGGAGGTGATCGAGACCACCTGGACCTCGGAATATGGCGCCGACTTGCCGGCCCGTGTGTATCGTGCCCAGCGAGGTCCCAGCCAGTTTTCGGTGACGGTGGCCGACTATGCCCACGCGGAGAGAATTCTCGTAGAGAAAGCATCCGGGTGTCCCCCCGGTGCGGAGCGCTGTAGTGGCGGTGGCTCGACGGGTGAGGGATACTGGAGACATGACGTGGCTGGCGCCCTCATCTATGCGACCTGGACGTTCGTTCAACGGGACGCGACCGTGACCCATCTCGGGTTCAATTCCGTCGACCGCGTGGAGGGATATCAACTTCATCTCACCAATAACGGCGACCAGTCGCGGACATTCGCATCGATTTACATGCACGAAGACAAGCTCTACGTCATGGAAGGGACTGTTCCCGCCGGCTACCCGGACCCCGCGCTGTTTCAGCAATCTCTGGGGTGGCTCGACGAGAATGGGGTGTCGTTGCGGTATGAAGGTATGTATTCCAATGGATTTCCAGCGCCGCCCCGCGTTCAGCGAGGTCCCCAAGAAGAAGGCCAGGGCCGGATTGACGCGCCGTCGGCAGATACCACACCCACGGCCGAGCCGTCCCGCTGATCGCAGCCGCACGGGCGGTGTGTTTGTCTCGTTCCAGAAGGAGGGTGAGCATGCGTTTTAAACTGAGTCTCGCGACCATGTGTGCAATCTTGTTCGTGCTGCCAGTGGTAGCGCACCATTCGCACGGCAACTACTCCGATACGTTTACAGACGTCGAGGGTGTCGTGAGAGAGGTGCACTTTATCGTTCCGCATTCGTGGCTCTATGTCGAGGTGACGGATGACGAAGGCCAGCCACACATATGGGCCATGGAGGCGACCGGTCGCACCGGGTTGGAACGGGTTGGCGTTACGCGCGATTACGTCCAGCCCGGCGACACCGTCAAAGCGCGATGCCATCCGCTGCGAGACGGCTCGAACGGATGTCTGCTTGGTTTCTTGAAAGCCGCGGACGGGTCGATCAAGGACTGGGATGGTGGGAGCGCGCCGGCCCCCAGCGATTTCTAAGATGCCTGGCGCCACCGGCTGATCGCGTGCCTCTCACGTCAGGCATGACTCGCCCAGGGTGCCGGACTCCTCTGGGAACGTTCCCAGTTCCTGTCTTGTCTCGGTGCCGATACTCTATGAGTGCATGTGAAAGCACGCAGGCAACCGCGGACACGGATGCCCCAAGCGGTCGGGCGGTCGCCGGTACGGTGGCCGCTGCGTTCTTTGCCATACCGATGGTCGCGCTGTGGCGCGCGCGGTCAGAGTTTCAGCCAGTCGCGACAGACCACCTGTAGTTACTGTCCGCCCTCTCGCGAGACGTTGTAGCGACGAGCCTGTTCGACACGCGCGGCGTTCCCGATCAACTCGAGGCTTCGGTCACTGTCGAGTGAGAGATCCGCGATGTCTCCGAGTTGTCCTTCGCGCGTTTCTCCGAGAGTTTTCTAGTAACGCTCTTTTGCGGGCCGACGGCGGTCTAACCCTCGAAGCAGCGCGTGTCCGCCCGCACGATGCGGAACGGCTAGTTCGCAATCGTGTCGCCAGTATATGCGTACGTGCGGCAAAGTGATGCCGCCGCGCAATCACCCGAAAGCCTTTCACGGACGTCTCCGTTGATGTTTGCCAAGCAGGCGCTCTCGTTGGCGATGCACGGCAAACGAGGTGTGTATTCGCGCGACCTTCGGGTAAGGTCTGGGCCAAAGATGGATACCCCTCAACTCCAGGAGGCCGTGGACAAAGTCACCGCCGGTGTGCCGTTTCGCGACCTGCGACAGGCGGCGCACCGGTTGACGACCGCCTATCGGGCGATGCGTCACCTCGGGACCGGAGAGCTCTCACGGCTCGATGCGCTGGCGTATGCGGCCACACGAATGCCGGCGACCTGTGCCGCGGTTCGTTCCGTGCTCCGGGAGTTTGATGTGCGGTGTCCCGAGCTCGGGCTCGAGGTCTCGAGCGTGCTCGATCTTGGCGCCGGGTCCGGGACGGGAGTGTGGGCCGCCGGTCTTGAATGCTCCACGCTGCGCTACGTCACGTGTGTCGAGCGAGACCGCGAGATGGCGGAGCTCGGGCAGCGGCTATTCGAGCATGCGTCGTTCGTGTCAGCGGTCGAGGCGACCTGGTGTCTGGAGCCTTTGTTGGCCCAGACACGATACGTTAGTCACGACTTGGTGCTCGTCGCGTATGTGCTCGGCGAGTTGGACGATGGCGCACGAACCAGGGTCGTGGAGGCTGCGTGGGACGCGACCGATGTTGCATTTGTCGCGGTGCTCCCGGGTTCAACCGACGGATATCGCACGATGCTCGAGGTGCGAGAGCAGTTGCAGTCACTAGGGGCCCGGGTCGTGGCGCCGTGCCCTCACGATAGGCCTTGCCCGCTGTTCGACACGCCCGACGCCGATTGGTGCCACTTCGCCACCCGGGTGAGTCGTTCGAGCCTCCACCGCCGCTTGAAAGACGGCCGTCTGCCCTACGAGGACGAGAAGTTTACATATGTGGTGGGGACGCGCGACCAGGGCGCTCGGGCGCGCGGACGGGTGATTCGCCGCCCAGTGTTTGGCCCGCGCCAGGTCGTACTCACGGTCTGTGGGCACGATGGAATCGTTCGTGAACGCGTGCCGCGTAGCCGTCGGGAGGTGTATCGGCGGGCTCGCAAGATAGGATGGGGTGATCCCTGGCCCTCCGTCGAACCCGACACGTCCTCCTGAAGCTCGTTCGGCGTGGGCTCTCGTTCCGCGTTTGCCGATATCCTGGAGGTGTTGCCCGCGAATGACAGACGCTAAGTTCGTCCGGTGTCTGGCCCTCATCTTCTCGGGAATTGTTCTGGCCGCGTGGCCTGTCTGGGCGCAAACAGAGGCACCGGACGAGGACGAGGTCCCGGTGCTGGATTCGATTCCATATGAAGCGATCGCGCAGACGGCCACGACCGACCGGCCATCACTACGGATACGACCCCGCAAACTTCAGCTGCGACGTTCGGTCCGTGGATTCGGTCAGTTCGGGGTCATGCGTTTCGCATCGACCGATAGCTTTCGGGCGGTCACCGGGAGCTCCCGCGGCGTGATGCTCGGTGGGGGCGGCCAGGTGACCTTCAAGAACGGCCTCTTTGTGCAAGGGAGCTACGAGCGGTTCCACACCACCGGGCGACGGGTCCTGGTCTTTGAAAACCAGGTATTTGACCTCGGTATCGACAACGCCATCACGGTGATACCGATACAGCTGACGAGTGGGTATCGGTATGCATTTGGTAGACGAACCGTGGGGTATATGGGTGGCGGTCTCGGGTGGTATCGGATGAGCGAGAAAGATGAGTTTTCGACGCCGAGCGAAAACGGGATCGAGACCGCGTCGGGCTATCACGTGCTGGGTGGCGTCGAGTATCAGATGCGGCAGTGGTTGTGGCTGGGCGGAGAAGCGCAGTGGGCCACGACCACTGGTGCGCTTGGTGACGGAGGGGTCTCCCGCGTCTTCGACGAAACCGATCTCGGTGGGTTCACATTCCGCATGAAAGTCTCGGTGAGCAGGTGAGGCGGCCAACGCCGATATCGGTGCCGCGACCGACCCCGCCTATATGGCTCGCGACCGCGGCGCTTGCTGCTGTCGTGACTCTCGCGGTTTCCGGGCGGGCCGAAATGGTCTCGTCCTCCAGAGGAAACGGTCGGCGTGTCACGCCCGCCGAGACAACCGCCATAGACACCGGGCTTCGTGGACGCGGACTCGACCGCGCCGCGGAGCAGAGACGTGGCGGCGTCAGCGCGTCGCATCTTGCCAACCGCCCGTCGTCCGTCGCTCTCCGCTTTGTGCCCGGTGAGGTCATCGTCCGGTTCGCCGGTGGGAGTCGCGGCGACGCGTCGCGCAGCGCCGCATCGTTCACCGGTGCCGAAGGCGAGATGGCGTATCCGGAACGCGGCGACTTCGCCCTGATGAAATTGGCACCGGATGTCGACCCCGAGGCGGCTGCCCGCGAGCTGAACGCCAGGACCGATGTGGTCTACGCTCAACCGAACTATTTCCGACAGCCGCTCTTTGTCCCCGACGACCCCTTCTTCAACCTGCAGTGGAACTTGATGCAGATCGGGATGGAGCGTGCGTGGGATGTCAACCCCGGTAGCCGTGACACGGTCATCGTCGCGGTCATCGACAGCGGCCTGGCGTTTCAAGATGCGGATATCGATTTTACGGCCGACGCGTTCACGCTCGAGGGCGTGCAGTATCCCGCGCTCGGAGCCATCACGGTTCCGTTTGCCGCGTCCGAGGACTTGGGCGATGTAGATCGGGTGGTGGCGCCGTTCGATTTCGTCTGGGGTGACGAGAATCCGGTTGATATGGATGGGCACGGAACTCACGTCAGTGGCACCATTGGCCAGGCAACAAACAACAATACCGGCGTGGCCGGGGTCGCGTTCAACGTGCGGCTGATGCCGCTGAAGGTGCTGGCGGGTGAGTGGGACGTCGCGTTCGGGGCGGCGACGGTGTGTTGCGGCGCCGCGGATGCCGATGTGGCCGAGGCGATTCGCTACGCGGTCGACAACGGTGCCGATGTCATCAATCTGAGCCTCGGCGGACCAGACCCGTCGCCGGTGATTGACGAGGCCGTGGCGTTTGCGGTCAACCGTGGGGTGTTTGTGGCGTTGGCGGCGGGGAACTCGTTTCAAGACGGCAATCCGACGATGTGGCCGGCGGCGGCCGCCAAAGACATCGACGGCGCGATGGCCGTCGCGGCCGTCGACCGTGAACGTGGTCACGCACGATATTCGAGCACCGGCGACTATATCGAGATCGCGGCGCCGGGCGGGGACTCCCTACATGATCCATTCGACGGCGTCCTTCAACACACCTTGGACCCGGATTTTGCGTTGACGTTTCAGGAGCCTCTGTTCCGGTTCCGGGCGCCCCGTTTTGATGTGTTGGCCCTCTTGTTCTTCGAAGGCACCTCAATGGCGTCACCACATGTCGCCGGCGTCGCCGCGCTACTCAAGTCGCAGGGTGTCGGGTCTCCAGCCGCTATCGAAGCAGCGATCAAAAGCACGGCTGTCGACCTCGGCGAGACGGGCGACGACGAGGAGTTTGGAGCCGGGCTCGTGGACGCGGCCGCACTAGTGCGGGGACTCGGGCTCTCCCGGTGAGCGTGCGGACGTCGTCGCGTTCGGTTCTGGCTATTTCTCTAGTGTGGATGTCCGGTGTTCTGTCTGGCGTCGTCTCTGCGCAGGTCGGGGAAACCGTTGGGCCTCGTTTCGCAGGACGCTCGTCCACCGACGTTTCGGTCAGGCGTGCAGCTGGTGTTGGTCAGTGCCGTCGTTAGAGACCGTCGAGGGCGGCTCGCGTCTGGAGTGACCCAGGATGCGAAATCGTAGACGGGGGTGAGACACGCACCATCCGTGACTTCTGGGCGACGCAGGATGCCGCGATCAGTGTTGGTTTGCTGCTCGACGTCAGTGGCGGTATGGCAATCGGCAGCAAGATGGCCGATGCACGGTCTGGGGCCAATATGCTGCTCGGCGCCCTGCGCCGGGATATCGACGAAAGCACCGTGTTCACCTTTGACCGGCACTTTCGAGAGCTGTTGCCGGCGTCGACAGCGCGTAGACAGGTTGCACCCGCCGAGGACGCGTTGTCTCCGTTTGGAGCGACATCTCTCTATGACGCTATTGCGGAGGCGGCGCGCCGGATGGCACATCGCCCGGCAGTTCATCGCGCCGTGGTGGTGGTGTCTGACGGTGTGGACACTCGTAGGACATTGACGGCTCCCGAAGTGTCCGGTATCGCCAGCGCGATCGACGTGCCCATATATGTGTTGGCTGTGGTGTCACCGATTCGACCGGCGACCCGCTGCTGAACGAAAATCTTGGTCTAGAACGGGCCGAGGCGGTAAAGCGCTATCTCCACAATACGCATCAAATCCCACTTCATAGGATGAATACGATCAGCTACGGCGAAGACAATCCGATCGCGCCAAACGAGACGAGTGAAGGCCGAGCGCAAAACCGTCGCGTCGTGGTTCGAGTCCTCAGCTAGGGACCTACCAGGGTCAAAAAAGCCTGGCTTGTCATCCAAACACGTGGCCGGAACCCAGGTTCAGGGTTCTGGCCCGTCAGGGCATCGGCTTGGCATCTTGTTCCCTGCGGGGTTATAACGGGTCCATCGTGTCGAGACGAACCCGTATCCGCTGTGCGCTCTTGCCGGTTCTGGTCTTCATCATTGTGGGTGGCATGTGGTCAG
>Ga0310124_10000109_pt1 | contig 52383 bp, 49 predicted proteins | sample CB11b_AW_Bot5_MG_FD_203507 | JGI IMG/M metagenome (GOLD analysis project Ga0310124, IMG submission 203507) | Marine microbial communities from Western Arctic Ocean, Canada - CB11b_AW_Bot5 | ecosystem: Environmental > Aquatic > Marine > Oceanic | place: Canada: Western Arctic Ocean | collected... | reverse complement strand
CGTATTAAAGATACCGATTTCGCGAAAGAAACGACTCAGATGACTAAGTCTCAGATCCTTTCTCAAGCTTCAAGCTCGATTCTTGCTCAAGCGAAGCAAGCTCCGAACTCGGCACTTAGCCTACTAGGTTAATCGATTGAAAGGCCACGTTGCCACGTTGGTTATAAGCACTGTTGATCATAAGCGCTGTTGATCATAAACGTTAACGTTAGGCTTCCACAAATTAGCTCGTGGTGAGAGATGAGCGCTAAACAGACCCAGCTTCGGCTGGGTTTTTTAGTGCCCGTTATTTGGCGAAGGTGTATCTGGAAAAGTGCAGTGCTGGTAAGCAGACGCAAAAGCGAGATTCCCTATCACGCTCGTTCCTCACTGTAGGGAATGACGGCTATAGAGAGGTATTTGACTCATTGCCTACCTGAATCGAAGTCGTTGGTCGTCATCTCAGAATCGAGTAGAACGAGATATCAGAGATTTAGCTTTCCGATGAGGGGGGCTTTATAACTATTGTCGACGGTGCAGGGAATGACGGGTTAACTATAAGTCGACAAGTCCACATGTCGTCATTCCAGAACCGAGTAGAACGAGGTATCAGGAATCTACTTTTGGCGGAGGCTTGATTCGAATTAGATGTCAGTGCTCTTGTTGTGGTCGGAAGACAATAAATTAGATAATGCGACAACCTACCTCATAGATAAAGAATCAAGAATAAGTGACGATTGCCATCAATTACCATCTCAGAATCGAGTCGAGCGAGATATCAGAGAACTGTTGTCTGCCTGAAGTCATCCCCCGTGATTTAACGTGCGGTAGCAGCGCCTAGAATAGCATTTAATAGTCGGTAATTAAGGATTGGGATTGCTGTGACTTATTGAGGGATTGTTTACAACGAGGTGAGGAGTAGTCGTCAGTACTGTTGTTTAAGGAACTCGACAAATATAGCAGGCACAAAAAACGCCACCCTTAGGTAGCGTTTTAATTAAAGCAGATAAGTAATCGAAATTACTTAGTTACTTTAAGAACTGGAGTTTCGCCAACAGTTACAGAACCAGAAAGCTTGTTCAGCTCCTTGATTTCGTCCATGTTAGAGATAACAACTGGAGTAAGCGTAGATTTCGCTTTCTCTTCTAGAAGCGCTAGGTCGAAAGTGATGATAGTGTCACCAGCTTTAACAGATTGACCTTCTTCAGCAACACGAGTGAAGCCTTCGCCTTTAAGTTCAACAGTATCGATACCGAAGTGAACGAAAAGCTCAACACCGTCGTCAGACTCGATAGAGAATGCGTGGTTAGTTTCGAAGATCTTACCGATAGTACCGTTAACTGGAGCTACCATTTTATCGCCAGCTGGTTTGATAGCGATGCCGTCACCAACGATTTTTTCAGCGAAAACTACATCTGGCACGTCTTCGATGTTTACGATTTCACCAGAAAGAGGTGCGATGATTTCGATTGCACCAGCATCAGCGCTGTCATCAGATACAAGCTTTTTCAGTTTGTCAAACAGACCCATTGTGTCATGCTCCTAACGTTTAGTTTTATTCTGTAGAATATACTATACCAATCTAACAAATTAGACGACTATTTTTAGCCGTCTAACTTTATTAAGCTCTTGGTGATTACTGAGTTTTCTCAGCGATGAATTTTTCTACGCAAGCTTCAATTTCTGCAGCTGTAGGTAGAGATAGTGCTTCGTCAGCCATAGCTTTAACTTCTGCGAAGTTAGAGTTACGGATTACTTTCTTAACTTTAGGGATAGAGATACCGCTCATAGAGAACTCATCTAGACCCATACCAAGAAGAAGTAGAGTTGCACGCTCATCGCCTGCTAGCTCGCCACACATACCTGTCCATTTGCCTTCTTTATGAGAAGCATCGATTACTTGCTTGATTACAAGAAGAACCGCTGGAGACAGTGGGTTGTAAAGGTGAGAAATCATCTCGTTACCACGGTCAACTGCAAGAGTGTATTGCGTTAGATCGTTAGTACCGATAGAGAAGAAAGCCACTTCTTTAGCAAGGTGGTGTGCGATTGCAGCTGCTGCTGGAGTCTCAACCATTACGCCAATTTCGATGTCTTCATCGAAAGCATGACCTTCAGCGCGAAGTTCAACTTTGTACTCTTCGATTGCTTTTTTCAGTTCACGGATCTCTTCGATAGAAATGATCATTGGGAACATGATACGTAGCTTACCGTGTGCAGATGCACGAAGAATGCCGCGTAGTTGGTCACGTAAGATTTCACGACGATCCAAGCTGATACGTACTGCACGCCAGCCTAGGAAAGGGTTCATCTCTTGTGGAAGATCCATGTATGGTAGATCTTTATCGCCACCGATATCCATAGTACGGATAATCACTGACTCACCGTGCATTGCTTCAGCTACTTCTTTGTAAGCAACGTATTGCTCTTCTTCAGTAGGAAGTGCAGTACGGTCCATGAATAGGAATTCAGTACGGTACAGACCAACACCTTCGCCACCGTTGCGCAGGATACCGTCACAGTCTTTAACTGTACCGATGTTGCCGCAAACTTCTACTTGATGGTTATCAAGTGTGATAGCTGGTAGGTCTTTAAGTTTTGCTAGTTCAGCCGCTTCTGCTTCAAAATCAGATTTGATTTTCTTAGCTTCTGCTAATTCAGCGTCAGAAGGGTTGATGATGATCTTATTGTTCATCGCGTCTAGCACAAGCATGTCGCCGTTCTTAACTTGCTTAGTGATATCGTTAGTACCAACGATAGCTGGAAGCTCAAGTGAACGTGCCATGATTGAAGTATGAGATGTACGACCGCCGATGTCACAAGCGAAACCAAGAACGTAGTCTAGGTTGATTTGTGCAGTTTCAGATGGCGTTAGGTCGTAAGCAACTAGGATAACTTGTTCATTGATATCTGCTAGAGACACAATGTTAATGCCTAGTGCATTTTTAACGAAGCGAGTACCGATATCACGGATATCAGTCGCACGTTCTTTTAGGTACTCATCATCAAGTGACTCAAGTGCAACAGCTTGCTCTTCGATCACTGTGTAGATCGCGTTGTCTGCGTGCATTTTGTCTTTCTTGATGAGTGCTAAAATCTCTTCTTCTAGCTCTTCATCTTCAAGCAGCATGATATGGCCTTCAAAGATTGCTTCTTTTTCTTCGCCAAAAGTTTCAAGTGCTTTTTGCTTTACAACTTCAAGTTGTTGAGAAGATTTGTTACGAGCGTCAAAAAAACGCTGAACTTCTGCTTCAACTTGATCGTCTGAGATAGATTGAGTGTTTAGGACAATTTCATCTTCTTGAAGTAGTAGTGCTTTACCGAAAGCAATACCAGGAGATGCTAGGATGCCTGAAATCATAGCCTTACCTTAGTTGTTCAACTGTAAACGGGAGAATGTGTGACTTTAAGTCGTCGACTAATGTCGCGCTTATCGCTATCTATTTCGAATTGCTATCTATTTCGAACAAAGCCACTTTGCTGTGCAAAATGGCTTTGAAAGAAGGAGACCGTATTAGTGTAGTTGATCCATAAGAGCAACTAGGTGGTCTACAGCTTGCTGAGCTTGAGGGCCTTCAGCTGAAATAGTAACGTTAGTACCTTTTACTAGGCCTAAAGTTTGTAGTTTGAACAGGCTTTTCGCGCTAGCGCTTTTGCCGTTAGAAGTCACTGTGATGTCAGCGTCGAAAGATTTTGCTTCTTTAACGAACTGTGCAGCTGGACGTGTGTGAAGGCCGTTTTCTGCTGTGATTTCTACTTGCTTCTCGTACATTTTATATACCCCAATTAATTTATTTTTTGTAAGTTTGTAACCAGATTAGCTTAACTGCTTTAGCCCAAATGCGCTAGAGGCTAGTACGCCATGTTCGTGTTAGAACTTAGACTGGTTATAAATTTTTATCCAGCCATGGTCGTCTTTTGTTGAGTACTCATGACTTTCAGAATTTGTTTATTGCTTCTTTTATTTTGAAGCGAAAAATAAAACAGACCCGATATTACCAAAGGTGGGGCAGGGATCAACAAAAAAGCCCCTAAACGGGGCTTTTTTGGACGAAAAATTGATTTGACCACATATTATTGTTGGTTCTCTTTCTCCGTAAAGATGCCTGCAAATAGGGCTGTACTTAGGTAACGTTCGCCAGAGCTTGGCAGCACGGTGACAATGGTTTTTCCTGTAAATTCAGGTAGTTCCGCGATTCTGTTCGCCGCTACTACTGCTGCGCCAGACGAGATTCCCGCAAGAATACCTTCCTCTTTCATTAGGCGTTGAGCCATCTCAATCGCTTCTTCAGAAGTTACTGGCTCTACACGGTCGATAAGGTCTAAATCTAGGTTTCCAGGGATAAAGCCTGCACCAATACCTTGGATTTTGTGTGGAGCTGGTTTGATTTCTTCGCCAGCAAGCGCTTGTGCAATCACTGGAGATTCTGCTGGTTCAACCGCTACTGAAGTGATCGCTTTACCTTTCTCGCCTTTAATGTAACGGCTTGTACCAGTAAGCGTACCGCCGGTACCTACGCCAGCAACAAATACATCGATTTTACCATCTGTTGCTTCCCAAATTTCAGGGCCAGTTGTCTTCTCGTGAATTTGTGGGTTAGCTGGGTTGTTGAATTGCTGAAGTAGCAGATACTTTTCTGGGTCTGAAGCGACAATTTCTTCTGCTTTAGCTATCGCGCCGTTCATGCCTTTTGGTGCTTCAGTCAGTACTAAGTTTGCACCTAGTGCTTTAAGCAACTTACGACGCTCTAGGCTCATTGACTCAGGCATCGTTAGCGTTAGCTTGTAACCGCGAGCGGCTGCTACGAATGCAAGAGCAACACCTGTATTACCACTGGTAGGTTCAACAAGCTCGATACCTGGTTTTAAAGTTCCTGCTTTTTCTGCTTCCCAGATCATGTTTGAACCGATACGACACTTAACGCTGAAGCTTGGGTTACGAGCTTCAATCTTAGCTAGAACGTTGCCTTTGCTTACTTTGTTAAGGCGGACTAGCGGTGTGTTACCAATCGTTAGGGTGTTGTCTTCGTAGATCTTGCTCATGCGATATTCCTTCATTTAATGACAGAACTAAACGTAGTATATCAATCACTTTACCGTCTAGTGTCTTTCGATGTTTGTTTAGCTTGAATTTAGATTAAACAAGTTGAAAAAAAGGTAAAAGGATTAAAAAGTTATATCATATAGATATGTAGCAGAGTTCACGCCTATCTTTATTGTGTTCAGAACTTCAAAAAGATAGGCGTTGTTAAAGAGAGAATGAAGGTTATAGACGAGAACGCAGAGCTTGGTCTTTAAACTCAGCAACCCACATTGCAGTAGCGCCGCAGACGGCAACTGGCATGACGATCAGATTTAAAATTGGAATCGTTGTGAAAACAGACACAAGTGCACCGAAGCTGTAGCTCTTACCTTGTTTTTGTTTCAAATTGTTTCTCATATCATCAAATTTGATTTTATGGTTATCAAATGGGTAGTCGGCGTACTGAATCGCTAACATCCATGCTGTGAAAATGAACCATAAAAACGGTGCAACGGTTTGTCCTAGTGCTGGAATTAACAAAAGTAGGAATAAACCTATCGCTTTTGGCAGAATGTAGACAAGCTTGCGCCATTCTCTCGCTAAAATACGTGGAGTATCTTTGAGTGCATCCAGCAAACCATCGTCATTGACTTTTTTGCCACTGAGTAGCTCTTCTACCTTTTCTGCGAGCAACCCATTGAAAGGGGCGGCAATGAAGTTAGCGAGCGTACTAAAGAAATACGAAAACGTGGCCAAGACGGTTAACACAAGTAGTGGCCATAGAATGTATGACAACCAGGACAAAAAGCTTGGTAGTGCGCCAATCCAGCCCTCAATCCAAGTGTTTAGGTTGGAGAAGATATAAAACAAGGCACCACCAACGAGTAACACGTTAGCAATAAGTGGCATTAGTACAAACTTACGAATGCTCGGCGACAAAGCGATTTTTATTCCGAAAATAAAATAGCCAAAGCCTGAGCGGGGAACAGATTCAATAGTCATATTTAAATTAGGTCACATGTGAATTTGGTTAAATAGCAAACATCCCTAGTGTACTAGACCGAAATTAAGAAAAAAAGCGTGGTGAAAATCACACCATGTAAGGAACTAATTGTATTAAGTTGTTCTAAAACAGTGGCTACTTTTGATAGAGTAGTGAGATTAGCCAAATTAACCCAACTTAGTGACAGCGTGTTTATAGCTAGTCGACTAAGAAAGCTGAGAGCGAAAAATGCAGGAATTGCGATTTGTACTCATTATTGTTGGCGCATTAGCTATCGCCGCATTATTGTTCCATGGTCTATGGACGAGTAAAAAAGAAGGGAAAGCAAAGTTTGGAGATAAGCCGCTTGGTAAGCTTGATAACGACAGCTTAGATGAAGCAGAAACGATCCCAAACCGTTCATTCGCCCCAGAAGATGATTTTGAGATAATCCGAAAAGAGCGTAAAGAGCCGGATTTTGCAGTCTCACCATCTGAGACTGATCCGCTGATTGACTCAGATCCACTTATTGCGCCACAAACGAAAGAAGTTATCGAAGACGACATCGAATTGAATGATCTTCCTTCTTTCAGTGTTAAAGAAGAACCAGTTCAGATAGAGAGTGAACCTGAAGACATACAAGAGGCCACTGAACCAGAGGTTCCAAGCTTTGAATTGACTGACGAGCAAAAAGAAAGTCATGCTGGTTTTCAAGAGCAGTACGGTTCGTTTGAAGAAGCTTCTGATTCGGTTACAGAGCCACTCGTTCCTAGTGAATCATTGACGCCAAGTGAACCGCTTGTTTCGAAAGAGGTCGTTGCTCCACAAAGCGCCGCGCCTGTTGAAGAAGCTAAGCCAGATGAAGAACTTGGCTTAGAAGTGATTGTTCTTAATGTTCACTGTGCTGGAGAGATCCCGTTTGTAGGGACTGAACTTTTCCGTAGTATGGAGAATAACGGCCTAACTTATGGTGAGATGTCTATCTACCATTGCTTTGCACAATCTAGCGATGAGCCCAAAGTTATTTTCAGTGTTGCGAACATGATGCAGCCGGGAACTCTAGAACATGATGATCCCGCCGACTTTACAACGAAAGGTATTTCGTTCTTCATGACGCTGCCTTGTTACGGTCAAGCTGATCAGAACTTCAATGTAATGCTGAGTGCAGCTCAGAAAATTGCTGATGATATGGGCGGAAACGTTTTGGACGAGTCACGTAATTTAATGACGCCCAATCGTTTGTCAGACTACCGTAAGCAAATCAGAGACTTTATGACGGCTACGAATGCCTAGCCGTATTGTTTAGCCTTGTAAATAATCTATATTTATAGAAAAGGGCTCCTAAGGGAGCCCTTTTTGATATTTCAATCACGACAGAGAATGATATGAAAGAATCGATTCAAGTTACCTTAGAGCAGTTAAGAGAAACTCTGCACTATCATGCCGTTCGTTATTACGTAGAAGATAGCCCTGAGATCCCTGATGTCGAGTACGATCGATTAATGCAGCAATTGCTAAAGATCGAAGAAGAGAACCCGGAGCTAGTGACGGTAGATTCTCCGAGCCAACGTGTTGGTGGTCAGCCTCTCGATGGTTTCACTCAAGTGACTCATGAGATCCCAATGCTTTCTCTGGACAATGCTTTCTCTGATGAAGATTTAGATGCTTTCAATAAGCGAATGTCTGATAGAGCGCCAACCGCAAACCTTAAGACTTTCTGTTGTGAGCCTAAGCTTGATGGCTTAGCGGTAAGCCTACTCTATGTAAATGGCACCTTAGTTCAGGCAGCAACACGTGGTGATGGCGCTACTGGCGAAAACATCACAGAAAACGTACGAACGATCAGCTCTATTCCGCTTAAGTTGCAAGGCGAAGGTTGGCCAGAACGCATTGAGGTTCGTGGTGAAGTGTTTATGCCCAAAGCAGGCTTCGATAAATTGAATGAGATGGCTTTGAAGAAGGGCGACAAAGTTTTTGTTAACCCACGCAATGCCGCTGCAGGTAGCCTGCGTCAGCTTGATTCTCGTATTACAGCGAAACGTCCATTGGCTTTCTACGCATACAGTGTCGGTGTTGTACAAGGCGCTGAGCTATCAAATAGTCACTATCAACGCTTTTTACAGCTTAAAGGTTGGGGTTTACCTATGTGCCCTGAAACTAAGCAGCTAAGCTCGCTTGAGGACGTAAAAGCGTACTATCAAGATATTATGAATCGTCGTGATGCTCTGGCTTATGAGATTGACGGTGTGGTGATTAAGGTTGATGACATTGCCGCACAAGTGACTCTAGGCTTTGTTGCGCGAGCGCCTCGTTGGGCTATTGCATACAAGTTCCCAGCTCAAGAAGAGATTACCCTGCTCAATGACGTTGAGTTTCAGGTGGGCCGTACTGGCGCTATTACGCCGGTTGCTAAACTGGAACCTATCTTCGTAGGCGGCGTGACGGTTAGTAATGCCACTTTACACAATGCCGATGAGATCGCTCGTTTAGGTGTGAAGGTAGGCGATAGCGTGATTATCCGTCGTGCCGGTGACGTTATCCCTCAAATTGTGGCTGTGGTACTCGATCGTCGTCCTGAGTCGGCAAAAGATATTGTATTCCCTGATGCTTGCCCAGTATGTAACTCTGCAGTAGAGCGCGTTGAAGGCGAGGCTGTAGCGCGTTGTACTGGTGGCTTAGTCTGTCAGGCACAGCGTAAAGAAGCGCTTAAGCACTTTGTGTCACGAAAGGCGCTGGATGTTGATGGTCTTGGCGTAAAGGTGATCGAGCAACTTGTAGACCGTGAAATGGTAGAAACTCCGGCCGATCTCTTTAAGTTAAGCGCTGGCGTGATTACGGTTCTTGATCGTATGGGGCCTAAATCGGCACAGAATGTAGTGAGTGCGCTGAATAAAGCCAAAGACACGACATTAGCCCGTTTTCTTTATTCTTTAGGGATTCGCGAAGTGGGTGAAGCGACGGCTATGAACTTAGCTCAGCACTTTAAGACGTTGGAGTTGGTTCAAGCTGCCACTCATGAGCAGTTGGTTGAAGTGTCAGATATTGGCGACATCGTAGCAAGTCACCTCACGAGCTTCTTCTCGCAGGAGAAAAACAGAGCCGTAGTCGAGCAGTTGCTAGAGCTTGGTGTTAACTGGCCTACAATCGAAGCTGTTGCAGATGACCAAGAGCTACCGTTAGAAGGCAAAGTGGTCGTGTTGACGGGCTCACTGTCTAAATTAGGACGCAGTGAAGCGAAAGCCGCTTTGCAGGCTTTAGGCGCAAAAGTGACTGGTAGCGTGTCTAAGAAAACGGATATCTTATTCGCTGGTGAAGCCGCTGGTTCTAAACTGACTAAAGCACAAGATTTAGGTATCGAAATAAGAACAGAAGAAGATCTAATTGCACTTATTTCGTAAGTAAACCAAGGTAAAAAAAGCTCAAAAGCACTCCTTTAAAGGGAGTGCTTTTTTTGTGTCTGCTACAAATTAGATGTCTTTTTAATTGTTGAGAATTTTGTTCCTATACGAACTCTAAAACCAGGACAGTGACGCTGCTCAACATTAATGAAATACCATGGTGGTTGTATTGAAAATGCGAGTCACTTCTATGTTTACAAGGATGGCATTTCTTTAAGTTGTTGATAGTTATTGTTTTTATTGTTTTTGTTGTTTTTGGTTGTGAGCTTTACAATTTATCGATCTGGATCACTAAGTACCTACTAAATTTGCACCAACTCATATTTTTTTAGATGAAAATTAAGTTCTCATTGATCTTTTTGAGGGCGAAGTTAGTCTTAATGCCATGGATGCACACGATGTGCATAACCAGAAAGGAAATAGAGAATTCAGAGTTTAGGGTTCTCAAACAAGAAAAGGTATTTCTCTCTACGGCGGCCAACTTTAGGCGGGAAATATTCAAACAGCTATATCCATTTTTAGGAGTTTTATTCCATGGAAAACAAAATTTTCAAACGTACTCTACTAGGTGCAACGGTTGCACTTTTATCGACAGGCGTAATGGCGAAAGAAGTTGGTATCAACTCTGATTTCAACGTTGACGTATACGGTGTTGCAGCTATCTCTTTAGTAAACTACAACACAACAGATCAAGATGATAAGAGCAGTGGTTATGTAGTTGAAAACGAATCTCGTATCGGCTTCCGTGCTCATAAAGATATGTTTGATGATGTATTAATCACAATGCAGATCGAATCTGGCTACGTAGACAGCACAGACTGGTCTCACGGTGGCGTTTCAGGCGGTGTTCTCGGTTTCCGTGATACGTTCGTTGGCGCTTCTGGCTCTTGGGGTAACCTACGTGTAGGTCGTGTTCTTACGCCACTATACGAAATCGTCGATTGGCCATTCTCTAACCCTGGTCTAGGTTCTGTATTCGATTGGGGTGGCATCAACGGTCACTACGATCGTCAATCTAACCAAATTCGTTACGATTCAGCTAAGTTTGGCGGTTTCTCTTTTGCAGCTTCTGTTGGTCGTGATGATAACGACAACGGTGGTGGCGCAGCAACTCGTGATGCTAGCTTCGTGGGCGCAAGTGCTAAATATAGCTTTGAGAAAATAACTTTCATGGGCGGTGTTGAATCTGGGACACGTGTAACTGCAGATACTGCTAAATCTTGTGTGTTTGACCCAGATGCACCGGGTACACCAGATTGTACAGCCGCTGTAGCAGGCTATGACGATGATACATTTGCGTATATTGTTGGCTTTGAAGCAAGCCTACCAGCAGGCTTCGGTATTGCAGCGGCATATAAAGGCGAAGAAATTGATAACGGTTCTCGCAAATATACCCAAGATTCATACTCTATTATTGGTCAATACTGGAATGGTCCATGGGGCATTAAACTAGGCTACGCAGCGAATGATGATGCAGAGTTATCTGGTAAAACCGCTTCCAATTCATCGCTAAAAGCTAGTGCGACAGATAAGAGTGATACTATCTCTGGACAGCTTATGTACGTGAATAATGGTTTTGTACCTTATCTACGTGTAGCAAGCCGTAGCTTTACTGACAATGATCGTGGCGAGGTTTCATCAGATATCGTAACTCGTATTGGTCTTGAGTACGGTTTCTAAGCTAAAGTTATCAGCTTCAAAATAGTTAAATAAAATCAAAACGCTGGTAAATTATTTTGCCAGCGTTTTTCCATAGTGAATATAAGGAATTAGTCATAATGAATAAAGTTAGTGTAGTTGTATTATCATTATTTTTGGGAGCTTGTAGTTCACTCGATTCAAAAAGTAATTTTGCAGATTCAGTTGCGGATGTACAGCCTAAAGGTGGCTATATTCAGGTAACTGGGCAATCTTACGTTGCGGAAAGTAAAGCGAATGTTGGAGCTGACATCCTGAAATCGTCACTCTATTTTACGTACAACAAGGAAGTAACACAGAACTCAGCTCCAGAATCTTCAATCACTATGGATGTAAGCTATTTTCAAAGTTATAAAGAGTACGAAACTGTAAGCTTTTTCGGTAAAACGATAGAACTAGAAGAGAGACAAACCCCAAGAGAAAGCTGCAGCGAACACTGCACAAAGACTCAATATATTAAGTTTCCATTAAGCGACGCTGATATACAGCAAGCAAGAGAAAAGAATTTAGAGTTTACGCTTGATGGACAAAACTCAACAATGAGTACAAACTTTATTGTGTCGAAAGCGTATATCGACACGATCTACAATGGCGCGAATAATCATACTGCGATCGCGGTTGCCCCAGTCGCGGTACCTGTAGCAGCGGTTGTTGCTGAAGAACCAAAAGCTTCACAAGCTCAAGAGATGGTTAACTACTGGTATGGACAAGCGACAAAAGAAGAGCAGTCTGCAGTGACAGATTGGGCATTCAAAAATCGTAAGAACGCTTCTCCAGCATCAATTGAAGGCTCAAAAGAAATCGAGATGATTTCATATTGGTTCAATAAGTTAGACAGCGAAGAAAAATCTCAAACTATGATTTGGCTGTTAGAGCAAGAGTAATCTTCTAACGTAAGTCTCTAGCTATGCTTTTCAACCGCAGTATTGTATAACAGCAGTACTGCGGTTTTTCGTTTTAGGTCGCGCTCTTTGTTTTAGGTAACAATTTGAATTGTAGGTAATAGAGTGAATATTGGTGAAGTAGCGAAACGTGTTGGTACAACAGCGAAATCCATTCGTTTTTACGAAAGTAAAGGCATGATGAGCCCACCACACCGATCAGAAAATGGTTACAGGCAATACGGCGAGATTCATATCGAACAGTTAGAGTTCGTACTGAGAGCTAAAATGGTTGGATTCACGCTTGAAGAGTGTAAGGCGCTTGTTGAGCTGGCGATGAATCCCAACAGAGAGAGCTACGAAGTAAAAAAGAAAGCAATGCAGAAGTTAGATGAAATAGAGTTGAAGCTTGCTGAACTCAATAAGATGAAGGCTCAGTTGCAATCTTGGGTACATGATTGCCCTGGAGATACCTCAAACGAATGTCCAATTTTGAATAATTTGTCAGGCCGAAAATAACTTATCTTTCTTAACAAATTGTTTGGTAACCAAACAGTGTGTCAGGCAGCAAATAATATTACTAGCCTGACGTTAGTTACCTATCAAAGCACCTTACCGCCATAGTGTTTGCAGATCAGCAATGGCACATGAGTGACTGCGTTTCCATCTGAACACTTCACAATAGGCCCCATGTTTCCGTTACCTGGAGACTGACTGCTCGCCAGAGCACTGCCGAATGACAGGCTGAATATCGCTGTTAAAATTATTAGGAAATGTCTCATACAAACTCCATTAGGTTTATCTCTAGTTGAGATAATTGAAAGTATGGACAAGGAAAAGAAAATTTCAAAAATTGGACGGACTTAACATTTTTAATAATTATAATTAAGGGAGAATTAGGTTAACTATTCATATATATTTTGGATAAGAAAACTGTCTTTCTTATATCTTTTTAGCTCAATCAAACTTTTTAGCTTTACGAAATAAGAACTTATTTTTTTTTCAATTCAATCTATCACAATGATAATTCGAATGTTCTTTGCTCTCTAAAGTTATTAAAGCCTGCATTTATCGATAATGTAGGCCTAATATGCCAATTAGCTATAAAGGCTGGATTATTAGAATTATTCCGTCTAATGCCACAATCTTAATTTCTGTGCCTGATGGAATATCTTGGCTAGCTCTTGCTGACCAAGAAGAGTCTCCTACCTTAATTCGGCAGTTACCTCTTCTGACCTCTTCGGTAAGAAAAACAGTTTGCCCTACAAGTTGTTTTTCTCTTTGATTTAGCTCTCGTCCAGCGTCTGACTGCTTGTCATTCGATAGTTGTCTTCTCCACCACAACCAAGTGGTGATAAGTGAAAAACTCGCAAAGGACAACCATTGCATCTGCCAACCGATTGGTAACGCGCCTAATAGCGCTCCGACCAACATGGCAGATATGCCTATCCACAAAAAGTAACCAGCAGTACCAACCAGCTCTAGGGCTAGCAGCGCTAGACCAAATGCTAACCAATGCCAGTGGTTTACTTGCTCTAGTAACTCGAACATAAGTTAGTCCTTACTACCCTTGTCGTTGCTTTGTGCAAACATCTCTGCGATACCTGCAACAGAACCCATTAGGCCAGTCGTTTCGAGTGGTAGCATAATTATCTTGCCGTTTTCAGCTTGGCCAATAGACTTCAGTGCGTCGGTGTAACCTTGTGCAATAAAGTAATTGACCGCTTGCATGTCACCTTGAGCGATGGCCGTCGACACCATTTCTGTCGCTTTAGCTTCTGCTTCTGCTGCACGCTCACGAGCTTCTGCTTGCAGGATTGCAGCTTGCTTTTGACCTTCCGCTTTTAAGATTTCTGATTGCTTATGACCTTCCGCTTTTAGGATCTCAGCTTGTCTGACACCTTCAGCCGATAAAATGTCGGCACGTTTGTTTCGCTCAGCTTTCATCTGGGCATTCATCGCGGCGGTTAGATCAGCTGGTGGCTGTACATCTTTGATTTCGATACGAGTAACTTTTACGCCCCATGGGTTAGTTGCTTCATCCACGATATTTAGCAGCTTGGTATTGATCATGTCACGCTGGCTAAGCATTTCATCTAACTCCATAGAGCCAAGTACAGTACGGATATTGGTGAGGGTTAAATTACGGATCGCATGCTCAAGGTCATTGACTTCATAAGCCGCTTTCGGTGCATCGATAACTTGTACGAAGCAAACTGCATCAATCATGACATTAGCATTATCTTTGGAGATGACTTCTTGAGCTGGGATATCGAGAACTCGTTCCATCATACTGATGCGTTGTCCGACTTTATCGATAAATGGAATGATCAGGTTTAGGCCTGGTTTGAGTGTCTGTGTATAGCGGCCAAAGCGTTCTACGGTCCAGTTATTGCCCTGTGGAACGGTTTTGACACCAGCGAAAATGAACAGTAGTGCGACGACAGTAAAGACGCCAATAGTAATCAATGTATCAATAGCCATACAAAATCCTTTGTAAGTTTAAGTTTTTGATAGTTCACTATTGATACTGGCTCATATTTAAATTCTGAGCAAATTTATAAACGAGAAATGGGCCATAAAATATTGATTTTATGGCCCATTTTATATTGTTTCATTCGATAAACTAATTGATTAAATTGTCAGTTTTCGATGTTTAATCTAACGATTTTAGGGTTTTATTAGTAAAGCAGAGAGTACAGTTGTCGACGGTACTTACTGGCAACTGGGTTTCCTTGCCCAAGCGCACTTAAGATGTCCATGAACTCTTTTTTCATATCGCCATCGCAAGCATTTAGATCTTTTGCTAGGAAAGACCACAACAGCTCCATCGCTTCTTCGTTGCGGTTCACTTGGTGATATTGCAATGCTAACTCAGAGGCAGTCTTAGCATCATTCGGGTCTTGCTGCAGAGCTGTTTCTAATGCCTGTATTTCAGGGCTGTCTGCTGCTTGCTTGTGAAGTTCAAGTTTCGCGACTAAGCCTTTGTAGTAGTTGTCTTGGTACTCTAGAGGAATGGTGGCTAGCTGAGTTTCAGCAAGATCAAACTGTTGCGTTTCTAACAAACACTCTGCGATCGCCAGTTTTACTTCGCCTTTGCTTGTTAGCGCAGCTGGAAGTTGTTGCATTGCTGCCAGTGCTTGTGTGTGCTCACCTGCTTGCATTTGCTCTAGAGCTTGACGTAATGCAAGTTCATCTTGGCTAGGGAGGTGCTTGTTTAGCATTTCAACAATGGCTTCTAAGCTCTGAGGGCCACCAAGGCCATCGACAGGCTGACCGTTAACAAACAGTGCAATAGTCGGTAGTGCTTGAACCCCAAATTGGCTAGCAATGGCTTGCTCTTGCTCGCAGTTCAATAAAGCTAGGGTGAAAGCGCCATTGTATTGCTGAGTTAATGTTTGCAGTTCAGGAATGACTTGGGCGCTCTCTTGGCTCATTGGTGCCCAAAATTGGATGAGTACAGGGGTCTGCATCGAACCTTCTAATACTTGACGAAAGTTCTGCTCATTAAGTTCAACAATACGCGGAGATTGCATTTACGTTCCTTGAGGTTTGTTTATGGATACGTTGCAAATATGGGGGGATAAGTCGGTAACTTCAAGATCTAACTGGGGTATCTCAGATAAAAAGAGACAAAAATAGAAAAACGCTATGCTTCGATGTTGGTAGGATGTTTATCTCTACATAGAAGGCATAGCGTAATCATTGAGGTGGTCAGTGAGGTATTGCGTGAGATACTCAAAACAGAATAAACAACGTAATCGCCACACTCACGCCTACCCAATTAAGGCGGTTTAAAGTCATGAAATATCCAGATTAGATTCACCAATTGGGAGTAATTGATGAGATAGGATAAATGATGACATCTTATTGTTACGGAAAAATTACATCGTTACATTAAAGTTTGCGACTGTGCATTCAAAGTTAGAAAATTATGCAGCTTTTCTCAAAATAGGGTCTAGCCAGCGACTCGGCAGAATCCTTTTCAATACCGCGAACACTTTAGTCGGGGTCGTCACTCGGTATCTTAGCTTGGGTCTATTGGCCGTAAGTGCGTGAAAAACAGGTTCGATACAACTCTCAGGTGGCAGAACAAAAGCGTTGTTCGATGACTCCTTTTCAAGTCGGTCTTTTTGTTGTTGGTAAGCGTCTTGGTGAGCACTGCCAGAAATGTTGATCCATTTATTGAATGCTTTCAGGGCATTAGGTCGGAATTGAGTTTCGATTGGTCCTGGTTGCAGTAGCGAGATGTGTATACCGCTGCCATGCAGCTCTAAACGCAAGGTATCCGTCCAGCCTTCAATCGCGAACTTTGAAGCGTTGTAAGCGCCACGATATTTCATTGCGGCAAAACCTAATACGGAACTGTTTTGCACGATTCGGCCTTCACCACGTTCGCGCATGTGCGGGAGGATCTGACAAACAAGATGATGCCAACCAAAGAAGTTGGTTTCGAATTGCTCCCTGAGCCCCTGGGTAGGTAAGTCTTCTAGTGCGCCTGCTTGACCGTAAGCACCGTTATTGAATAACCCATACAATCCGTTAGGTGCGAGTGCAATCGCAAGCTTGGCGCCATTCTCGATACTTTCTTGGTTGGAAAGATCTAATTGAATACAAGTGAGGCCTTCATCTTGAAGGCGTTGAACATCTTGTGGGTCACGGCAAGATGCAATGACATGAAAGCCACGTTTTTGAAGTGCATGAGCACATGTATAGCCAATGCCTGTTGAGCAACCAGTGATAAGAATCGACTTGTTCACACTTAATCCTTTATTAGAGTCTCTGTCGCTTTAGAGTAAAGAATTAGTCTTGATGTTGTAACAAGTTTTTTAGTGCCGGTTCGATTCTTGAGTAACTAAAGATAAATCCCATTTCAGTGAGCTTCTTTGGTTTGGAACGAATGCTGTCAAAGAGCAGGCAAGAAGATTCACCCATCAGAAGCGACATTGCCCATTTAGGCGTGAACAAGAAATGCGGTCGGCCTAATTGTTTGGCGAGTGTGCTGCTGAACAGCTTGTTGGTGACAGGGTGCGGGGCACACATATTAAATTCCCCTTGAGCGTGAGGCATCGACAATAAGTGGTTGATGGCTCTCACCATATCTAGCATGTGAATCCAAGGCATATATTGTTCGCCTGAACCTAGCGGTCCACCAACTCCTAGTTTGTACGGCATAAGCATCTTTTTGAGCGCACCGCCATTTTCACCAAGTACAATACCTGTTCGCAGTAGTATGACGCGTGTGCTTTCTGATTGTGCTCTCTTGGCTATCTCTTCCCAATGAGCGCAAACTTTGTGAGGAAAGCTTTCATCTTCGACTTGTAGTGATTCGTCAAACGGATGTTGCTGTTGATCACCATAGTAACCCACGGCTGAGCCGCTAATAAAAGCCTTCGGCGGGTTGCTGCTGGCATGAATTAACTCGACCAGTTTTTCAGTAATGTGCCAGCGGCTGTTACAGATCCTCTCTTTTTGCTCCGCACTCCAACGCTTGTCAGCGATAGGTTCGCCAGCAAGATTGACCACTACATCGAAGTCATTGAGATCGCTCAGTTCATCAAGAGACTGAATGTAATGAAGGTTGTTCTGGTTGAGGTGATTTAGGTTTTGCTTCGCTTTTTCAGGACTCCGCGTCAACAATGTCACGTCGTCAATGTTCCAACTTTTGACCAATTCAGAGCCAATAAATCCCGTACCACCCGTTAACAATATCTTCATACCAATCTCCCTATTAAACATAATTATAGACATGGCTTGTTTTTAATCGCCAATCAATACGAAAAAATCACTATAACGATCAGTTGGTTTCAATCGTGTGATACCTAAATTACGCCTTATGCAATTTACTCAGGAGTGAAATTAAACCCACCTAGCTCGTTTGCAAACTAGGCAACTCTCGCTGAGCCACGCATCTTGAGGTTACTTGGGTATATACCGCTATCACATTTATGCACTTTACTCCGATATGTTACCAACTGCGTAATATTTGTCACATAAGGAATGATAAGGATTTGCCATGATTATTAGTAATTAATAACCAGACACAATTTCAATGACTAGGAGTTGCGATGACGGCAGTACTTGCTTTGTTTCGAGCCATGTTAGGTAGTCTAAGGGATCTCTTGCCGATCGTGGCGGTGATTGCTTTCTTCCAGCTTGCTGTTTTGCAAGAGCCACTCCCTCATCTTTTGTCTATTCTAACTGGCTTAGTGCTGGTGGTTTTTGGACTGACTTTTTTTATCTTTGGCCTTGAAATGGGGTTGTTCCCGATTGGCGAATCGATGGCGCAAGCATTTGCCAGAAAAGGGAGCGTGTTCTGGTTATTGACCTTCGCTTTCTGTTTAGGCTTTGGTACCACCATTGCCGAACCCGCGTTAACCGCAGTGGCTGCTGAAGCGGCAGAAGTCGCAGCTGAAGGTGGTGTTATTCCCAACTCTTTAGATGAAAGGGAACAATATGCCGATGGCCTGCGCTTCACCGTGGCGTTATCGGTCGGCATTGCCATTCTATTAGGAGTACTTCGGATCTTAAAAGGTTGGCCAATTCAGTACATGATCATCGGTGGTTATATTGGTGTGGTGGTGCTCACTGCATTTGCCCCGGAAAACATTATTGGGATTGCGTACGACTCTGGCGGTGTCACAACATCAACGATCACCGTTCCGTTAGTGACAGCATTGGGAGTGGGTTTAGCCTCGGCGATTAAAGGGCGAAACCCGATGATTGATGGCTTTGGATTGATCGCGTTTGCTTCACTGCTGCCGATGATGTTTGTCATGGTGTACGGGATGGTGGTGACATGATCAGTGTGCAGCAATTTATCGACACCTTTTTAGGCACTGTGATGGATGTGATTCCGATTGCGGTGATCATCTTCGGTTTTCAGTTAGCGGTACTGCGTAAGCCTATCAATAACCTTGCCAAAGTGCTCATCGGTTTCTTTTACGTCATTCTTGGCTTATCACTCTTTTTGATGGGGTTGGAGCTCGCGTTATTCCCTCTAGGGGAGACGATGGCAATGCAACTCACCGAACCAAGCTTTTTGACTGAGTTTAAGATCAGCTCTGGTCTTTCATTGGCTTGGTTTGATTATTACTGGGTTTACCTGTTTGCGTTTTGTATTGGTTTTAGTACCACGATAGCCGAGCCTTCTTTGATTGCTGTAGCGATTAAGGCAAACCAAGTATCCGGTGGCAGTATCAGTGTTAACGGACTGAGAATCGCTGTGGCATTAGGCGTTGCCATCGGTATCTCATTGGGTAGCTACCGTATTGTTGCGGGCGATCCTATCCATTACTACATTATTTGTGGCTATGTCATTGTGGTGATTCAAACCTTTTACGCCCCCAAATTGATCATTCCATTGGCCTACGATTCAGGCGGGGTTACGACATCTACCGTGACTGTGCCTTTAGTGACGGCTCTTGGATTAGGGCTTGCTTCAACTGTACCGGGACGAAATCCAGTAATAGACGGTTTCGGCTTAATCGCCTTTGCGAGTTTGTTCCCCATCATTTCGGTGATGAGCTACGCCCAAATAACCCAATGGTTAAACCGTTTACACACCTCTAAGGAGAGCAAAGATGCGCTTTAAACTTATCCTAGCGTTTGTAGAAGAGAGCAAAACCGACATTGTGCTCGATGCCGCGCGTGATGCGGGCGCAACCGGAGCAACCGTGATTAATAATGCCAGAGGGCAGGGCTTAAACCAAAAGCGCACCTTCTTCGGATTAACATTAGAGGTGCAAAAAGATGTGCTGCTGTTTGTCGTTGAGGAGCATCTAGCAAGGCATATTCTTGAAAGAATTAGTGAAGTGGGGGAGTTTGACCAAGAATCGGGACAGGGTATTGCAGTACAGATAGATGTGGAAGATGCAGTCGGCGTTGCGCATCAAGTTGAGACGTTAACAAAGGTTGTGGAGGATGAGCTATGAGTACCAGTGAAAAGATCCGAGTAGGCGATGTCATGGCCAATACGTATGTGATTATCGATGGGCTAACTACGGTGTTAGAAGCGATAGAGATGGCGAAGAAGCACAAAGTGAAGGCAATCATTGTCGATAAACGCCACGAGAATGACGAGTACGGTATCGTGTTGATGAATGATATAGCAAAGAAAGTGTTGGCTAAAAATCGATCTCCGAAGCGAACCAATGTTTATGAAATCATGACCAAGCCAGCGCTAAGCGTGTCTGCTGAGATGAACGTAAAGTATTGTGCTCGCCTGTTTGAACGCTTTGGTATCAGTCGCGCGCCAGTAGTTCGTGATAACAAAATAGTCGGTATGGTTAGTTACAATAATATCGTGATCAACGGTATGGCGAGAGATGACGTGTAGCATTTAGATACGTACAATAGGCTCATAAATTTTATGGAGAAGTACGTGTGAAATTATTTTTTGCTTCAGACCTACACGGTTCGCTGCCCGCAACAGAAAAGGTATTAGAACTCTACCAAGCATCTGGTGCGCAATATTTAGTGCTATTGGGTGACATTCTGAATCATGGGCCAAGAAATCCGATTCCAGAAGGATACAATCCACCGGCGGTTGCAGAGAAGTTGAATGCGTTTTCTCAAGAGATCATCGCCGTTCGTGGTAACTGCGACAGTGAAGTGGATCAAATGCTGTTGTCTTTTCCAATGATGACGGATTACTCATGGGTGTTATTGGAATCAGGTCAGCGTATCTTTCTAACCCATGGTCATTTGTATAACACCACCAAACGACCAGTACTAAAAGCGGGTGATATTATTGCCCATGGGCATACCCATATTCCAGTTGCCGAATACCAAGATGATATCTTTATCTTTAACCCTAGTTCGGTGACATTCCCACGAGATGGTCACGCAGCGAGCCATGGCATCTATGAAAATAATACCTTTAAAGTCATTAGCCTTGAAGGCGACGTAATTGTGAGTGGCGAGCTTTAAATAAACTCAATCGGCCACGTAGGCTCACTTTGAGTCTACGTGGCCGAGGTCCCTGTCTGGAGCAATGATGTTTCGCACTCTTTGCTTCAGAACTTTCGCCTCTGGAAAACCTTCATCTGCTTTTCTTTCCCAAATCTGCACGCCATTACAAAAGATTTCGAACCTGCCTCCGGTGTCTGGATGCAAGCTCACTTGTTCAATTTCTTCGCTAAAGGTATGCAGCAGCTCTTGGCATAGCCAACTAGAACGAAGCATCCAATTACACTGACGGCAATAGTGTATTGCGATTGTCGCTTTTGTTGCTGTCTCTTTAGCTAGCGTCAGATTTGGTTGATCCGTATTCATAGTTAATCCTTAAAATGCTACATCCGTAATTTGATACCAACGGCTAACAAAAAAAGGGGCATCATGCCCCTTATCTATTGGTTTACCGTTTAATGGTATTCAGCTATTTTTATACAAAAATAACTGCAGAGTTTTAGTTGGAACCAGTTTTAGTTTGAGAACAAAACGGTAGAACCGTGATTTAAGCTAGTGAGCAGCAGTGCTTTCTGATTAATAATATCAATGCGTCGGCTTTGCTCTGCATCCATCTTAATCACTTGAGTGATAAGTTCGAGTTGCTCTTCCGAAAAGTCTTGGCGCTCAGCCGAAGTTACATCTTTAAACTCCGTTGGCGAAATCAGTAAATAGTTATCGTTAATATCCCACTGACCTGTTTCAGATATGTTGATCACATTCGCAGGTGCAGTTTGAGTGCTGTACAGCCTAACCACTGACATTCTCAGGTACGTACCATTTGGTAGATATTTCGCATTCGATGATAGTTCAACTCTACGCAGCGGGCCGATTGCATCAGCTTGCTTGTTGTCGCTAATCAGAGTCACCATTTTCGATTGCCACTCATGCTGAGTGAGCAAGCGCTCTACTTTTGCGTCGCTGCCCCAATATAACCAACCACTTAAGAATGCAGATAGAACCAGTAAAATAATCGATACTTTTAATTTCATGTTACTGACCACCGTTACAAATGTCGTTTACATCCGACTGGTTTGCGTAAATTCTTAGGGTTACATTTTCGCTAGAGTAATCTTGCGGGTGAATGTAGTTGAGGGCAAGGTTGTTGGTTTGTCCGCCTGTTGCAATCACCTCAGTCGGTTTCAACATACCAGTGTGATTGGTGTTGTAACGCATTACACACTTCTCTATCGCTGGTAGCCAACTGCTGAGGTCAGGGTGATTGATTGGGGTTTGAATCTTTACACCATCCACTTCCGTTAATGTACGGAATTCTGACTCTGCTGGGTTAGTAAACGTTAAAACCAGAATTGGCATGATGAAAGCCGCAAGCAATAACGAAAACGCTAACCACTTATTGGTGCTTTTAACCGGGGTAGCAGTTGGTGTTGTTGCTGGTTCCACTTCAACTTTGGTTTCTTGAAACTTTGTAATTGACTCGGGCTCGACAGCTTCAGTCATTGCTTCTTCGGTCATTGTAGGCGTTGCAAACGTTAAGATAGGTTCTACGTCATTTTCTGCAATTTCAGCCGCTGCTGGCTGATCATTTGATGAAAGTGGTGCAGAGCGTTCAACGGTTGCAATAAATTGGTAACCGCGTTTAGGTACCGTTTTTACGAATTCTGGAGATTTGGTTGAGTCCTTGAGCATCTTTCTCAGGGTCGAAACTGCTTGCGTTAAGCTTGAGTCATCAACCTCAAAGCCTTGATCTCGCCAAACATACTCGTGCAATTCATTACGAGTGATAACTTCATTGGGTCTTTCTGACAGCATCAGGAGAATGCGGCTTTCATTGCTGCCAAGGCGCACGACTTCGCCGTCGCTCATTTGGTCAACAAGTGAATTGCTATTTGGATCGAATACGAACCGCTGTGCGAGAATAAACTTTGTGCCGATATTGCTCATTGAATTCTTCTATTTTGGATGATTTTGAGTGCGAAATAGACAAATCTCAGGTGAAGTTCCGTTAATTCTTCACCAAATCATGGCTTCTTTTATGTTCTTTTATATTTATCAGGCTCAAGGATAATAAAAACAGATCAAAAAAACAGTGTTTTTATGATTTTTGACCTTGAATTTACATTTGTCATCCTCATGTTAATGAACATAAGAGTGGCATCAAGTGTTACGCCCCTATGGTATTCAACATAAAGTATAGATGTTTTGGAGTAAAAATGAGCGAAACAGCAACGCAAAATAAAGAGACTCGTGGCTTTCAATCTGAAGTAAAACAACTACTTCACCTAATGATTCACTCACTGTATTCAAATAAAGAAATCTTCCTACGTGAGCTGATCTCTAACGCATCTGACGCGGCTGATAAGCTTCGTTTCCAAGCCTTGTCAAACGGTGACCTTTACCAAGGTGATGCAGACCTAGGCGTAAAATTATCTTTTAGCGCTGAAACCAATACTTTAACGATTTCTGATAACGGCATCGGCATGAGCCGCGACAACGTTATTGAGCATTTAGGTACGATTGCTAAATCGGGTACTGCAGACTTTTTCTCAAAGCTGTCTGAAGACCAAAGCAAAGACTCTCAATTGATTGGTCAATTTGGTGTTGGTTTCTATTCTGCATTTATCGTTGCAGACGCGGTAACGGTTCGCACACGTGCAGCAGGTCTAGCGAGTAATGAAGCTGTTCAGTGGCACTCTGCAGGGGAAGGTGATTACACCATCGAAGACATCACTAAAGAGTCTCGTGGTACTGATATCATTCTTCATATGCGCGAAGACGGTAAAGAATTCCTAAATGAATGGCGTCTGCGTGAAGTCATTGGTAAATACTCTGATCACATCGGTATCCCTGTTTCTATCTTAACTGCGGTTAAAGATGACGAAGGTAAAGACACCGAAGAGAAACATTGGGAACAGATTAACAAGGCTCAAGCGCTTTGGACTCGTAACAAGTCTGATATCGAGAAAGAAGAGTACCAAGAGTTTTACAAGCACGTATCTCACGACTTTGCTGATCCACTAACGTGGAGCCATAACAAAGTTGAAGGTAAGAACGACTACACAAGCCTACTTTACATCCCAGCTAAAGCACCTTGGGATATGATGAATCGTGACCATAAGAGCGGCCTTAAGCTTTATGTACAGCGAGTATTCATCATGGATGATGCAGAGCAGTTCATGCCATCTTACATGCGTTTCGTTCGCGGCTTGATTGACTCAAACGATCTACCACTGAACGTGTCTCGTGAAATCTTGCAAGATAATAAGGTAACTCAGTCTCTTCGTGGCGCATGTACCAAGCGTGTCCTGACTATGCTTGAGCGCATGGCGAAGAATGACAATGATAAGTACCTAGAGTTTTGGAAAGAGTTTGGCCTTGTACTGAAAGAAGGCCCAGCGGAAGACATGGCGAACAAAGAAAAAATCGCTGGTTTACTTCGCTTCTCATCAACGGAAGTTGACTCTGCTGACCAAGCTATCAGCCTAGTGTCTTACGTTGAACGTATGAAGGAAGGTCAAGACAAGATTTATTACCTAACAGCAGATAACTACGCTGCCGCTAAGAACAGCCCGCATTTGGAGCAGTTCAAAGCAAAAGGTATCGAAGTGGTTCTAATGTACGATCGTATTGATGAGTACGTAATGAACTACCTGACTGATTTTGATGGTAAGCAGTTCCAATCGATCACCAAAGCGGGATTAGACCTAAGCAAATTCGAAGGCGAAGAAGAGAAAGAGAAGCAAAAAGAGGCAGAAGAAGAGTTCAAATCTGTTGTTGAGCGCACTCAATCTTATCTAGGTGATCGTGTTAAAGAGGTTCGCACGACATTCAAGTTAGCAACTACACCTGCTGTTGTTGTTACCGATGATTTCGAGATGGGCACTCAAATGGCTAAACTTCTTGAAGCTGCGGGTCAAGCTGCTCCTGAGGTGAAGTACATCTTTGAGATTAACCCTGAACATGCGCTAGTTAAGCAGATGGCTGATGAAGCGGACGAACAAGCGTTTGGTCGCTGGGTTGAGCTATTACTTGGCCAAGCTATGCTGGCTGAAAAAGGCTCAATGGAAGATCCGTCACAATTCTTAGGTGCAATCAACGAGCTACTAACAAAACGTTAGTCTTTCGACTTTGGGCTAAGCCTATAATTATAAATAAAAGCTCGCGAATGCGGGCTTTTTTTATGAACGTCGCTTAACTTCATTGAAATGTCGCTAAAGTCGCTAACAAGACGAACGCAAACGCTGTCGATACATTCTTTAGTCTTAATTTCAGCCAAATTGAATATTAATGTGATAGAATGCTCGACCTAATCAGCTGGTACTATGAACCCATCGTCTCCAGTTGTATGATTTTTAAACGTTATACCGAAACTTACCGTTTTGCTTCTGTTTACAGTTGTGCTTAGCCTCAGTTGTTACCTAACCTCTCTTGTTTGACCTAAATCAAACCAGAAAGGCGGGATAGTGAGCTTCGGTATAAATCATAATTTTTATAAGAGGATTAAACATGCGCATCATTCTTCTAGGTGCTCCTGGCGCGGGTAAAGGTACTCAAGCTAACTTCATCATGAACAAATTTGGTATCCCTCAAATTTCAACTGGTGACATGCTACGTGCTGCTATCAAAGCGGGTACTGAGCTTGGTAAGCAAGCAAAATCAGTAATCGACGCTGGTCAGCTAGTTTCTGATGAAATTATCCTTGGTCTTATCAAAGAGCGTATCGCTCAAGATGACTGTGAGAAAGGTTTCCTACTAGACGGTTTCCCACGCACAATCCCACAAGCGGATGGCCTAAAAGAAATGGGCATTGCTGTTGATTACGTTGTTGAATTCGACGTAGCTGACGATGTGATTGTTGAGCGTATGGCTGGTCGTCGTGCTCACCTTCCTTCTGGTCGTACATACCACAGTGTGTACAACCCGCCTAAAGAAGAAGGTAAAGATGACATCACTGGCGAAGAGCTAGTGGTTCGTGATGACGATAAAGAAGAAACAGTTCGTGCACGTCTAGGCGTATACCACGATCAAACGGCTCCGCTTATTTCTTACTACGGTAAGGAAGCAGAAGCAGGTAACACTAAGTACCTTAAATTTGATGGTACTAAGCAAGTTGCTGAAGTTAGTGCAGAACTTGAGAAAGCACTAGCATAATTGGCTAACAGCCAGTTTTAGAATTTGATATATTGGAAGCGACCGTTAAGGTCGCTTTTTTTGTTTCAATTTTTAGTAATATACCAATCTAGATAAATCGATTGTGTGCTGTTTCCACGGTACGGCTTAGATTCGCGAGGCTAACGCTCAAGGTGATGTTGTGATAACCCAGGTTAAGAACGATTATTCTTAAATTTAGTGGCACAACAATGATCTTAAACTTATGCCGATTAGTATATTACGTTCCAGAAAATCACACATTGGTCTCAGGTATCTATGGAAAATAATAAAAAGCAGGGCGTTTTACTGGTGAACTTAGGAACACCAGATTCGGCGACCCCGGCTGGCGTTCGTCGATTTTTGAGTGAATTCTTACACGACAAGCGAGTCGTAAACCTAACGCGTTGGCTTTGGTGTCCTATTTTACATGGGGTGATCTTACCGATTAGAGCGCCGAAAGTGGCTAAGCTGTATCAGTCTGTTTGGATGGATGAAGGCTCACCACTGCTTGTTTACTCTCAAAGACAAGCCGGCAAGCTCCAGAAAAAATTAGAGATGCCCGTAGCGCTGGGTATGACCTATGGCAACCCGAGCCTTAAGACGGGGGTCGAGCAACTGATGGAGCAGGGTGTTGAAGACATTATCGTCCTGCCTTTATATCCTCAGTACTCAGGTACAACCACAGCGGCTGTTTCTGATGGTTTAACCAAAGCCTTTAAGCAAATGCCAGTGATTCCGAGCTATCGCTTTATTCGCGACTACTACGCGCACCCAAGCTATGCAAAAGCATTGGCTGAAAGTGTTCGTAGTCATTGGGATAAAAATGGCAGAGGTGATCATTTAGTGTGCTCTTTCCACGGTATTCCGAAAAGGTTAGCCGATGAAGGCGATATCTACCCTCAACATTGTGAAGCGACGACCAAATTACTTGCTGCAGAGTTAGGGTTATCCTCGGAAGACATCACAATGACATACCAATCTCGATTTGGTCGAGAAGAGTGGTTGAAGCCTTATACTGACGAGACACTTGAATCACTGCCGAGTAAGGGCATCAAGAAGATTGATATCATGGCTCCTGCGTTCTCGGTTGACTGTTTGGAAACGTTGGAAGAGATTTCTGACCAGTGTAAAGAGACGTTCATTGATGCTGGTGGCTCAGACTTTAGCTACATTACGTGTCTTAACGACAGAGACTCACACATCGATATGATGGCTGAGCTAGTGGCACTTCATCGCTAACTGATATGCCAATAGAATAAATAACAAAAGGGCTGCTCATTGAGCAGCCCTTTTTGATCTTGATGTTTCTTCTTGAAATCGATCTAGCTATTAAGCGACCGAAGTTTCTGCTTTTGGTTCTGCTTCAAGCGTCATGTTGGTTTCTACACCATGCATCCATGATACAAGCTTGCCAGCACAAAGAAGCAGTAAGACGCCACTTATTGTCGCTGTAATTGCGATACCACCGAAGATAGACATTGCGCCAAGCTCACCAACGTGAGAACCCACAAGGCCAGCGACGTAGTTTGCGATAGCATTGAAACCAAACCATGCACCCATCATTAACGATGCTAGACGAAGCGGAGCTAACTTAGTGACCAACGACAGGCCAATAGGAGATAGACAAAGCTCACCAAGGGTATGGAAGAAGAAAGCGCCGACTAGCCATAGCATTGATGTTTTGACTGTTAGGTCGCCACCTTGCTCCATTACTGCACCCATCATGCACACAAAGCCTAGTGCTAAGAAAAACAACGCCATCGCAAATTTCACTGGCGAGTTTGGTTCACGCTTACCAAGCTTGACCCAAAATGCAGCAATGATTGGTGCAAGTGTAATGATGAAGAATGGGTTCAGAGATTGGAACCAAGCTGCAGGAACTTCAAAGCCACCAATCATACGATCCGTATATTGTTGAGTGTAGATGTTCATCAAACCGCCAGCTTGTTCAAAGCCAGCCCAGAAAACGATTACGAACAGACCCATAACAAGAATAACTTTTAGTCTGTCGAACTCTTCTTTGGTCAGTGGTGTTTTCTCTTTCGATTTGTTCAGCGCTTTCGCTCGTGCAGCTGCAGGTACTGAGCCAATGTTGCCTAACCATGACTGAGCCATCGTCAATTGCATAACTAAGCTAATAACCATACCGATACCAGCGGCTAGGAAGCCAGCTTTCCAGCCGAATGAATCGACTGCAGCACCTGAAATTAAGCCACCCAGTAGCGCGCCTAAGTTGATGCCCATGTAGAAAATGGTGAAAGCGCCGTCACGTCGGTTATCGCCTTCTTGGTATAGGTCGCCAACCATGGTCGAGATGTTTGGTTTAAACATACCGTTACCACTGATAAGCAGTGCTAAACCTAGATAAAGAGCATTTACTTGGTCTAAGCCAATAGCGCCGTTAGGAAGAGCAAGTGTAAATTGGCCTAATGCCATTAATACACCGCCCACTAGGATCGATTTACGTTGTCCTAAGTAGTTATCGGCAAGCCAGCCGCCGATTAATGGCGTGATATAGACTAAACCAGTATAGATACCATAAAGATCGAGGGCATCTTTTGTTGACCAACCAAGGCCACCATTGATAGTGGTATCGGTAAGAAATAAAACAAGGATCGCACGCATTGCATAGTAGGAGAAACGTTCCCATAGCTCTGTGCTAAAAAGTAGAAATAGGCCTCTAGGGTGGCCAAAGATGTTGTGATTGCTTGGCATAAGTTTTACTAATTTTAGGTATTAAAAGATTTTATAGTTCCTTATGTATACAGAGTGGAATAACCATCTGCAATAGGCGTCTTTTATGGTCACGATAACTAGTTTTTTATAAGTTTATGAAAATAATGGGTTTTATTGATAATGTTGCCCAGATAATGCGTGCTGCAAACTAATTTTCCAGTTTTGAGTTGAGCGCATAGTGTTCTTTTTAAAAGAATTATCGAATGCTAACCGTCGAATTGATTGGTTTGTTGGATGGTTTCTGGGTTTAAATGGTATCGCGTTCCTTTTGTGTGTCGCATACATAGCCTTACAATAATGCATCTTTTTATCTGTAAATGTTCCCTGTACAATGCTTAACCACTTTTTGTCCCTATGGCTTTTTGTTGATAAGTTGGTCTGTTACGCATAATTTATTGCTTATCAGGATTCATTTTATTAACGGTGATTAACGGTTTTAGGCTTGTGGTAATATGTCCCAAAATAGAAAATGGCTAGTAAAATGAAACGTTGGTATTTACTTTACTGTAAGCGTGGTGATCAAAAACGCGCTCAACAGCACCTAGAAAACCAGGGGGTAGAGTGCTTTTATCCTCAAATCGATGTCAAGAAGGTCGTGAGAGGGAAAGAGAAGCAGGTCAAAGAACCGCTATTCCCATCTTACATCTTTGTACGTTTTGACTACGAACAGGGGCCAAGTTTTACTACTGTTCGTTCAACGCGTGGTGTCGTCGACTTTATTAAGTTTGGCGCAAGGCCACACGAAGTCCAAGGCGACTTAGTGTATGAACTGAAAGAGTTTGAGAAGTGTTGCGAAGATGAACCTGAAGAGTGCTGTGTTGAGTTTGAATCAGGGCAAGTGGTCAAGATCAATAGTGGTCAGTTTGCTGGGGTTGAAGCTATTTTCCATCAGAAAGATGGTGAAGCTCGATCTATTATGCTGGTAAAAATGATCAGCAAAGTGGTTCCGATCAGTATTGAGAACGAAGCACTACAAGCTCACGCATAAGTGCAGTAATACAAAGCAAAAAATAGGCTTAAAACAAAAAGGCGCATAATGCGCCTTTTTTAGTCTTTAGGGTTTGTTCAAAACGCGCTAAGCGTTGTAAGCATCGTTGTGAACGGCTTGTACTGCACGACCTGATGGGTCGACACAGTTTTTGAATGACTCATCCCACTCAATCGCTTTCGCTGATGAACAAGCAACTGAAGGACCACCAGGTACACATTCTGCCGCTGATTCTAGAGGGAATAGCTCCTCAAAGATTTCACGGTAAGCATAACCTTCTTTGGTTGTTGGCGTGTTGTAAGGGAAACGGAACTTCGCAGCTTCCATTTGTTGATCCGTTACTTTTTCTTCAGCCGTTGCTTTTAATGTGTCAATCCAATCGTAGCCAACACCATCGGAGAACTGTTCTTTTTGACGCCATGCAATTGAATCTGGTAGGTAGTCTTCAAAACACTCACGTAGAATGTGTTTCTCCATTTTACCGTTACCACACATCTTATCTTCAGGGTTCAAACGCATTGCTACATCGATGAACTCTTTGTCCAAGAATGGAACACGACCTTCAACACCCCATGCCGCAAGAGATTTGTTGGCGCGAGCACAGTCAAACATGCTTAGAGCAAGAAGTTTACGCACAGTTTCTTCGTGGAACTCTTTTGCGTTTGGCGCTTTATGGAAGTACAGGTAGCCACCAAAGATCTCATCAGCACCTTCACCAGACAGTACCATTTTGATACCCATTGCCTTGATCTTACGAGCAAGCAAGTACATCGGCGTTGAAGCACGAATCGTCGTTACATCGTAAGTTTCAATGTGGTAGATAACATCACGGATTGCATCTAAGCCTTCCTGAATGGTGTAAGTCATCTCGTGGTGTACGGTACCAATCTTATCAGCGACTTCACGAGCAGCGATAAGGTCAGGCGCGTTTTCTAGACCTACTGCGAATGAGTGTAGTTGTGGCCACCAAGCTTCTGATTGCTCATCGTCTTCGATACGCATTGCAGCAAAACGTTTAGCGACTGCTGAAGTGATTGAAGAATCAAGACCACCAGATAGAAGTACACCATAAGGTACATCTGTCATTAGTTGACGTTTAACTGCAGCTTCTAGCGCTTCAGTCAGTTCTTCTTTACTTGTGCTGTTACCTTGTACCGCAGCGTATTCATTCCAATCGCGGATGTAGTAGCGATGAGGCTCTGCATCTTTCGAAGAATAGAAGCTACCAGGAGGGAACTCACTGATCGTTTTGCATACTTCAACGAGTGCTTTCATCTCTGAAGCAACGTAGTAGTTGCCGTGCTCATCGTAGCCTTGGTAAAGCGGGATGATACCAATATGGTCACGGCCGACTAGGTATTCGTCTTTCTCTTCGTCGTATAAAACGAATGCGAAAATACCGTTAAGTTCTTCTAAAAGGTCCGCGCCCATTTCTTGGTATAACGCTAGGATAACTTCACAGTCAGAGTCAGTCTGGAACTGGTACTTATCTTCATAGCGTGCACGAAGTTCTTTGTGGTTATAAATTTCGCCATTCACTGCAAGAATGTGCTTTTTATCTTGGCTGTATAGTGGTTGTGCACCACTGTTAAGACCAACGATAGCCAAACGCTCGTGAGCAAGAATTGCTTTTTCACCAGCATAGATACCAGACCAGTCTGGGCCACGGTGACGAAGCTTTTTAGACATTTCTAAAGCAATAGGGCGAAGTGCTGCGGCATCACTTTTAATGTCGAGAATGCCAAATACTGAACACATAGAACTTCCTTTTAAATAATTTCTAAATCAACTGTATTCAATTTGCCATTCTGGCTAAAAAAAGCAACCGAATGTGAGCAAAAAAATAATATAAAGGGGTTTCTGTTAGAAATTATCTAATTTTAAGGTGGTTTTGGTGAGTGGCGTCTAATTGCGGTTGGTTTTTTAAACAAAAACCTCTCAAAAGTGTAAAAGAACAGCAATTTTGAGAGGTTAACTAGACAATGTTTAGGATTAGATCTTATTGATGTTAGGGTTTAATTGCTCACATACGTGTCGAGCAAAACCACTACCAGCTTCACTGTAGATGTTGAATGCTGCATCGACACCATTCTCTTTCAATGTTTCTAGCTGGTCGGAGTATTCAGCAATGGCTGCGATTTGACCTTTAAAATTACGTGATTTTAGCTGTTCTAAGGCTGTTTGATTACCTTGGTGATGAGGCATCGCCAAGATCACTAGCTTCACGTTTGCTGTATCTAAGATACGCTCCCAGAAATCTGGGTCAGTTGCATCGCCAGAAATAACGTTTCTTCCAAGGCTTCTATGGTTGTGTGCGGCTTCTTCACGAACTTCGACACCTAAGCTAACCTTGCCATAGCGAGAACGCAATTCATCGTAGGCGCCGGTACCAATGCGCCCCATACCAAGAATAAGTACTTGTGCGCGACCAGGATCAATTCGTTTATCACGTTGGTGAAGCTTTTCAGCAGCGTGCTCTTTGAGCCACTTACCTGACTGTTGATAAAGCTTATGACCCGCTTTGTTTAAAGGAGCTGCGATTAAGAACGATAACGAAACCGCAATCGCCACCGCCACTAATATATCGCCAGACATCCACCCCATCTTAAAGGCAAGACCACCGACGATAAGACCAAATTCACTGTAGTTAAACAATGATAGAGAGGCGAGTAGAGAGGTTCGAACACGGAATTTGAAGCGGTTGAGTACCAAGAAGTAAAGCACGCCTTTCACTGGCAGCAACAGCAAGAATAAGATGGCGAGCATAAAGCCTTGAATGGTAGGTTGCTCGGATAATCCAATATTCAAGAAGAAGCAGACAAGGAAAAGCTCTTTGAGGTTAAACAGCGATTTCGACAGCTCTGAAGCTTTTGGGTGACCGGCTAGCAACATACCTAAGATAAGAGCGCCTAGATCTGGTTTAACCCCTACAAACTGGAACAAGCCTGCACCGACGACCAATGCGAAGAAAATGCCGAACAGCACCAACATTTCGCCGTGACCAACCCAGTCGAGGACTTTGTAGAACAACGGACGACAGAATGGCAAAGCGAACAGTGCGATGGCATACCACTCTGGAATTTTGCCTGTCGATGCCGTTAAGAAGACCACGGCAAAGATATCCTGCATGACCAGAATACCGATCGCTAATGTTCCATAGGTCGCATTCATTTCCCCTTTCTCTTGCAGAGACTTAACTGCGAATACGGTACTAGAGAATGAAAGGGCAAAACCGAGTAGAACAATCTGTTCTATTGACATGGCTGCCAACGAGGAAATACCTAGGAATTTAAAACCAAACAGGGCGACCGCAAAAAACAGAGTGGATAAAAGGTTGTGGATTGTTGCGCCAGCCCAGATCTCTTTAGAGAGCAGGGTTTTGATATCGAGCTTTAAGCCAATCGTAAATAGAAGCAGGGTGACACCAAGGTCAGCCAAGGTAATGATGGTGTCATTGGTTTCAAAACCCAGAGCAAAGAGCCCAAAACCAGCGACCAAAAAGCCGACCAATGGGGGAAGGTGACACTTTAAAGCAATAAATCCTGCAATAAACGCAGTGGATATTAATATAAGTTCCATAACTTGTAGTAGTAGTTCCCTAGCTTAAAAAAACGGGCCGTGTTTATACAAACACGGCCCGCGGAAAATCAGAGTTGTTTTTCTTTAGTCTTCAAGAAGCTTTTGAAGTAACACACCGTTGAGCATAGCGCGCTTAATCATGGCAAAAGCTCCCATCGTAGGATGTTTATCGATCTGTGATGCTACAATAGGCAGGCCGCTATGGAAAGCCGTTAACGACTGATTCTCTACATTGCGCTTAATTGCAGGGAAAACAATCTCTTGTGCCTTTGTAATATCACCAGCAATGATAACTTTCTGAGGATTAAACAAGTTAATCGTCATTGCGATAGCTTTACCCAGTTGATTACCTACTCGAACCAAACTTTGCTTAGCCAGTTCGTCGCCATTGATAGCATGGTCACATACATCTTGAATGGTAATGTGCTCAATCTCTGTTAGCGAGGACTCATAACCTTGCTTAATTAGCTTTTGGACACGTTCAACTATGGCAGGGTTTGCCGCTACGGTTTCAAGACAACCGAAATTACCGCATTGGCATTGCTCGCCAAGAGGATCAATTTGGATATGACCAATTTCACCCACGTTGCGGTTATGGCCAAGGAAAACCTGACCATTAACAATAATACCAGCACCAGTACCACGGTGAACGCTAACCAAAATAGAATCTTGGCTGTCTTTACTTGCACCGAAGTAGTGCTCAGCAAGCGCCATTCCTCGAACGTCATTACCAACAAAACAAGCAACATGGAATGTGTCGCGAATAATGTCGCTTAACGCAAGGTTATCGATGTCTGTATTTGGCATGTACTCAACGACACCTGTCGTTGGGTTAACCAAGCCTGGAAGAGTGACACCAATGGCAATCAGTTGGTCGATCTTTGGTTGGTGTTCAGCAATGAAAGCCTTCAAATTATTGACCAAGCCTTGGGTGAGGTCTGATTGGTCTGAGTAATTCAGGTCTTGCTGTTGGAAAGCCAGCTCACGACCGCCAAGGTCATGCAGGCTTATTTGAATGTAGTCTCGACCCAAGCGCACAGCGACAGAGTGAAAAGGCTCTACTTCTGTGGTTAGGGAGATAGCGCGTCTACCGCCAGTAGACGCTTGCTGCGCAACCTCTTTAATTAGGCCGCGCTCTAAAAGTTGGCGGGTAATTTTTGTAACACTTGCCGGTGCGAGTTGGCTTACATCAGCCACTTGTATACGACTGATAGGCCCTTGTTGGTCTATTAGTCGGTATACCGCCGCACTGTTTAGTTGTTTAACTAAGTCTACGTTACCTATTTGTCCGCCATTCATACTTAATTGTGCTCGTATTGTCCGTTAACAACAGTCGCTTTAACGTTAAAGTCTCGGTCAAATACAGCTAGGTTTGCAACCATGCCTTTTTTGATTCGACCTAGCTTGCTTTCTACACCGATAGCCGTAGCTGGGTATAGCGTAGCCATGCGAAGAGCTTCGTCTAAAGCGATACCGGCGTGCTCAACTGTATTCTGAACTGCTTCAATCATAGTCAGAGCTGAGCCGCCCAGTGTGCCATTTTCATCAACACACTTACCATCACGGTAATATACTTTCTTACCGACAAAAATAAAGTATTCCATGTCAGCACCTGCAGGAGCTGTGGCATCCGTCACTAATACCAACTTTTCTCCCTTGATTTTATGCGCAATTCTGATGTTTGCGTAATCAACGTGGAAGCCATCGGCAATAATGCCAGCATAAACCTCAGGTGTATCGTAAATCGCGCCAACAACGCCAGGTTCACGACCAACCATTGGTGTCATCGCGTTGAACAGGTGAGTGGCAAATGTAATGCCTGACTCAAAACCTTGACGCGCTTCTGCGTACGTTGCATTCGTGTGACCAATCGAAACAACCACACCAGCTTTGCGCAGACGCTCAATATGTTCTGGATCGTTGAGTTCTGGAGCCAATGTTACTTTTGCAACAAGGTCATTGTTCTCACAGATAAGCTCAATCATTTCGCTGTCTGATTTACGAATGTGATCGACGCTGTGAATGCCTTTTTTCGCAACGTTTAAATACGGACCTTCAAGGTGTAGGCCAAGAGATTGGTTTTGGTATTGGTTGTGATATTCACGAGCTGCGGTAATAACCGCGCGCATGTCTTCGTCAGAAGAAGTGATTAGCGTAGGCAGGAAGCTAGTACAGCCAGATTTAAGGTTTGCTTTGTGCATGATCTGCATTGTGTCTGCAGTGATCTCATCGTTAAGCATTACACCGCCACAACCATTCAATTGTAGGTCAATGAAGCCTGGGCTTAGGTTTGCTCCGTTTAGGTCGCGAACTTCGATTCCTTCTGGTAATTCAGAGATAGGACAGACTTTTTTGATCAGTTCGTTTTCGATTACAACAGCATGATCGGTTAGAACATCACTACCAGTGTAAATTTTACAGTTACTTAGCGCGTACATAGTCAGCTAATCCTTATTTCGTGAGATCTTTAAAATTTGTTCGTTACCTAAATGTGGACTTAGTTTGCGAGCATCATTTACGTAACGATTTATCTTTTATGGGCAAACGGCTTCAAAATGGGAAGCGATTTAAGTTGTTGAAAAGTATAAGAACAATTGATTATCGATATACATTTAGGTTCACTTTTAATGATTATTTATTGGACAGTGTAAACCCAGAGATAGCATCATTTTGTCTAATGATTAGGTTTAGATTTTATCTATAAACGTTCATTTTTTTGAATGATAAAATAAGTTTTATGATCTCGCTAGCAAAAACCTCTGGATTTGGTAAAAACTGGTGATTACGATCACAAATGGTAAGGTTTTAATTTGCGGAGCAAAATTAATTGAATACACTGAATAGGACTAAATTGAGCGACTAAAATAAGTTTCTCAAACGAATTCTAAAAAATCCTATAGGGGGAAACAACTGGTGAATATTCTAGGATATGCACAGAAGCTTGGTAAGGCGTTAATGCTACCAATCGCAACGCTTCCGATTGCGGCGCTTCTTTTACGTTTAGGTCAAGGCGATCTACTTGATATTCCATTCATGGCAGAAGCTGGTGGTGCTATCTTCGGTAACCTACCATTGCTATTTGGTCTAGGTATCGCGATTGGTCTTTCTAAAGACGGTAACGGCGCAGCGGGTCTTGCTGGTGCAGTTGCTTACTTCGTACTAACAGCAACAGCAACGACAATTAACGCAGACGTTAACATGTCATTCTTCGGCGGTATCTTCGCAGGTATCATCGCAGGTCACTCTTACAACGCTTTCCATGCAACACGCCTTCCTGAGTGGCTGGCTTTCTTCGCGGGTAAACGTTTAGTACCTATCATGGCCGGTCTATTTGCACTTGTTGCAGGTGCTGTGTCTGGTGTGGTTTGGCCTGGTATTCAATCTGGTCTAGATGCACTAGCTCACGCGGTATCAACGTCTGGTGCTGTTGGCCAATTCGTTTACGGTACTCTTAACCGTGCACTAATCCCTGTAGGTCTGCACCACGTATTGAACTCATACTTCTGGTTCGGTATGGGTACGTGTCAAGAAATCATCGTGGCTGGTCAAGGCGCATTCGCTAACATCACTCAACTTTGTGTTGACCCTGCACTGGCTAAAACTCTAGTTGTTGGTCAAGAGCATACATTCACATTCGCTAACTCAGTAACTCCAGAGATTACTACTGTTGTTAAAGAAGTGACTGAAACAGTTAAATCTGGCGACCTACACCGTTTCTTCGGTGGCGATAAAGGCGCTGGCGTATTCATGAACGGTTTCTTCCCAGTAATGATGTTCGGTCTACCAGGTGCTGCACTTGCAATGTACCTAGCTGCTCCTGCTGAAAAACGTAGCCAAGTTGGTGGCGCATTGTTCTCAGTTGCATTCTGTTCATTCCTAACAGGTATCACAGAGCCGCTAGAATTCATGTTCGTATTCCTAGCTCCTGCTCTATACGCAATGCACGCGGTATTTACAGGTCTGTCTCTAGTAGTGGCAAACATGTTTGGTACTCTGCACGGTTTCGGTTTCTCTGCTGGTCTAATCGACTTCGTACTGAACTGGGGTCTAGCAACTAAACCATTCACTCTACTATTGATTGGCTTAGCATTCGGTGCTCTATACTTCTTCACTTTCTCTTTCGCAATCCGCGCTTTCAACTTGAAATCGCCAGGTCGTGAAGATGATGACGAAGCTGCAGCAGCTCCTGCTGGTGACGCGCCAAAAGGTGACGTTGCTCGTCAATACCTGAAAGCTCTAGGTGGTCACGAAAACCTGACTTCAATCGATGCTTGTATCACTCGTCTACGTCTAACTCTTAAAGACCGCTCTATCGCTGATGAAGTTGTTCTTAAGAAACTTGGCGCTAAAGGTGTGGTTAAACTAGGTGAGAACAACCTACAGGTTATCCTTGGCCCACTAGCTGAAATCGTCGCTGGCGAAATGAAAGCTATCGGCGCAGGTGAAGACCTATCTGATGTAAAACTTCCATAGTAAAGGAAGTACTTGTTAAGACGTAACAACGGCTCTTAACTAAGTTTCAAATTGAAAGCCTCCCACACGGGAGGCTTTTTTGTGCCTGTCATTTAAGGCCAGTGAACAAGGTTCGTTCTATTCTTCATCGAATAGCGGAAATAATCACAATTAACTGATGGTTCTTATTGTGCAAAGGCGAAGAATTGTGGATGATTAGCAACAATGATCTTTCTATCTTTGATAGGCAGCAAAAGCGGCCTTTGTCTCGGATATGAAAGATAACTTTCTCTGACAATACTAAATACATAGAGGTGCTATAGATGAGTGAAGCTGAGGCTCGTCCATCGAATTTCATTCGCCAAATTATCGATAAAGATTTAGCGGATGGTACACACAGTAGCGTGCATACTCGTTTCCCGCCGGAGCCAAATGGCTACCTGCACATTGGTCACGCTAAATCTATTTGCTTGAACTTTGGTATTGCTCAGGACTACCAGGGACAATGTAATCTTCGTTTCGATGATACAAACCCTGAAAAAGAAGACGTTGAATACGTTGAGTCAATTAAGAATGATGTAAGCTGGTTAGGCTTCGAATGGTCTGGTGATATTTGTTACTCATCAAACTACTTCGATACGCTTTACGCTTATGCTGTGGAATTAATTAATAAAGGCTTAGCGTATGTTGACGAGCTAAGTCCTGAGCAGATCCGTGAATACCGTGGCACGTTAAAAGAGCCTGGTAAAGCGAGCCCATACCGTGATCGCAGCCCTGAAGAAAACCTAGCGTTGTTTGAAAAAATGCGTGACGGTGGCTTCGAAGAAGGCAAAGCATGTCTACGTGCTAAGATCGACATGAGCTCTTCATTCATGGTTATGCGCGATCCAGTTATCTACCGTGTTCGTTTTGCTCACCATCATCAGACTGCTGACAAGTGGTGCATTTACCCAATGTACGACTTCACTCACTGTATCTCTGATGCGCTAGAGGGCATTACGCACTCTATCTGTACGCTTGAATTCCAAGATAACCGTCGTTTGTATGACTGGGTTCTAGACAACATCACGATTGATTGCCAACCTCGTCAGTACGAGTTTAGCCGTCTGAATCTTGAATATACGGTAATGTCGAAGCGTAAGCTGAACCAACTTGTGGTTGAAAACCTAGTTGAAGGTTGGGACGATCCACGTATGCCAACAATCTCTGGTTTGCGTCGTCGTGGCTTCACTTCAAGCTCGATTCGCGAATTCTGTAAACGTATTGGTGTGACTAAGCAAGAGAACATGATTGAGTTCGGCTCACTTGAATCTTGTATCCGTGATGATCTGAACGAAAATGCACCTCGTGCAATGGCTGTTCTTGACCCTATCAAGGTCGTGATTGAAAACTACGACGCTGATACAGTAGAAACACTGACAGTGGCAAACCACCCGAACAAGCCAGAAATGGGTACTCGTGAAGTTCCATTTACACGCGAAGTTTGGATTGAGCGTGACGACTTCCGTGAAGAAGCAAACAAGAAATACAAGCGTTTGGTTCTTGGCAAAGAAGTTCGTCTACGTGGTGCTTACGTGATCAAAGCTGAACGTATCGAAAAAGATGCAGAAGGCAACATTACGACTATCTTCTGTTCTTACGATAACGAAACACTCGGCAAGAACCCAGCAGATGGCCGTAAAGTGAAAGGCGTTATCCACTGGGTATCAGCTGATAAGGCGCTACCTGCTGAGATTCGTTTGTACGATCGTCTATTCACAGTGGCAAACCCAGCCGCTGCTGATGACTTTGCAGCGACACTTAACCCTGAATCACTTGTTACGCTAAACGGTTTTGTTGAACCTAGCTTAGCGGAAGGTGTAGCAGAGCAAGCGTACCAGTTTGAACGTACAGGCTACTTCTGTGTGGATTCGAAAGACTCTAAAACAGACGCACTAGTATTCAACCGCACGGTTGGTCTACGTGACACTTGGGGTAAAACTGAAGCTTAATGGCTTTGTTTTTCTCAGCTCTGTTTTTCCAAGCTTAGTGTCTTAAAGCTTAGTTTCTCAAGATACGCTTAATAAAAAACCGGCTTAGAGCCGGTTTTTTTGTGTCTGGGAAATAACCAAATTGTGGGCCAAGTTACTGTGATTCTTAATACGGTATCAGCCCAAATAAAAAACGCCGGCCTAAGCCAGCGTTCTGTGTTACTTCTTCGCTTTATGTGCGTCTGGGTTGCCTTTGCAATCCCCAGTGATGCTTTTACCATACAGATATAAACTGTGGTTAGTTAACTGTACGTTGTAGCGTTGAGCGATTTCTTTTTGTCTTTCTTCGATAAGATCATCAGAGAATTCGATAACTTCACCGCAGTCCAAACATACTAGGTGATCGTGGTGATGCTGTGTTGAAAGTTCAAATACAGACTTGCCGCCTTCGAAGTGGTGGCGAGTTACAATGCCAGCATCATCGAATTGGTTCAGTACGCGATAAACGGTCGCAAGACCTATCTCTTCACCTAAGTCGATCAGCTTTTTATATAAATCTTCAGCACTAATATGTTGGCAGTCTGGTTGTTGTAATACTTCTAAAATTTTGAGCCGTGGGAGGGTCACTTTAAGACCAGCATCTTTTAGCGCTTGATTATTGTCTGACATATACTTTCCTGTTGATGATCTGCAGCAATTAACAGAATTCAATATTAATACCATTATAGTTTAGTCAGGCATAACAATAAACCACGAACTTCAAAGGGTTACTTACTGACATCACAATCTGTTTTGTAAATTGGAAGTATCTCACTTATAGTGGAGGTACGACCAGTCAAGCTGACGGTGTTTCTGATATGAACATGGAATGTTGTTATGAATAAGCAACTCGCAAAAATATATAAACCCAACATTGTAAAATTTGCTCTCAATATTTGGCCTCCTTTTTGGGGAGCGGGAATTCGAATAGCTCACATTAGCCCTGACTTTAGGGTTGTTAAGACGATACTAAAGCTGCGCTGGTGGAATAAGAACGCCAATCGTACTCAATATGGCGGCAGTATCTTTTCTCTTACCGATCCAGTTTACTCTTTGATGTTAATGGGAATTTTGGGTGAGCGATATTATGTTTGGGATAAAGAGGCGAGTATTAACTTTATCAAGCCGGGTCAATCCGACTTGTATGCAGATTTTGAGATAAGCCAAGGGCAACTGGATGATATCTATCGTCAGACACAGCTTGGTGAGAAATGTTTTCCCGAATTTATTATCCACGTTAAAGATAAGCAGGGGAATGTAGTGTCAGAAATTCAGCGAACCCTGTATGTGAGAAAGAAGCCACAATTTAGAGATGATGACGAAGCATTAGAAGCTGAGTGTTGATTGGTGAACATTAAATAGCAAAAAACCTCCTATAAGGAGGTTTTTTCATATCTACATATCGGTCATTAATTGTAACAATTAACAATCGCTAGAGAATTAGTCTTCTAGCTCTGCTAGGCACATTTCTTCGTGGATTTGTTTAACCCAGTTAGATACACGCTCATCAGTTAGTTCAGGTTGACGGTCTTCATCGATACATAGACCAACGAATTGGCTGTCATCGCCTTCAACTAAGCCTTTCGATGCTTCGAATTCGTAGCTTTCAGTTGATGTGTGACCTAGGATAGTACCGCCTTTCGCTTCAACGATGTCACGGATAGTACCCATAGCATCACAGAAGTATTCTGCGTAATCTTCTTGGTCGCCACAACCAAAGATAGCAACAAGCTTAGTTGAAAAATCAATAGCTTCTAGCTCAGGGAAAAAGTCGTCCCAATCACATTGTGCTTCGCCGTAGTACCACGTAGGGATACCAAGCAGCAGCAGATCGAAGTTATCGATATCTTCTTTGCTGCTTTTTGCAATGTCTTGAACTTGAACGAGCTGCTTGCCCAATTGCTTTTGAATCATCTTAGCAACAGCTTCAGTGTTACCTGTATCGCTACCAAAGAAGAGACCTACACTTGCCATAGAATCATTACCTTTCATTTTGTCTGTTGTCGGTGTAATAAAGTTCGGAGGAAATCGTTAGATTCCAGTTCCTTCCCAGCTTAGTTGGATTATCCCTTTTGCGATAAAACCTGCGCAGCCAAGGAAAAGTACTAACCATACGATGCGACGACCAAATGCAGGAACATTTCCTTCCTTTAGAACGTCTTTAATTGCCATTCCGATTAGAAAGAAAATCGCGGCAAACAGAAGATCTAAACCAATAGATTCAATGATGTTCATGTAGTCGTAAAGCATGGGAACCTTATATACCAAATTTGCTTGGGCGCACTATATCACTGTTGTGAGATAAAGTTAATCTGCTGTGATTACACAGCTCTCATTTATATCGACTAATCAACCTATCTAAGCGATGAATTTTCTTATTGCACGGAGTACTTCAGCTGGCTTTTCCGCGTGTAACCAGTGTCCCGTGTTAGCGATAACATGAGCCTTTGCGTTGGAAAACTGCTGTTGAACGGCGGTTTGATGCTCAGCTGTGAGGTAATCAGAATCCCCACCTTTTATTAACAAGGTTTTGACCGAGGTTTTCTCGATCGGTTCCCAACCAATAATTTGTGGATAGTTGCTCAATAACGAAGCAACGTTGAAGCGCCATTCCATGATGCCTTGTTCCGTTTTGAACAAAGATTTGGTCAAGAACTGGCGAACCCCATCAATTTCGATATGTTTTGCGAGGATCTTAAGCGCGTCTGAGCGTGATGTCGGTTTTTCTTCTATCACGGCTTGTAGGCCGGCGAATACGTTGTCGTGACGACTCTGGGTATACGCGACTGGTGCCATATCCAAGACAATCAATTTATGCAGCGTAAGATGTTGTGTCAGCGCCATCGCTACCTTGCCACCCATGGAATGACCAATCACAGTGACATCATTTAACTCAAGATCATTCAGTAGTTGAGCCACATCTTGTGCCATTGCTTTATAGTCGTGAGTGTCACTATGGAAGGATTGGCCGTGGTTGCGTAGATCGATACTAAGTACCTGGTGATCGGCTTTTAGATCCCTAGCGAGCAAGCCAAGGTTGTCCAGATTACCGAATAATCCATGGATCAAAACAATGGTGTGACCCGCACCTTCTAATTTATAGTTGAGCTGTACTGACATTTTTATCTTATTCATGGTGGGTTTGACGTAGAGTATCCGCGCGGATCTCGCTATAATCCCCCAGAGTTTAAACATTGAGATTGTGAAAAGCGAATGAAAACAATTGAGGTTGATGAGGACCTATACCGTTTTATTGCGGGTCAGACAGAACGTATTGGCGAAAGCGCTTCAGATATTCTGCGCCGCTTATTACAGGTTGATAGCCAAGGCATGGTTCCGATCGAAGAGATCGTTGAGCCAAAAGGTATCGTTGTTAGCAAAGAGGTAGGCTTTACTCCAGAGAAGTTCGATGGTGTTAAAGAAATGCGCTCACTACTAATATCAGATGAGTTTGCATCACTGAAGAAAGCCATTGATCGTTTCATGCTTGTGTTATCGACACTGCATAAAATCGACCCTTTAAGCTTTTCAGAAGCAACTCAAGTAAAAGGCCGCAAGCGTGTTTACTTTGCAGACAACGAAGAGACCTTGCTAGCAAACGGCAACACAACTAAGCCTAAAGCCATTCCACAAAGTCCTTTTTGGGTTATAACTAACAATAACACTAGCCGTAAAAGACAAATGGTTGAACAGCTTATGAGCCGCATGAGTTTCCAAGCAGAATTGATAGAAAAAGTAACAGGTTCAATTTAACGAAATCTGATTTAAACCTCATAATATCCATGGATAAGAAGATATTATGAGGTTTTTTTGTTTTTAAATTTTATATATAAGGATGTCGAAAAATGGCTATGCACCCTCGTGCTGGGCAGAAAGCTCAGCAGGAAGATCTTCATAATATTCCGGCTTTAGTGGCTAACTATTTCTTACAGCAACCGGATGCTACTAACCCAGACCACAAAGTACTGTTCGGTACTTCAGGTCACCGTGGTACAGCAGACAAATCAACATTTAATGAAAACCACATTCTAGCTATCGCACAAGCGGTGGCTGAAGTTCGTGCTGAGCAAGGTACAACAGGACCTCTTTTTCTAGGTAAAGATACTCACGCTCTCTCTGAGCCTGCGTTTTCTACTGTAATCGAAGTGCTTGTAGCCAACGGCGTTGAAGTTATTATTCAAGAAAAAAATGGCTTTACTCCAACACCTGGTATCTCGCACGCGATTCTTACGCACAACCTAGTGAATGATAAAAAAGCGGATGGCATTGTTATCACGCCGTCGCATAACCCACCACAAGACGGTGGTATTAAATACAACCCGACACACGGTGGCCCTGCTGAGGCTGAGCTAACTCAAGCGATTGAAGATCGTGCGAACGTCATCATTGCTGAGCAAATGCAAGGTGTAAAGCGTACTCCTATCGCACAGGCTAAACAGTCTGAGCTAGTGAAAGAAGTTGATTTAGTTGCTCCTTACGTTGCTGACTTGGTTAACGTGGTTGATATGGAAGCGATCCAGAAAGCAAACATCAAGATTGGTGTTGATCCACTGGGTGGCAGCGGTATTGATTACTGGCGTCAAATTGGCAAAGCGTACAACCTAGATCTTACTCTGGTCAGTGAAGCGGTTGATCCTTCGTTCCAATTTATGTCTCTAGACAAAGATGGTGTGGTTCGTATGGATTGTTCTTCTCCGTACGCAATGGCAGGCTTACTGGCGCTTAAAGATGACTATCAACTAGCGTTTGGTAACGACCCTGATTACGATCGCCACGGCATCGTTACGCCAAAAGGCCTGATGAATCCAAACCACTTCCTAGCGGTTTGTATTGACTATCTATACCGTAACCGTGAAGGTTGGGGCAAAGACGTTGCAGTGGGTAAAACACTAGTATCAAGTGCACTAATCGACCGTGTTGTTGCTGACTTAGGCCGTGAACTTTGCGAAGTGCCAGTTGGTTTCAAATGGTTCGTTGACGGCTTATACAACGGTCAGTTTGGTTTCGGTGGTGAAGAGAGTGCGGGTGCATCTTTCTTACGTAAAGACGGAACGCCTTGGTCAACAGATAAAGATGGCCTAATTCTTTGTTTGCTTGCGGCTGAGATCACAGCAGTAACGGGTAAGAACCCACAAGAATATTACGAAGAGCTTGCTGCTAAACACGGTGAGTCTAAGTATAACCGTATTCAAGCGGTAGCAAATGGTGCACAAAAAGACGTACTTAAGAAGCTGTCTCCAGAGATGGTTTCTGCTGAGACGCTGGCTGGTGACCCAATTACTGCACGCCTAACGCACGCTCCGGGTAATGGCGCTGCGATTGGTGGCCTAAAAGTGACGACTGAAAACGGTTGGTTTGCTGCTCGTCCATCAGGTACAGAAGACATCTACAAGATCTACTGTGAAAGCTTTAAAGGTGAAGAGCACCTGAAAGCAATCGAAGCAGAAGCTCAAGAGATTGTTAATCAAGTATTTGCAGCGGCTGGCCTATAATCGAATACCGATTAGTAGAGTCACAAGGTAAATAGTGAAAGGGTTGATGTGAAAGCATCAGCCCTTTTTTATATCAGCTCGTGGGTAAAGTGGGTAAAGCGGCTAAAGCTAGGTGGTTGAATTACTGTACAACTGAGTAGGTTATACTATCCGTGTGGCCAACTTTGTGGCATCACAAACCAAAACTGCCCTGATTTAGTTTGCCCATGAACGAAGCGATCACCAAACTCGGTGATAGGTTCACAGGTGAAGTCATCAGTGCCAGCTGCCCATTGCTCTTTGGTGAGAGGGTAGAGTACATCAGTAATTAAATGGGCTTGGTTTTGATAACACCAAAAACCGTTTACTTGGCTTGAATTAATGTCATAACCCAAACATTCAGTAGGTACTTTTTGATCTAAGAATGGGTTGGTATATAGACGACCCTGCATGAGGAGATGTTTTGAGTCGACATCGATCTCTGGATATTGCTCCACAAACGCCGCTGAAGAGGACATGCCAAGTTGATGGGTGAGCATCCTGTCTAACTTCTTATCCAATTGGTCATGAGAGTTAGGACCAAACCATGTCTGTTCATGGAGCAGGTAAAACTTGATCGCGACTTCCCAATGTTGCAGCTTTTGGTTGTTCTCTTTTTCAAGAATAAAGTCGATAGCACCGAGTGTTCTTCCCTCAACATTAATTTGAATCTCATCGTACTTGACCGAATAATCAGGTGAGGCTTCAATGACTTGCTCACATAGATGCTGGTAGAGGAAACCTAACCTTGGGTTTCCGTTATAAGTGTGTGATGAGTCGATGACATGGGGGCTTAAGAATGCACCAAGATCGGAAATCGGTGGCTTAATTTTCAGTAACGGCGGTGAGTCGATGACCCATTGGTAAAAACGTTGCAGTGCTGTCATCGGTTCCTCATAAACTCATCGTGGGGCTTTCGACATTCTACCCGTAAATTGATATAACGACGTTATTATAAAGTTAAGCTGGAAAGAAAAATGAATAACTTACAATTAGAAAAGCTACTTAACGAAAAACTTCAGCCACAGCAGATTAAAGATTACTGTCCTAATGGTCTTCAAGTGGAAGGTACTTCGCAAGTGAAGCGCATTGTTATTGGTGTGACAGCTTCTCAAGCATTAATTGATAAAGCGGTAAAACTGAACGCAGACGCTTTATTGGTCCATCACGGTTTCTTTTGGAAAGGTGAGTCAGAAGCCATTCGTGGTATGAAGGGTAAGCGCATTCGAACTCTGATTAAAAACGACATCAACCTTTTGGGTTACCACTTACCACTTGATATCCACCCTGAACTTGGTAACAACGCCAAGCTTGCAGAGTTGCTCGGCATTGAAGTTGAAGGCGGCTTGGAAGGGCATCCACAATCTGTTGCTATGTTCGGAAAGTTGAGTACATCAATGACAGGTGCGGAGTTCGCAGAAAAGATTGGCCAAGCTTTGAACCGCAAGCCACTACATATCGCTCCAGAAAACCAAGATAAAATGATTACGACTGTCGGTTGGTGCACTGGTGGTGGTCAAGACTACATTGAGTTAGCTGCGTCTCAAGGTATTGATGCATTTATCTCTGGTGAAATTTCAGAGCGCACAACGTACTCAGCACGTGAACAAGACATTCATTACTTTGCAGCAGGCCACCACGCAACAGAACGCTATGGGGTGAAAGCGCTAGGTGAATGGCTAACGAAAGAACATGGCTTAGACGTAGAATTTATCGATATTGATAATCCAGTGTAGCCACGTTTAGAGGTTATGACTTTCTGGATATTTGTACCTTCATTGAGGTGATACGAAATACTGGAAGATAAAAAAGGGTTGATGTTAATACATCAACCCTTTTTGATTTCAATCGATTAGAAAAGTCTAAACTTTACTATTCGCGCTCGTGTAGAGCTTGGAAATCACGCTGTTCTTCACCAGTGTACAACTGACGAGGGCGACCGATACGGTTCGTCGGATCGCTGTGCATTTCGTTCCAGTGTGCAATCCAACCGATAGTACGAGACATCGCGAAGATTACTGTGAACATAGATACTGGAATACCGATCGCTTTCAGAATGATGCCTGAGTAGAAATCTACGTTCGGGTATAGCTTCTTAGAAACAAAGTACTCGTCAGAAAGAGCGATGCGCTCAAGTTCCATTGCTACGTCTAGTAGTGGATCTTGAATGTTTAGCTCTTTAAGTACTTCGTGACACGCTTCACGCATTACCGTTGCACGTGGATCGTAGTTCTTGTAAACACGGTGACCGAAGCCCATTAGGCGGAATGGGTCATCTTTGTCTTTTGCTTTTGCTACATATTCTTCAATGTTGTCTACGCTACCGATCTCTTCAAGCATCATTAGACAAGCTTCGTTAGCACCACCGTGAGCAGGACCCCACAAAGAAGCGATACCAGCAGCAATACAAGCAAATGGGTTTGCACCCGAAGAACCTGCTAAACGAACCGTTGACGTTGAAGCATTTTGTTCGTGATCAGCATGTAACGTAAAGATTTTGTCCATTGCGCGAGCGACAACAGGGTTTACTTCATATTCTTCACATGGGTTTGCATACATCATGTGTAGGAAGTTTTCTGCGTAGCCTAGGTCATTGCGCGGGTAGATAAACGGTTGACCGATAGAATATTTGTAACACATTGCAGCCAGTGTAGGCATTTTTGAAATTAGGCGGTATGCCGCAATTTCACGGTGTGTGTCGTTATTAACATCTAGTGAATCATGATAGAACGCAGCAAGCGCACCTACCACACCACACATAACAGCCATTGGGTGAGCATCACGGCGGAAACCGTGGAAGAAACTAGCAATTTGCTCATGAACCATGGTGTGACGTGTGACTGTCGTCTTGAACTCTTCGTATTGAGCTCGAGAAGGGGCTTCGCCGTATAAAAGAATGTAACAAACTTCTAAGTAATCAGCGTTATTGGCTAGTTGATCAATTGGATAACCACGGTGTAGAAGAATACCTTTTCCACCGTCAATATAAGTTATTTGCGATTCACAAGATGCAGTGGCAAGAAAACCAGGATCAAAAGTGAAAAAACCATTAGAACCCAGTGTACGAACGTCGATGACCGGAGTACCAAGTACACCTTCTGTAATCGGCAATTCGATCGGTGCTTGACCTTCAATATGAAGGGTAGCTTTCTTATCCGCCATAACAATCTCCTTTGTTATTATTAATCCGTCCAGGATGTTTATGTGCCATTTTTTTACTGGTCTTACGTGAGAAAGTCAATTTTTCTGCAGCTTTGTGTGCACTTGTTAGTGTTTTTTACATTAAATTCGTTAAAAATCTGTTCTGTGTAGCATTATTTGTTGCATCAATTGTATTAGAATGTTGCCAGCCGTATAGTGGCGCTGAAAAGTTTGGTTAAAACCTTATAAATGCAAGGCTAAGAAGAAATGTGAGGTGTCTTCAGAAACCTAGCTGTTAACAATTATTTTACAATTATCTAAGGCTCAACTTACGTTATTTGTTAAGTTAATGTTAAATTTTGAAGGTTTGCAATCAAATTTTGTCCATAACAATACATAAGGTTATTTAATGACCATCATGCTCAATGGAGCTGAGTGAGCGAGCCCGTGAAAGAAAGAAAGACAAGACCTGTTAATTTAGATTTACAGACCATCCACTTTCCTATCACAGCAATAGCTTCCATCCTACACCGTGTGTCTGGGGTGATTACTTTTGTTGCGATCGGAATTCTGCTTTGGTTACTATCCATTTCCCTCTCTTCCCCTGTAGGCTTTATGGAAGCTAGCGACATTGTCGACGGTTTCTTCGTGAAGTTTATTCTGTGGGGCATTTTAACCGCTTTGGCTTACCACATTGCTGGTGGTATTCGTCACCTTCTTATGGACCTTGGTCACTTTGAAGAGCTGGAATCTGGCGCTAAGAGCGCGAAGGTTGCATTCGCAGCAACAGCGGTATTGTCTCTACTAGCGGGGATCTTAGTATGGTAAACAACGTTTCTACTTTTGGTCGTAATGGTGTGCATGATTATCTATTGATTCGTGCAACAGCCATCATTATGACGCTTTACACTATCTACCTAGTGAGCTTCTGTGCTTTCTCAGGTGATATTTCTTACGCATCTTGGACGCAATTCTTTGGTGGTACCTTCACTAAAGTCTTCACCATGTTAGCACTTACTTCAATTTTGGTTCACGCGTGGATCGGCTTGTGGCAAGTACTAACTGACTACATCAAATGTGCAAAATTGCGCGTTGGTCTTCAAGTCGGTGTTGTTGCGGTTCTTCTAGGATATTTCTTCTCTGGTCTGTTTATTTTGTGGGGTGCGTAAGTGACTATTCCTGTTCGTGAGTTTGATGCTGTAGTAATTGGCGCTGGTGGTGCTGGTATGCGCGCCGCGCTACAAATTTCTGAGCAAGGCCTATCTTGTGCGTTGCTTTCTAAAGTTTTCCCAACTCGTTCTCATACTGTGTCTGCGCAAGGTGGTATCACTGTTGCTCTTGGTAATGCGCATGAAGATCACTGGGAACAACACATGTACGATACGGTTAAAGGTTCCGATTACATCGGCGACCAAGATGCTATCGAATACATGTGTAAAAATGGCCCTGAGTCGGTTATCGAATTAGAAAAAATGGGTCTTCCATTTTCTCGCTTTGATAACGGCAGTATTTACCAACGTCCGTTTGGTGGCCAATCTAAGAATTTTGGTGGTGAGCAAGCGGCTCGTACCGCAGCTGCAGCCGACCGTACTGGTCACGCACTGCTACACACGCTTTACCAACAAAACATTAAACACAAAACGACGGTTTTCTCTGAGTGGTATGCACTGGATCTTGTTAAAAACGAAGATGGTGCAATCTTAGGTACTACCGCGCTTTGTATGGAAACGGGCGAGGTTTGCTACTTCAAAGCGAAGGCAACAATCCTTGCTACCGGCGGTGCTGGTCGTATCTACGCATCAACAACGAATGCACACATTAACACTGGTGACGGTGTTGGCATGGCAATTCGTGCTGGCGTTCCAATGCAAGACATCGAAATGTGGCAGTTCCACCCAACGGGTATCGCTGGCGCAGGTGTTTTGGTAACAGAAGGTTGTCGTGGTGAAGGTGGTTACCTTCTCAATAAAGACGGCGAGCGCTTCATGGAACGTTATGCTCCGAATGCTAAAGATTTAGCAGGTCGTGATGTGGTAGCTCGTTCGATGATGGTTGAGATTCGTGAAGGTCGTGGTTGCGATGGCCCATGGGGTCCTCACATTAAGCTGAAACTTGATCACCTAGGTAAAGAGACGCTTGAGTCTCGTCTACCGGGTGTATGTGAGCTTTCTCGTACGTTTGCTCACGTTGATCCAGTTAAAGAACCAATTCCTGTAATCCCAACGTGTCACTACATGATGGGCGGTGTTCCTACACAGGTTTCTGGTCAAGCAATCAAACAAACTGAAGACGGTACAGACGTTGAAATTCAAGGTCTATTCGCTTGTGGCGAAATCGCTTCAGTATCTGTACATGGTGCAAACCGTCTAGGTGGCAACTCGCTACTTGATTTGGTTGTGTTCGGCCGTGCGACAGGTCTTCACCTTGGTGAGACTCTGAATAAGCAAGCTGAAGCAAAACCTGCAACTGAAGCCGACATTGAACGTTCATTAGAGCGATACAATCGTTGGGAAAACAGTACAGACGGTGAAGACCCTGCGGTAATTCGTAAAGATCTTCAGCAATGTATGCAGAACAACTTCTCTGTATTCCGTGAAGGTAAAGCGATGGCTGATGGCTTAGAAGAGCTTAAAGTGATTCGTGAGCGTCTTAAGAATGCACACCTTTCAGACAAGTCGACAGAGTTCAACACGCAACGTATTGAGTGTTTAGAGCTTGAAAACTTAATGGAAACGGCATTCGCAACTGCGGTTGCAGCAAACTTCCGTACAGAGAGTCGTGGAGCGCATGCTCGTTTTGACTTCCCAGACCGTGATGATGAGCAATGGCTATGCCACTCACTTTACAACCCAGAATCAGAAAGTATGACTAAGCGTGGCGTGAACATGGAACCTATCCATCGTGAAGCATTCCCGCCGAAAGCACGTACGTACTAAGGAGATATGACCATGAAACTGAATTTCTCTTTATACCGTTACAACCCAGATGTGGACCAGAAGCCTTACATGAAAGAGTACACCTTAGAGGTGGAAGAAGGCTCTGACATGATGCTTTTGGATGCGCTTATTCTTTTGAAAGAGCAAGATCCAACGATTTCATTCCGTCGTTCATGCCGTGAAGGTGTATGTGGTTCTGATGGCTTGAACATGAATGGTAAAAACGGGTTGGCGTGTATTACGCCTCTGTCTGCTCTTACTGGCCAAGATAAAATCGTAATTCGTCCACTTCCAGGTTTGCCTGTCGTGCGTGATTTAATCGTAGACATGACTCAGTTCTACGATAACTACGAAAAAGTTAAGCCGTTCTTAGTGTCTGATGGCAATGTGCCACCGGCTCGTGAAAACCTACAAAGCCCTGATGAGCGTGCTCATTTAGATGGTTTGTATGAATGTATCATGTGTGCATGTTGTACGACTTCGTGCCCATCATTCTGGTGGAATCCAGATAAGTTCATCGGACCAGCTGGCCTGCTTGCAGCATACCGTTGGCTAATAGATAGCCGAGATACGGCGACAGACGAACGTCTGTCCGATCTTGATGATGCATTTAGCGTTTTTCGTTGCCATGGCATCATGAATTGTGTAAGTGTTTGTCCTAAGGGATTAAATCCGACGAAAGCGATTGGTCACATCAAGACCATGCTTGTGAATCGTTCGGTTTAAGTTATATAAAAATTGCCGCCCTAGAAGTTTTGGGGCGGCCTTTTAATAGCTCGGCATAGACCGCAGCAAACGTGAAAACTACTGGTTAAGGGAAAATATGCACAACGGCGTGATGAAGGCATGGCTCGAGTCTTCACACTTGGCTGGCGCCAATGCAACGTACGTAGAAGAACTCTATGAACTGTATCTAAGTGACCCCGATTCGGTAAGTGACGAATGGAGAAGTGTTTTTGAAGAACTGCCTGTGCAAGCTTCAGAAGCAGTGGAACAACCACACTCTCGTG